>JAEEGL016177716.1_pt1 | contig 16697 bp, 9 predicted proteins | sample 9134231 | NCBI WGS metagenome assembly JAEEGL01 (sample SAMN16246548, study PRJNA631951) | gut metagenome | biome: gut microbiome; feature: rumen; material: fiber-attached | host: Bos | place: Iran: Karaj | collected 2018-10 | reverse complement strand
GTGCAACTGCGTCCCAGCGCATTGCGGTAGGACTCCTTCAGCCGGTAGTAGCGCTCGTCGTGGCCTGTCTTGGGGTTATAGCGTACGTGTGAGGTGAAATTCATGCCGCACAGGTACACAATAATATCCATACCGCTGTGTTCTACAACGCCATTTTAGACTAAAACACGTCCCAAAGCCCCTGTTTATGGGCGAAACTTTTTTGAAAAAAGTTCAAAACGTAAAAGTTGGGTTAAGAATTATTTTCATCTGTGTGGTGATAAGTTCCTAATATCCGCAGAAGAGCTACAAATAACAGGGAAAATGACGGGAAAGAAGGAAATTTATTGGTTTTCTCTTTGCTTAATGGAAATTTTGCATTACCTTTGTCCGCCGATGAAAAAGATAATGATCATACAACTGTTGCTGATGCTCACGACGGTGCTGCGTGCACAGCCAGTGGCAGACCCTCGTAGTTTGCTGTTTATGGGCATTCCTTTGGAAGGTAATATCGACAGCCTGAATACGAGGTTGTCGGAAGCGGGATTTGCGGAGTGGGGTAGAAGTGACGACGGCGAAGACTACTATTATCGCGGTAATTACTATGGTATCAGGGCAAAGCTGCTGGTGAGTATCTCGACCAAGACGCGTTTGGTGGAGTCTGCCTTTGTCACGGTCGGATCTTATAGCACGACGGCAATGTTTGAGAAGAATTTCCAGTATTTCCTCTATAAATTGCAGAAGGACTATGGGGAGTTTGCGAAACGCGACGATGCCTGGTACTATATGGACGACTTCGGCAGTGTGAAGATGTCGGAGGTGAAGAACGACAATGGTTCGCGCGACATCCGCGTGTTCTATTATCCCACATCGGCTTTCTATAAGGATGCCCTCTCGATGGGTCTGCATGGTCCTGTGCAGGAGGTAGTGACGGAGAATGCGGTGTCGGAAGAGCAGTTCCTGCGGTTCTTGCAAGACGGGAAGTTGGAGAATCCGGACTTGGTGAATCGTGAATACGACCGCCACGGCTATCTGATACGTGCCCGTATGACGGAGAAGCAGGGCTACAGCGACGTGGAGTACACCTACGACAGCAATTACCGTCTGACAAGGCGCACGCTGACCAATAAGACTGCCAATATCCGTTATGTCAATGAATATACCTATAATGATCAGGGCGAAATCATGTCGCAGAATCAGAAGGTGTTCGACAAGACGGACACGTGTATCATGACGATTAATATGCATAACGATTATATGACGCGTGACGACTATGGCAACTGGACGTCGAACTCGCTCACCCTCTCGTATTGGGAGGAGGGCAGCCAGAGCCAGCAGGTCGTTGTGCTGCAGAAGCGTGTCCTTGAATATTGGGAGTAATGATCCAGTCGTTGTTTATATCAATGCCTATGATGGTGTGCGCCATCTTTGCCATGGAGCTGATGCTGAAATGGTTGCAAAGTCATGACTCGGCACAGGGGTGGCTTGCCTTATGGGCTTTGGTGACAACGCTGCTTTATAGCGGTCACTTCGTATTCTTCCATCATGCTCACGACCTGTTGCCGCTGAGCGATACGGTGTATGTGGCTTGTAACTTGATGGTATATCCCCTATACCTTATTTATATCAGTGAACTGACGGACGAGCGTCCTATCTCCAGCCGTTTGTTCCTGTTGGTCGTGCTGCTGGGTTTTCCCGTTGTTGCGTCGCTGACCATCTGGACGCTGTATGCCGGGATGTCGCCTGTAGCTGTTGACAGATTCTTCAACCTCTATCTCTATGAGGGCTCGCACGACGGGTTGGCTGGGACGGCTTTGGTTCAGGCATGGGTTCACGATGCGGCACGTGTGGTATTTGGCCTACAGGTGTTGGGTGTGATGGTGGCAGGCATACGTAAGATACGGCGCTATAACCACCGGCTGAATTATCATTTCGCTGACACGGACGACAAGCATCTGGGTAGTATTACCGTGATGCTGTGGCTTTTCGTGGTTATCTCGCTGTTCTCTGTATTGGTTAACGCTATCGGTCGCCAGTGGTTTGAGGGTTCTATGCTTTTAGCCCTTCCCTCGCTGCTGTTTTCGGTGCTCCTGTTCTGTATCGGTTGGACGGGGCTCTTCACGCGTTCATATATATATGAGATGTCTCAGGCAGAACCAGCCTGTTCCTCTGCGGTGACGGCCCCGGCAAATAGCGGTCCTGACTATCAGTCGCTGGCTTCCCAGTTTGAACAGCTGATGACTGTCGAGCAGCTCTACTTGCAGCATGACCTGCGGTTGGATATGGTTGTGCAGCGGCTTGGTACCAATCGCACCTACCTTTTAGCAGCTCTTAAGCAAGTGATGGGAATGAGCTTTAATGAGTATGTCAACCACAAGCGTATTGCGTATGCCCGCAAGCTGATAGAGAATAATCCTGACATGCTGAAGTCGGATGTGGCTATCCGTTCCGGCTATAATTCCCAATCGGCATTCTATCGCAACTGGAAGGCGGTGGGAGGTTGACGAAAGCGTTGAAAAACGGTTTTGCGCCTTCGCGAACGCCTTGTTTTGCAAAAATAGGAGAAGGAATTGCAAAAATAGGACACGTATTAGTAATGATATAGTTACTTTTGCAAAGTAAAGATAAATATTGATACCCGAAACGAGAATTTTATGATGAAACTAAAACGATGTAATATGAAAAATATAAGATTGACAGCTGTGCTTTTGCTGGCACTGGCGGGCGTATCAAGTGGTTATGCCCAAGACGACGATGATGATCCTCGCGAAGCTTTTAAGAAGGCGCGCCAAGGTATGATCAAGGATTATGAAGATTTCCGTAAGCAGGCGTTGGCCGAATATAGCGAGTTTGTGCGCCAGGCTTGGAAAGAGTTTAATGCCGAACCTGCCGTTCCCGCCCCGAAGGAGGAGGAGATACTGCCTCAGTTGGCTCCAGGTGCAGATCAGGAGACAGCTTCGTGGTTTGGCAAGCAGATGACCAAGTTGGGTAGCCTGTTCAAGAAAAAAGGCCGTAAGGTGCCCGACCAGCTTCAGCCGATGCCCGAACCCGAGCCACAGCCTAAGGCTAAGAAAGAACAGAAGCCCGCAGAGAAGAAGCCTGTGGAGAAGAAGCCTGTAGAGGTGGCTGTCCAGGAAGTGCTGAAGCCTGAACCTCCCGTCAAGCAGCCCGAGCCTCTTGCCGAGGTGAAGGAAGAAACTTTCCGTGCCAACAACTATATGAAGTTTACGGTTTTTGGAACGGAGTGTAAGGTGCGAATCGGTGAAAACTGCCGCTTCAAGCTGAAGGACGTGTCGGCTGATGCTGTGGCAGATGTGATTCGCGATGTATTCCCAAAGCCCCAGTTCGACAATATGCTGTATGATTGCCTGCAGGAGCGTAAGCGTCACGATTTTTCTGACTGGACGTATTACCAGATGCTGAAGTCGCTGACAAGTAAGTTCTATGGTAATACCAACGAAGCTGTGTTGGCACAGGCATTCCTCTATTCACAGTCAGGTTATAAGATGCGTCTGGCCCACGATGACAGTCATCTTTACATGTTGGCCGCAACGCGTCATTTCATTTATAACAAGCTGTTCTTCTCGCTGGACGGTGACTGGTATTTCATGCTTGACGGCAAACAGAGCGAGAAGTTGGGCATCTGTCAGGCTTCCTTCCCCAAGGAGAGCTCGCTGTCACTACAGATCACTACCGCCCAGCGTCTGGCTATGAACCCCTCGAACGAGCGCATCTTGAAGTCGATGAAGAATCCTGACTTCTCGTTTACCATCCGTTCGAACAAGAACTATATCGATTTCCTGAGTACATATCCCTCATCTACGGTTAACAACAACTTCATGACGCGTTGGTCCATGTATGCCAACTGTCCTTTGGATGAGAGTATTCGCAAACAGTTGTATCCGCAGATGAAAGAAAAGCTGGCGGGAAAGACCGAGCTGCAGAAGGTGCAGGAACTGCTGTGGTGGATGCATGGCAATATTGACTTAGAGGGCGTTATCCAGAATTCAGACTGTTTCCTCTACCGTTACGATGAGGACGTGTGGGGTGTCGACCGCGCTTTCTTCGGCGAGGAAACCTTGTTCTATCCTTATTGCGACTGCGAAGACCGCAGCATCTTGCTGTCGCACTTCGTACGCGACGTTGTCGGACTGGACGTGGTGCTGGTCTACTATCCGGGTCATTTGGCTATGGCTGTACACTTCAACGAGCCAGTGGAGGGTGACTACGTGATGTGCGAAGGTCGCAAGTTTATTGTCTGTGACCCAACCTACATCGGCTCGAGGGTAGGTGAAACGATGCCGATGGTTCAAAACGAGAAGACGACTGTCATCTTATTGCAGAAATCGTAACAAAAACGAAAAACAGAAAAAATAAAGATATACTTATGAAGAAAAGACTATTCGTACTAACCATCTTCTGTTTGACGGTAGTCATACAGTTGATGGCACAAGGAATGAAAGTGGTGGAATTCAAACTGTTGGAAAACGATTTGACTGCCAACACACGAGGAACTGAGAAAATGGACCAGAACGGTGAGCGTGCCGCCCTGATTAAGATTCAGACACCTGAGCGTGGATTCACCTTCGACGGCGGCTCGCTCGGTATAGTGGCAACCGAGGAACATGCGGGCGAAATATGGCTCTACGTGCCCCGCCGCGCCCAGAAACTCATTGTCCAGCATCCTGCCTTTGGCGTGATGCGCGACTTCTACTATCCTATTCCCGTATCGGGTGGTAGAACCTATGAGATGCTGATAGACATCGGTACGGGTCGCTATACCAACATAACCTCGCAGGTGGCAGGTTCGACCATCTATGTGGACAACGAGCGCTTGGGAGAGGCGCCGATCTATAATAAATACCTGAACTTCGGCAAACACAAGGTTGAAGCCAAGAAGGACCGCTACGAGGGTGAGGTGGAAGTATGGATAACCACCGACGATGATACGAAACAGAACAAGATGGTCAACGTGGAGCAGCGCGATATGAGCGACCACTTCGGCGATGTGACGGTGACCGTGGATAATAAGGCCGACATCTGGTTTGAGGGCAAGAACATGGGTAACGGCGTGTGGCAGACCCAGTTACGCGAAGGCACCTATATCGTAGAGACCCGCAAGGCAGACTGTGATGCCGAGAAGACGTCGTTTACCGTCGTGGCCCAGCAGAAGAACAATATCAAGGCCGCCGTTCCTACACCGCATACCGGACGACTGAGCATCTATACGCGTCCCCGTAATGCACAGGCCCTGCTGAATGGCAGCCAGCCTATCGACCTGACAGAGACACATACGCTGCCTGTGGGTACCTACCAGCTGTCAATGACACGTAAGGGTTATGTGCCCCTGAGCGGATTGGAATATACCGTTCGCCATAACGAGACGACACGCGATACCGTCACCATGGAGCGTGTGAAGTACGTGAAGCCGAACTCCTTCTATTTCGGTGCCGGATATACCTTCCGCCAGTTAGGCGGTATCATGGCATTGGCTGGCGCTACCTATAAGAATTTTGACATCCAGGCCAGCTATACTTTCGGACTGGGCAAGTCGGATGCCGTCAACTGGTACTCTACCGACGGTAAGGATACCTGGTTGGGCTCGTCAACGTATAAGCGTTCTACCTTGGCCGTCAAGGCGGGCTATCAGTTTGAACTGACTGAGCGCTTGGGAATTACGCCCCAGTTGGGCTATGAGGCAGAGCGCCTTTCGGCCAATGTTGAGAAGGGTAATGAGTATGGTGACGGCGCTTCAGCCAGCTGTGTCAGCATCGGTGCCAAGCTGGTGTATGCTCCTGTTGAGCGGTTCTATGCTTTCATTAATCCTGCTTACTCCATAGCGGTGCAGAAAGATGATAACTTCAAGCATATTGAGGATTCCAGCGATATTAAGGCAGGCGGATTCATGCTGACCGCAGGCGTTATCTTTAACTTTTAATCTTCTCTAAACTCTAAACACTAAACTCAAAACGTATAAGAGATATGAAGACAAAAATATATATTGCAATATTTGCCGCTTTGACGTTGATTACAGGAATCACTTCGTGTAAGTCTGACGAGGAGAATTCGGCCAAACCATCGAAGGAGACACTGATAGTCGAAGGCGGTAACACGGAGATTGTGATGAAATCCGGTGATGAGATGTTGAGTCTGAACATCAATGCCGACTGTGCCTGGACTGTGTACAATCTGGTGGACGATGAATTCAACGGCAAGCTGTTTGTGCAGCCTATGCGTGGATATGGCAACGGAACGCTGGTTGTCACGACAGACCAGAATACGGGTGTCATGGGGCGTAAGGCATCTTTTATATTAATGACAGACGGCGGACTGATGCAGAAGGTGACTATCAAGCAGACCAGTGGCGACCCGTCGATGAACATCTCTGACCGTAGTCTTGAATTTGCTGCTATTCCTACGAGTGCCCAGACACTGACCATTAATAGCAATAGTGCGTGGACAGCATCTGTGCCTCAAGGCGTGTCGTGGATCCATCTTGACAAGACCACTGGTTCAACAGGTGCAACAGTTGTAAATGTCAGCGTCGATGAAATCCAGGACGACGTGGCCCGATCGGCTTTCGTCACCATTGTCTATGGTACCAGCAGCGCTAACGTGAAGATTCTTCAGCAGCCCAAGACCAATATCACATTGTCGGTAGACCGTAGTGAGCTGTATTTCAACAACGAATGGGACGAAAACATCCCAGAATGGGAGCGTGAGCAATATCAGCACAAACAGTATCAGATGGTCAACGTCAACAGTAATGCCAAATGGAAGGTCTATATTCCTTCTTCTGCTACGTCGTGGGTTTGGGCAGAACCGACTCAGGGTACAGGCAACGGTGAGTTCCGCGTGATGTGCAGTCCTTGGTCACAGACTACCGGCAACCGTCTGACCTCCGTTATTGTGGTAGCTGGTACGCAGAATCCACAACAATGCGATATCTTGGTACAACAGCAGACTACTGGCGGTGATGAGCCAAGTCCACAGCCAGGTTATTCGTTGACTGTCGGTGACTTGACATCAATGTATGTTTCCAATATCTCTGCCGACTTCCGCTTCAGCTTTGTCTGCACTCAGACGGTCGGAGAGTATGGCTTGGTGTACAGTATGGATAACAACACACCGACTCTGAATGATTCAGAGCGGATGGTGAAAGGCCAGGGAGCCACATCGGGTACTGTGCTGGTATCGCTGAAAGACCTCCGTCCTGAACATATTTACTATGTGCGTGCTTTTGTGACTGGCAACAATGGAACACAGTACAGTCCTAACGTGGTGACCATCAGGACTTCATCGTCTGAGCAGGAACCTGGTGAGAGCGATAATCCCGATCCGACATTGGCTCCGCGCCGGTAATATGAACCTTATTTTGATGAGCTATGAAGAATAGACTATTAGCTTTATTATTGGCTTTCTTGCCCTTGGTGACTTGGGGGCAAGGAGAGGACGATGGTGTAGAGGCTGAGCCGTATGTCGTGATGGATATGAATGACATTAGCGCAACGATGACGTTCTATTACGACGACAAGATGGCCAGTCACCAGGCGACGATGCCGTTATTAGAGAATGGCGCCGTTGTGCCTTGGGCAAATTTTATCGGCATGATAACGTCTGTGGTTTTCGATAAGTCGTTTGCCAATTATACGTCTTTGACGAGTACGGCCAATTGGTTTGCCTATTGTGAAAAATTGACTTCAATTACCGGGCTTGAGAATCTTAAGACTGACGGTGTGAAGGATATGAGTAGTATGTTTGAGGGCTGCTCCAACCTGATGACCATTGACATGTCGGGCTTCAAAACAGACAATGTGGCAGATATGCACAGTATGTTCTTAGGTTGTTCTGGCCTGACAACTATCTATGCAGGTAGTGATTGGACGACGGCAGCGGTTACAAACGGAAGAGGAATGTTCTCCGATTGTAAGAAACTCGTAGGAGGAAAGGGTACAACCTATAGTCCTAACAGAGTTGACGCTACGTATGCACGAATCGACGGTGGACCGAATAGTCAGACGCCCGGCTACTTCACAGCTAAAATTTCAGAACCTTATGCTGTGCTGAGCGACAACAACACCGTCTTGACGTTCTATTATGACGGTAACAAGGCTGACCGGAATGGTATGGATCTCGATCATGCTTTATGGTATAACCAACGGGAAAGTATTACGACAGTTGTATTCGACGACTCCTTCGCTAATTGTTTAACACTAACCAGCACTTTTTTCTGGTTTGATGGTTGTAGTAAACTAACGACTATTATAGGCATCGAGAACCTTAAGACTGATAATGTGACGAACATGTTCGGTATGTTCTATCGTTGTCCCAGTTTGACAAATCTTGATGTTAGTGGTTTTAAAACAGACAATGTGACAAATATGGGTCTCATGTTCTGTGGTTGTTCTAGCTTGTCGAGTCTTGATGTGAGCCACTTTAATACGGAGAATGTGACAGACATGCAATCTATGTTTTCTGGCTGTTCTGGCCTATCGAGTCTCGATGTGCGTAACTTTAATACGAAGAACGTGACGAAAATGCAAAATATGTTCTCTTTTTGTTCTGGCCTATCGAGTCTTGATTTAAGTAGTTTCAAAACAGGCAACGTGACGGATATGAGTCTCATGTTCTCTGGTTGTTCTGGCCTGTCGAGTCTTGATGTGAGCCACTTCAATACGGAGAGTGTGACGAACATGAACTCTATGTTCTCTGGTTGTTCTGGTTTGAAGACTCTTGACGTAAGCGGCTTCAAAACGGATAACGTGACAAATATGAGTAACATGTTCTATGGTTGTTCTGGCTTATCGATTCTTGATGTGAGCCACTTCAATACGGAGAATGTGACGGACATGAGTTGGATGTTTGATGGCTGTTCTGGTCTGACGAGCCTTGATGTGAGTAGCTTTAAAACAGATAACGTGACAGATATGAGTCTCATGTTCTCAGGTTGTTCTGGCCTGTCGAGTCTTGATTTAAGCGGTTTCAAGACAAATAATGTTACTGCTATTTCCTCTATGTTCTCTGATTGTTCTAATCTCAAAACGATATATGCAGATAATGCGTGGAGCACGGAATCAGTTACTGACGGATCATTTGTGTTCTCCGGTTGTAGCAACCTCGTAGGCGGTAAGGGAACAACCTATGATTATAATCACACTGACTACACTTATGCCCGCATCGATGGCGGTCCGAACAGTCAGACACCAGGCTATTTTACGGACAAGAATGCTGTAGAGCCGCCGACATTCCGCTTTGACGGTGACTATCTGGTTATGGAGACGACGACGGAGAATGCCAGCATCTTCTATCAGATGGCTGACTTGCCTTCGATGGATGACGCTACGGTGGAGAAAATCAGTAAGGGCCTGACGGTAACAGCCGATGTTGACCAATCGAATCTCTATGAGCAGCCGATAGAGTTGAAGAAATCAGTGGTACTGAAAGCTATTGCCGTAGGTGCTGCGGAATCGGAGCCCGCTACGCTGGTCTATGACTACGATGCTTGGTATAAGTTGTTTGAGGCAATCCAGTTAGGAAATGATATCTTGGAGTATGCTGTTGATAAAAATATCGTTCCTTCTGATATGATAGATAGCCTGATAATGGTTGTTTCCCAAGGTCAGGAAGCCTATGATAATCGTGCCGTATTGAACAGTTCTGCAGCCGAACATGCTACTCAGCGTATTTTTGAGTTTGCTGACCAAGTTGAGAAATACTTGAAAAATTCAGAATCCGAACCTTACGCTGTATTGAGCGACAATAATACTGTCCTGACGTTCTATTATGACGGGAACAAGGCTGACCTGAATGGCATGGACGTTGTGTCAACCAATGCTTATCTTCCTTGGCATAATCAACGGGAAAATATTACGAAAGTGGTATTCGACGACTCCTTCGCTAATTGTTTAACACTAACCAGCACTGCTTATTGGTTTGAGGGTTGTAGTAAACTAACGACTATTATAGGCATCGAGAAACTTAAGACTGATAACGTGACGAACATGAACTCGATGTTTGCAGGCTGCTCCAGTTTGACGAGCCTCGATGTTAGCGGCTTCAAAACAGACAACGTGACAAATATGGGTTTCATGTTCTCTGGTTGTTTTGGCTTGTCGAGTCTTGATGCAAGCCTCTTCAATACGGAGAACGTGACGAACATGCTTTGTATGTTCAATAATTGTCCTAATTTGACGAGTCTTGATGTGAGCGGCTTCAATACTCAGAACGTGACGGATATGGCCAACATGTTCTACAACTGCTCCGGCCTGACGAGCCTCGACTTAAGCAGTTTCAATAATTTTAAAGTGGTATATGACGAGAAGGACTATAAATATGGAATAGCAAGAATGTTCGCATACTGTTCTAAGTTATCGAGGATTTATGTGAGTGAAAGCTGGACGACTGCTAATCTGACGGAGAGTGCTGATGTGTTCATAGAATGTTACAAGCTCATAGGTGGTAAGGGTACTACCTATGATTATAATCATATCGACTACACTTATGCCCGCATTGATGGCGGACCTGACAGTCAGACACCTGGCTACTTTACGGACAAGAATGCGCCTATACCTTACGCTGTATTGAGCGATAACGGCAGTACAGTCACTTTCTATTACGATAATCAGAAGATACAGCGTAATGGCATGGAGATGGGAGCCGATGACGAACAAGGTGTAAAGCTATATGCCTCTGCCACGAAAGCTGTTTTCGATCCCTCGTTTGCCAATTATACAACGTTGACGAGTACGTCGGCCTGGTTCTATGGCTGTGAAAAGCTGACGGAAATTTCCGGCCTTCAATATGTGAACACTTCGAAGGTGACCAATATGGCGAGCATGTTCCAAAGATGCAGTTCGTTGCAAGCCGTCGATGTGAGCAAGTTCGATACGCGTAATGTTGAGAATATGGATAATATGTTTGACTATTGCTCCAGCTTGACATCGCTCGACTTGAGTAATTTCAATACGGCGAAGGTGAAGACTATGGACTATATGTTCGTCAACTGTCATAATCTTACGAGTCTTAACTTGAGTAGTTTTGATACTCATAATGTGAAGTCTATGCGGGGAATGTTCTCGGTATGTCGCAGCCTGACTAATCTGGACTTGAGCAGTTTCAATACGGAGAGTTTGGAAACTACGAATGAGATGTTCTATTATTGTTCGTCGTTGGGTAGTCTCGACCTCAGCAGTTTCAACACCAAGAACGTAAGTGATATGTTTATCATGTTCTATTACTGCCAGTCGTTGAAGACCATCTTTGTTAGCGACCAGTGGACCACTGCTTCCGTGACTGAAGGCGATAGGATGTTCTATGGGTGCGTCTCGCTTGTTGGAGGTAAGGGTACACAATTTAACGCTATGAATGAGGACTATACCTATGCTCATATCGATGAAGGCCCGTCTAATCCCGGCTACTTAACCCGTATCGGTGATGAACCCTATGAAATGAGTTGGGTTGATCAACTTGCCAATGGTGATGCAGAGAAGCCTTGGGTTAATCCGAACACAAGGTACGATGACCTGCAGAACAACTATAAGATTTGTGCGTGGAGCAAGGAGAAAGGCGTCAATATGAATAATGATGGCGGTTGGGATCCGTTCCCTGCAACCATCGAAGAGGAGAAAGGCAATACAAGCAACCATGTATTCGTCGTTCATGGCAAGACTGCTGATACGGCAGGTGATGCTTCTGCTTGGGACAACCAGTTCTGGATTGAGTCACCGCAGGCTTGGAGTGTTGGCACACCGATTTGGATTAAATTCCGCTACAAGGCTTCAAAGAATGTTGTAGCAAGCACTCAAGTTCACAAGCAAACACCATCTGATTATCTTCATTATGAGGGTATTGGTGATATTAGTTTCACTACGGAATGGCAGCAATTCAACGGTATTATGAGCGTCAAGTCCGACATGGATGGTTTTTGGTCTATCGCCTTTAACTTGAACTCCAACGATAAGTCGGCAATTGACTTCTATTTCGACGACTTGTCTTGGTCTGTCTACCAAGAAATCAAAGAACCTGAGGCTCCGACATTCCGATTCGACGGTGAGAACTTAGTCATTGCGTCGGAAACGGCAAACACGAAGATTTTCTATCAGATGGCTGACCTGCCCTCGATGGATGACGCTACGGTGGAAAGAATCAGCAGCGGGCTGACGGTAACGGCGGATGCACAGCAGTCGATATTATACGAGAAACCGATAGAACTGAAGAAGTCGGTTGTCTTGAAGGCTATTGCCGTAGGTGCAACAGAGTCGGAAGTGTCTACGCTGGTCTACGACTACAATGCATGGCAGGAATTGTTGGCTGCCGTATGGCGTGGTGAAGAGGTTCGTTATCAGGCTCAGGACAATGCTAAGGTTCCATCGGAGTTGACAGAAAGACTGGCAATCGCATTGGACAATGGTATGGCTTTATACTCGGAGCGTGCCGTGAAAGACAGGAATGAGGCCATTGAGCTTACTCATCTCATCATGGAGCTGTGTGAAGAGATTGAGCGGTTGATGAACTTTGTTGATGCCACGTTCGATAGTCATGGCGTTTTGGCGGTCGGTAGCGGAACGACCATGACGGATGCGCTGGAATATGTCGGCGGACGTGCTGAGGTGGCTAAGACCATCACGGCTATTGTATGGAACAACGAGACGGCTCTGACAAATGTCGACCTACAGGGATTAGACAATCCTAATATGCTGATTTATGTCGCTGATGCGTCGCTGGTTCCAGCCAACAGGAACAATGTGGTGATTGGTGACCTTGCTAAGAACATCGTGCTGACAGATGTCAGTGAAGGTAATGGTAACTTCTATTGCCCGAAGGTGTTCAAGGCTCAGAAGATCAGTTATAGCCATGAGTATAACCAGAAGACGGAGATTGGTGTAGCCCGTGGTTGGGAGAGTATTGCCCTGCCATTCAGAGTGCAGACCATTACCCACGAGAATAATGGCGTGATAGCTCCTTTCGGCAACTCTGACAGCAGCAAGCATTTCTGGTTGCGCCAGCTCTCGGAGGACGGTCTGATGCGTGCTACTGTGATAGAACCTAACACGGCGTATCTGATTTCGATGCCCAACAACGAGGTTTATCCGGCCGCTTCTAATCTGAACGGTCGTGTCACGTTCTCGTCGGAAGATATGTATGTTCCTGTGACTGAGGTTCGTGGTATGGAGATTAGGACGACTAACGGTGATATGGTGGTATTGCTGCCCAGCTTCCATAGCCAGGCAACGGACGCGACTACCTATGCCCTGAATGTCGGTGAGGAGCGTGACGGTTATCCGGAGGGTAGCATCTTCCTGCCTAATTACCGTCAGATAAGGTCGTTCGAAGCCTATACCATCCATCATGGCAACGGGCCTGCACCTCAGTATATTCCTGTATTCGACCTGAATGGCAGTAATACGACTGGCATTGAAGATGTAAGAAGTATGATGCCTGAGGGAAAAGATGATCTGTGGTATGATATGAGTGGCCGTAAGTTGCAGGGCAAGCCAGCCAAGAAGGGCGTTTACATCCGTGATGGTAAGAAAATTGTCGTAGAATAAAACTTTTTCAGGTTTGAAACGTCTTTATATTAAATAATGTATATGAAAAGACTATTGTTCTTCTTGCTGATGTTCTCATCGGTCTGGGCATTGGCTCAGACCGGTGCAGGCAAGATTGAAGATATCAAGAATGCCGCTGACTATCTATGGGGACAGGGCTATGGCGCTACGGTGAAGGAAGCTGACCGTGAGGCGTTGGCCGACTTGATGAGTAAGATTTCGGTGCAGATTGAGAGCGATTTCGTGATTGACGAACGTGAGGTGAACACTGCTGCGGGCAATGATGCCCAGTCGACGGTACAGAATGTAGTGCGTACCTATTCGCAGGGTACGCTGAAGAATACACGCAGCGTCATCGTTAGCGAGGGACCTCCCACGGCAGCTGTCATCCGGTATATCAAGCGTTCAGAGGTTGAGAAGGCTTTCAAGGACCGTGAGGAGAATGTGCTGAGCTATGTGTACAGCGCGCGCAATGCTGAAAAAGCCGGTCGTATCGATGCGGCACTGCGTTATTACTACTGGGCCTCTTGTTTGTTGAAGAGCTTGCAGAATCCTACTCAGGTGAAGTTCACCGAGGATGGCGTGAAGTTTCCGCTTACCATGTGGATTCCTGAGCAGATCCGTAACATTCTGAGCCTAATCAAGGTTGAGGTGACCAAGGTAGAGGGACAGGAGGTCAGCCTGCTGTTCACCTACAAGGATAAGCCGGTGACCAGTCTTGACTTCCACTATTGGGACGGTCAGAATTACTCGAACATCTTCTCTGCCAAGGATGGTATTATGGAAGTGGAAATGCGTCCAGGCGCTCCTACGAACAAGTTTAATATCCAGTACGAGTATGAGTTCAAGAGTCAGATGCGCCAAGACCCCGAATTGGAACAGGTGATGAACATCTTTAATACCGTCAACTACAAGGAGGCTACGGTGACGGTGCTCTCTGGTAATAAGTCGGAGCAGAAACAGGCACAGGCGGTTCTTCAGGCTGCTGTTGCGAATATGAGTGTGGCTACACATGCTGTCCAGGTGGCTCAGCCTAAGACGTTTGTGAAGACTATCGACCAGGTGGTGAATGCCATCAAGCAGAAGAATTATGAGTCGGTATCTGCTCTGTTTACTGCTGATGGCTACAACATGTTCGACAAACTGGTGCATTATGGCAATGCCACCGTGATAGGCAATCCCAATCTGCAGTTCTACCAGTTGGGCGACCGCACCATTTGCCGTTCGGTGCCGATGAAGTTTACGTTTAAGAACAACAAGCGAGCCTTTGTCGAGGATGTGACATTTACATTCGACAAGGACGAGAAGATAGAGTCGGTGGCCTTCGGTCTTGACAAGACGGCGCGCGATGACATCTTCAATCGCGATGCTGCGGCGTGGAACGATTCCGTGCGTATGGTCATCGCCACCTTCCTTGAAAACTATAAGACGGCCTTCGCCCTGAAGCGTCTGGATTATATTCAGAGCATCTTCGACGATGATGCCATCATTATTGTGGGGCATGTGACGAAGCATGCCAATAAGAAGGGTGAGAACCAGCGTTACATCGACAACGAAATGGTGAAGTACACCCGTCAGGACAAGACGACCTACCTGAAGAATCTGGAAAAGAGTTTTGGCAGCAATGAGTTCATCAACATTCGTTTCACTGATAATGAAGTGAAAAAGATGGGTAAGGGTGGCGAGACATATGGTATTCAGATTCATCAGGACTACTATTCGTCGACCTATGGCGATACAGGCTATCTGTTCCTAATGGTCGATTTGAATGAGATGGATGCGCCAATCATCAAGGTACGTACGTGGCAACCCAACCGCGATCCGAACATCAACGGAAACTTTGAACGTGACGATCCGTATTATGGACTGATTTATGGAGGTAATTTTGATTAGAAATTGAGACAATTAGAAATATTGTAATTGGGAAATAAATTGTAAGTTGTAAATTATTAAATTGTAAATGCTATGATGAAGAAATTAGTATTAATGCTGATGGCAGTTACCATGATGCTGCCGATGGCAAATGGACAGGAACTGACCAAAGCACAGGCTAAGGCTGTGAAGAAGGGGGTAAGCCAGAAGTTGAAGGACTACAAGAAAAGAGGTTATGAAATCTTCGGTTCATCACGTACGCTTGAGGCCGTTTTGACAAAGCATTATACGACTTTGGAGGCTAAAGATGGAAAGGTGGTGGAGATAACCGGATTCTCGCAGGCCAAGTCGCGCAATCTGGCTGCCGCCGCAGCTCAGAACAGTGCCGCTAACCGTTATGCTACCTCTGCCAGTCAGCAGGTTAAAGGCCGTGTGCTGGCTGATATGGCATCCGACGTTGCTAATCAGGAGGCTGAGTTCGATAAGTTCTATGCCGCTTTCGAGGGAAAGGTACAGCAGGAAATCAAGGGCGAACTGCGCCAGAGTTTTGCTGTTGCCAAGCAGAATGACGACGGTACCATTTCGGTGGAAGCTTACTATCTGGTTGACGATGATGCTGCAAGCCATGCTCGCATTAACGCCCTCAAGAACTCGCAGAATGAGTCGGCTATTGCCCAGAAGTATGCTGAGAAATTAAGTCAGTTTGTCAATGAACGTGTAGTACCAGAACAGTAAAAGATATGAGTGATAATAAGAATAATCAGCTACAGATAGAACTTCCTCAGGAGGTAGCACAAGGCGAATATGCCAACTTTGCCATCATTACCCATTCGAGCAGTGACTTTATCGTTGATTTTGCCCGAGTGTTGCCTGGTTTGCCTAAGGCACAGGTAAAGAGTCGCGTCATTCTGGCTCCAGAACATGCCAAGCGCCTGTTAGGAGCATTGCAGGAAAATATCGTGCGCTATGAAAGGGAGTTCGGGCCTATCAAAATACCCAATCAAGAATCAAGAACGATTGCTCCGTTTCCCGTAAGTAAGGGTGAAGCATAGCGAAAATTATAGTTTAAAAACGTTAAAACGCTTATTTAATGTTAAAAAACATTGGATAAGCGTTTATTTATTCTTTATATATTAGGTGAATTCGGGAAAAGTTTGTACCTTTGCACCCCAAAAGTGCCCAAAGCGAGGGCATACTATGTCTGGTAAATAACATATATACAATATATAATTAATTAAAAAACAAACAATTATGCCTACAATTTCACAATTGGTAAGAAAAGGCAGAAAGGTGCTCGTT
>JAEEGL011459425.1_pt1 | contig 16697 bp, 18 predicted proteins | sample 9134231 | NCBI WGS metagenome assembly JAEEGL01 (sample SAMN16246548, study PRJNA631951) | gut metagenome | biome: gut microbiome; feature: rumen; material: fiber-attached | host: Bos | place: Iran: Karaj | collected 2018-10 | reverse complement strand
CATTTTTCGCCGCTCCTGCGGCGCTTACGCGCGGCGTTAGCCGCTTTTTCCCGCGGCATCGGGTAGATGCCGCATTCGTGCAAAGGTCAAGGGAACGTGTCCCTTGCGCACACAAACCGGAGGTTTGTATAAGTGCGCCCTACGGGGTTGGTTAGTTACTCAGTTTTTCAGATTAGTTTCATTCATTTTTAATAATAGTGCTTTATGATAAATTGGTTAGCTCTCAATCAGCCTTGCTGCCGTAAGCTGCGAACATCGGTATCTTCGCCGGCGTACCGAGAATTGCAGTAAAAGCAGTAGCGGGGATTGCACTTTACAGATAAAAATTACAGAAAAAGAAAGAGAGGAAACCACATGACAAGAGAACAGAAAACCGAAGCTCTGCGTGCAAGCATTGCTAAAGCGCAGAAGAGACAGCGCGAGCTTATGACCGAGGTCGATAAGACCGAGACAAAGCTCGCAAAGCTTGAAAAGGAGCTCCACGCCGAGCTTGACAAGCAGAAAACGCAGAACTGCCGTAAGATGGGCGAGCTCATCTACGAAAAGTTCGGTTACGACATTACTCCGTCGGAATTTGAGGATATGCTGACGTTTATTTTCCTCAACGACGAGATCCGTGAATACGTCGAAGCCGAAAAGAAAAAGCGGAAGGCTGCGGAGGAAGCTATCGTGACAGATACAGAAATTAACGATATGTCTTCGGAGAAGTCACCGCTGAAAAATGGAAAATCGGATTTCGTTGCAAAAATATCTTATGATGATGTTTCGGATTCCGATGATGACATTGATGCTGATGATGAATAATAAAAAAACAAATATCACGGCATTAAACAAAAGAGATAAGTTTGGGAGAAACAAGGAAGATGCACTATTGCACGAAAGGAGCTAAATGAGAAGAAATGAATTACTCACAACGACCGCCGTAGCCGACGAAAACGAAAATTCAATAAAACTGTCCGAATCATGCAGGCAGGATTTCGTAAAGGCTATGAAGATCGGATACTACAAGGAATTCTATAAGCAGGGATTCATTACTGCCGACCAGCTTGAAGCGCTGATAGCGATGCAGGAAAAACAGAGAGAAATAATTGATAACAATGAAGTTGCTTAACAATTAGTTGGATTTAGTGTATTTTGCCCTCTGCGGGTATATTCCGATAAAATAATTCTTGACAAAGACGATTTAAAGGAGTAAAATATACTTGCAGGGGGATTTTGTCCCCGACTAATGGGGGAAGGAGGAACATGAAAGAAAAAGTAAAAGTCGCGGCTTACTGTCGTGTAAGTACCGCGCTCGAAGATCAGCTGCACTCCCTGTCCGCTCAGATAAAGTATTTTACGGAATACATCAGCAGTCACGATGACTGGGAGCTTATCGAAGTATATTATGACGAAGGTATCACAGGAACCTCCGCGAAGAAGCGTGACGGATTTAACAGAATGATTGCGGACTGCGAGGACGGAAAGATAAATCTTATTCTCACCAAAGAAGTTTCTCGCTTTGCCAGAAACACAGTTGATACTCTGAATTATACCCGTATGCTGTCTCAGCTCAACATCAATGTCATTTTTATGAATGACGGAATTGATACCGACGATAAGGACGGCGAGCTTCGCCTGACGATCATGGCAAGTCTGGCGCAGGAGGAATCCCGTAAAATTTCCGAGCGTGTCAAGTGGGGCATACGCAGAAAAATGGAGGACGGGTTCGCTTACGGTAAAAGTCACATGCTCGGATACCGTATAAATAACGGTGTGCTTGAAGTGATACCCGAAGAAGCGGAGCTCGTAAAGCTGATCTTCCACAAGTATGTCAATGAAGGAAAAGGCAGCAGTATAATTTCAAATGAGCTCAATGCCGCCGGATATTCCAGTATTCGTGGAGCTATCTTCCGGCAGGATTCCATTATGAGAATTCTGAAAAACGAAAAGTATTGCGGCGATCTCGTCCAGTGGAAAAGATACTGTAATAATTACCTAGAGAAGAAACTGCTCCGCAATTATGGTGATAATCCCGATGTGCCGTTGGTTGAGATCAAGGATCACCACGAGCCTATCATCTCCCGCGAGTTATTTGAGAAGGCACAGGAAATCATTGAAAAGCGCGGCAAGCCTGCCCGTGACGGACGTAAATATTCCCAGCATTACTGGCACAGCAGTCGTGTATTCTGCGGAGAATGTGGGAGCGCGTTTGGCATCACCGGCGGTAAGTATCTGAAAAACCGTTGTCTTCGTTGCATTAACCGCTCAAAGTACGGAACTGAAAGACGTATGAATGTAAATGGGGTCGAGGTCGGCTGCGACAACAAATTCATAACGGAGAAGATCATCAACACCTGCATGAAGTACGCGCTCGAACATATCCGCGAAGAACGCGGCGACATTACCGAGCAGCTTTTGGACGATATTCGTTCTATTCAGCAGGCGGCTGTACCGATTGATGTCAAGCCTTTGCAGGAAAAGATCGAGAAGATGACCGCGAAAAAACAGGACGCGATAGACCTGATGCTCGAAGGTATAATTTCAAAAGATGATCTGAAAGACCGTGTTGAGCTCTACGACAAGGAAATTGAAGAATTGTCCGTTCAGATTGCCAATAACAAGAACTTGGGACTGGCAAACAGCAAGCAGCTTGAGCAGGTCAAGAAGTTCATCGCGCAGATGAATTCCGCCGAAAACATCGACACTGACAGCTTTGAGGTCTATAACACGATGCTGAAAAAGATGATAGTCCATGCGGACTCAACTATCGACTATTATCTGACCTGTATCCCGTTCGGGCTCCGCATGACCTATGAAAAGCATCATATCCCGCATACACACAGCGAATATACTGTTCACATCACCGATTGTGAGGTTATTTCGTAATCGGCTCTTTTTGTAGGGTTTGGACATTCGACCGCCTCGATCCTGTTTGATATGGGATGGGACATTGAGAAGATCAAGTGCTGGTTACGCCATGCGGACATAGACACAACCTCAAATATCTATTTGCATATCAGCAAAGAACGCAAAAAAATCATGGCTCAGGGGCTCAAAGATCTGTACGAATTCTGACAGTTTTTCGAGGGGGAAAATCTTTCTTGGTGGAACTTTGGTGGAACTCGGTGTGATCCTCACCCAGACAAAACAACAAAGCCGTCTGTGGTATTGCCCACAAACGGCTCTGTTATCAGCTTTTTGCTGGTGCGGAGAATGAGACTTGAACTCACACGAGCTAACGCCCACTACCCCCTCAATCTCGTATTTGTAACTTTATTATGTCCGTTTTGTTACATTTCGATATGTTTCGCTTTGTTTTGGAATTGCATTATTGTGAAACATAGCCAAATATAATGAAATGAAAAATTACTTGCGGAAATTTTTCGGAAATCAGTTTAGAACGATGCCTCATTTTATCTTTAGCTATGCTAATAATATTATATGATATTTTGCTTAAACAACAGTTTTTTCATAATGTGGCTCTATTCCTTTATTTAGTCGGTATTCATTAGCACTTTACAGGTTAATACTCAATATTTGATATTTTTGCCAAAATATTTTTAAGAAACATATTGAATTTTCTACGAAATAATGCTATAATAAGTTATAAATCTTTGTTTATAATACACAATCGGAATTTATTGATACGGAGTAATTATGAGAATAGACAATATCATCATCGACAACTTCAGATGTTTTGAACACATAAATATAGCATTTAATCCGAATATGAATGTTTTGGTGGGTAACAATGGTGCCGGAAAGACAACATTGCTCGAGGCTGTTTCAGTTGGTATAGGAAGTCTGTTTCTTGGAATAGAATCGGTCTCCGCCCCCAATATAAATAAAACCGACGTCAGAGTTGTTGCCAACAAGATAGGCAGCACCGTTGATATGCAGCCCCAGTATCCTGTTACGATATCATGCAGCGGAGTTATTGATGAAAGAAGTTTGAGCTGGAAAAGAAGCCTTAACACCGAAAACGGGCGAACTACTTTTGGCGATGCCTTAAACATCAAGGATCTATCATCAAATTGGCAGAACATGATAAGAAAGGGGGATCCAAGCATTGCACTTCCTTTGATATCATATTATGGCACGGGGCGTCTCTGGGCTCAGAAGCATGACAGCTCCTTAAAAGCTGCTGATAACAGACTTCAAGGTTATACCGATTGCCTTTCCGCCAAATCCAATGAAAAGCTTATGCTTAAGTGGTTTGAAAAAATGACCTATGCTCAACTTCAGGACGGCGTTCCGATTCCGGAGCTTCAATCTGTATATAACGCAATGAAGGTTGCCTTTACGGAGAGCGGAGTTAACGCTGAAGAGGTCCGTATCTGGTTCGATGTTAAGTCACATTGTCTTAAGATAGCATATATTAACGAAAATGGAGATTACGAAGAACATCCTTTTTATGAACTGAGCGACGGATACAGAAACACACTCAGCCTTATTGCGGATATTGCATACCGAATGTCTGTGTTAAATCCACAGTTTTTGGGCGATGCCGCAAAAAAGACGACCGGCATCGTACTTATTGATGAGGTCGATCTTCATTTACATCCGAAATGGCAAAGAAATATATTGAAAACGCTTCATAAGGTTTTTCCGTTGATCCAGTTTATTGTTACAACACATTCTCCAAGTGTTATTTCTTCAGCCGGAACCGATGAGCTGTTAATACTTGACGGAAAAGAATGCAGAGTTTTCGATTATAATGTGTATGGTAAGGATGCTAATTCTGTATTGAAAGAGATCATGGGTGCTTCCGATCGTCCGGATGATGTTACCGAGCTTTTTTCAAGTTTTGACGAAGCTATTGATAAGGAAAACTATTCCGAAGCAGAGAAAAAACTTGAAGCCCTCAGGAAAATACTCGGCGACAATGATAATGGCGTAGTAAGCGCTACTGTATCATTGGATTTCCGTAAAAACTGGGAGGAATAATATGATCTTGATCACCAAAGGAAAAGTTCCACCCGTTTTCTCAGATATCAAAAGACTGTATTTAAACTACGATGAGCTTCAAAATCCTTATAAACACGATATGCTACTTGATCTGATAAATGAGCAGGGCAATATATGTGGGTATTGCATGTCAAGAATATCTGACGAAAGCTCTACCATTGAACACTATATCCCGCGCAAAGGAGAGAATGGCGATCCTTCACTTTCGTTGGAATATCGAAATATGTTTGCTGTTTGTAGCAATAGCCGTAAAGGTAATAACGGAGTTCGGCACTGTGATGTAAGCAAAGGGAATCAGTTGTTATCGATTGATCCGCGTGAAGCGAATGATATCAGACATATTTCATATAAATCAAATGGCGAGATCTGTTCGGATAATGAAGACTTTGAACACGATCTTAATGTCACTCTTAATCTGAACAACGTTACACTAATCAGTAACAGAAAATCTGCTCTTGACTCTGCTCTTAGGGAATTATCTAAATTGCATCAAGGTTCGTGGACTAAACAGCAAGTTCAGAAATACCTTGAAAAATATCAGACTGCCTCCCCAAAAGTACCTTATGTTGGGATCATAGTTTATTCTCTTAAAAAGAGGTTAGACAGAATTACATAAAAAACGACCGCAAGGCATCACACCCTGCGGCCATCATTTTTATAGCTTAATCCTACTCAAACATCTTAAGGTCTTCTTTCGAGAGCTCACGGAAAGACTTTCCGGTTGCCTTCATATAGCTGACGAGCCTGCCGAGATCAACCTTTCGGCTCGATATGTTGGTGTAGGGATCCGGCGGGTCAAAGTATCCGAGCAGAAGCTGTTCCGCTTCATAGAATCCCAGAACTCAGATGTTGTCATTCTCAAAGAAACTGCGTACACAGCCCTTGATGTCACTTAAGGATATGAGGTAATTAGCACTATCCCCGATGATGTCCTTCTGATATACTTTCACTTTGAGGTCAGCCTGAAATATCTCTATGTTAAGATATTTATGTCCGGCTCTCACGGAGCCGTACTCAAAATCTATGCTTCCACGCCCCGTAGCACCTATGTCCGGCTGAACAGATAAGTCGGTGATTATTCCTATCAGTTCTTGAATGAAGTCCGTATCGAAAGGAAGAGCGCCTTCATTATCCCAGTTTGGCGGAAGCGCGGCAATTTGCTTAAGCTCGTTTATATTGTCTGATAGTTTTGGTGATACACACATATTAAATGCCTCGATTATATTATTCGGTTACAAACAACAGGATCGCTGTATCAGTTCCTGCCGCCCAATAAGTTTTTCTGCCACAATTCACCGACTGAGTAATCGTCAATCCATTCTTTAAGTTCCTCCTGATTTACTCGCCTCAATTTTGTGGCAGCACCCTTTCTGTCAGCAACAATTATATCTTCAATACCAAATTCATTTAAGAGCTCAATGGAGTGGGTGGAAAGTACTAATTGCTTTTTGTGCGACACCTGTTTTATCATTTCTGCCAATATTGTGAGAGTGTATGGGTGAAGACTTAGTTCCGGTTCCTCTATAATGATGATATCCGGCTGCAATTCATCCGGCTGAAGCAACAGCGCAGTTAGGCATATAAACCTTAATGTTCCTTCAGACATTTGAGATGGAAGAAGAATATCATCCGATCCAATTTGTCTCCATTTCAGAAGGATCGATTCTTTGTCATCGGCAAGCGGGTCAAGGACAAAATCATCAAATGAAGGATATATTAACCGGATAGTTCTCACAATGTCATTGTAACAACGCTTATATTGGGTTTTGAGTCTGAGAAGGAAAGGAGCAAGATTAGCCCCGTTATGAAGGAGGATTCTGTCATCTGAAATATCATGTTCCTTCTTTATTTCTGCATCATTGCCCATTTCATTAAAATGATATATGATCCAATTCTGCCCTTTAGTAATAGGTATTAAGCACTCATAAACTTCAGGCGGCGCATCTGAAACATTGTATTTTTTCCCTGAATGTATTATATATTCTTCCTTTACAACAATTCTGTTTTCGTCGGATTTGTCGGGAACTAAGCGAAATCCGTATGAAAAAGAATCAAATATCAGTTCTGCTTTTATCTCGGGATTTTGCTGATTACACACATTTGAGAAGATGAATTTGCTGTTAAAACAAGGCGATGGAAAGCAATCATCTCTGTTAAGCACGCTTTTTACCAATCCGAACACTGATAGGAAATTTGTTTTACCTGCCCCATTTCCACCTAAAATAATATTAATAGAGCTTAATGAAAGGTTGCATTTTGCTATAGATTTATATCCGAAAATTATGATTTTACGCAACTTTTCGTCATTCAATTCAAACCCTTCTTCCTTTTTCTTGACATAGTCTATAAAATAGTAGCCTGTAGAGGTAGCACGGTCGTCCCAAGTCACGAGAAATAACTACCAGCCGAGAAGATCACTATACCTACCTCTAAAATCACTTGTTTTATCTTTAAATGACTCTATTTCACCGGAATAAAAATATACTTTTACATTGAAATATTCAAATTCGCTCTCATATACGCTTTCCTCGATCGCCATCATATTGCATATCGCGGCATCTGTAGCTCCAATGCCACAAGGCATAGTCGGAATACCGTTTTTCTTGTCTTTCTTGTACTGAGTTCTGAACTTTGGGTTGATCGAATCTATAATAGCTCCTCCGTTATCAGTTTCATAGATATGGATTTCATCCGGACAAATTGAAACTTTTTCTCGTATAAATTTGGGCGTTTCAGGGTACTTATAGTCGGTCTTGGACGCTGTGGGATAAAAGTCCTTTTTAAACTCATCGTCAATCATATGATCTTTAGACATGGTAACAGAGCCTTTGAGAAAATAGTAGTATCCAATACCGTGTCCATCATCCCATGTTGCGTCTACATAATACCACTTGCTGTCAAGCTTGACCATATTCCACGCGTGACTATTGTCGCTGCTCGTTACATCGCCGGTTATGTAGATACAGTTTATACCGCTCATAGTACAAAGTGTTGCGAAGGCTTTGGTGTAAGAAGCGCATATCCCCGTTCCTTCTTCAAAAAAGGTTTCAGCCGAACCGTCGCATCCTCCTTTATGACGATAAGCTGCGAACTTGCACAGCTCGTCATGTATCTTTTTTATCTTTTCATACTCGGTCTTACATTTAAGCGCTTTATTGACGATTTCGTACACTTTGTCTGCTGCAGCTTTTTTCTTTGCATCACCGGACACCCTGTATTTCTCCACCCATGTATGATACACATCGGCTTTATAAGCGCTCCAAGCAAGCTTTTTGTCAAAGTCATTCATCGTGGGATATTCACCTTTTATGCCGTATCGGCTGCTCAAAAAAACAGTTTTATAGTATTCCTTCTGGTCGGCTGTAAGCTGTTTGTAGAAATAATTGTCGGTGTAATTATCGGCTACGGTCTTCTTGTTTCCTATCACATCAACAAAGTATGAGAATGACATCGGTCTGTACCCGTATCGATAAACTCTGAGTTTGATAGTTGAAGCCGCACTAACCTTGAAGGTGCTGCCTTTATACACCGGCGACTTTTCTGTAGGCTCTTTCCCGCTCAGGGTGTATCTTATGGTACAACCGTCCATCATTTCAAATGCGACCTTTGTGCAGTTGCTGTCAGCCGATTTTATTGTTATTTCGGGTCCGAAATCGCTAACGTCTTCAAGCAGTGAATCTGCAATGATCTCATCTATATTTGTTTTATCCGGCAGAGCGTAGTATTCAAATACTTCTGCCATACCGTCACCTATCCTTACTGTGTATTCTATGCTTCCGTCATCGTTCATTACATATTTTTTCAGAATGCCATTTGCTATCTTTTCGGCGATCTCGCACTTCTTAATTTCGTATTCACCTACAAACCCGTAAAATTTTCTGGCTTTCTCTATAGCTTTCATAGTTTTTTCAGATACGTCCGGTATGTATGTTTGATCGTATTTGTCTCCCCAAGAAACAGCGCTTTCAGGCGCAGGGAACCCATTATCGGAAGCGGATGCCGTGAAATTCATGCTACTGACGGCGTTGCATATTAAGAGAGCTGAGCTTATCAAAGCACTTGTAAATCTGTTAAGTTTTTTCATATTAAAATCCTCCTTTGGTTTCATAATTACATTACGCATTTAAATAGAACCGGTTTAGTTTTTTATTCTTCATCTTTTGAAAAAATATCGATCATAAATCTCGCGCCGTATCTGAATCCACGAACGAATTCATTGGTGCTCTCCATTACCGAAAGGCTGTGAAGCCCATCTTTATATTCTGCAAGTATGTGTCTGACTTCCGGAAACCGACTGATGATCTCATCTTCTGTCTGCTTGAGAAACTCCTGCATTTCTTTGTGTTTTTTACTTGATGGAGCAGGCAGCTCACACGGCACCACTTCTCCATAATAAAACTGTTCTATGATACTTTTCATAAATATACCCCCTTTTCGTCTCATCTTTCTGTTGTTGAACTGACTGATCACGGCCACAGAAGCGTATATTTCCAGCACTTTTCAACTTCTTTTCTGAGACATAATTTTACTTCCACATTCTTCTTGTCAAAGCATCCGCACTGAACAAGAATACTTTCATCTGCTTCGGGGCAGATGCTGTACATCATATCGAGCATTCTCTTTGTCACCGACAGGAAAATATCTGACTTTACAAAGCTGCTCATAAATGTGTCGCGGCAAATGCAAAAGGCAGGCGTAGCGCTGTCCATAGCTTGTAATTCCATTTTAAAAGGTTTGAAAATCTCATATTCCGCGAGCCTGCTTTTATATCCCTGAACAGCATACATAAAGCCAATCAGCCTGTCATTTACAAACAATCGGGCTATTATCTCATTGCAACCGTTTGGCGCTTTGATCGTGGAAACTATCACTTTAAAATGCTTGTCCGGGTATCTGCTAACAGTGAAATTGGTGAGGATATTCAGCACATTCTGCTGTAGTTTTTCGGTGTTGTCTTCGCACTTGACTAAAGTGAACTCCGGATGTTCGGAAAGCAGTTTGAAGTGTATCGCTTCGATCTTAGGATTTCTGCAATGTTCTCCCGCGAGCTTCCCATTTAAATAAACTATCCGGTTGAATTCGTTACCAATGCTCCTTAAGTATTCATCGATGTTGTCGAAAACTCCTTCGGCAACACCGCTCAGTATAGCATTTTCGCTTAACTTAAATTCTGTTATAAGTGCAATTCTTTCGGCGTCAGTGAGATGAACCTGCCTCTTGAAATTGTCGATACCGCCTGTATTTTGCAACATTAAATTTATCTCATGAAGCATTGGTTCTCGAAACAGTCTTTCCGCATTCAGCACATAAGCTTTTATTCTTCCGACGTGCCTTGATCTGTGTGTTATTCGTGTTTCAACAGCAAAAAGGTTTGTCTCGACAATGAGCTGATCGCTCTTAAGTCTGTATTCATCGCCGTTTTCGAGCGTTCCTTTATAGATCGAATCTTTTATCAATTCCATGGGCTCCCTCCTTCAACACAACTTATGTTATACCGATTGTGGTTTATTGCAGTTATCAGTATCGCACTGCCTTATCAATGAAAAAATCGGTTATCAGAATATCCACAAAACATAAGGAATCTTTCAGACAAATTGAGATCTCCTGCGTTTTTCCCGCGATTTTTTCAATGGGTACCTGCTTGTAAGAATTGAGCATAAAACGTAAAACTGCATCATAGTCCCCGACTGCATCTATCGTCAGATTACTTGGTCTGTTGTCGGACTTTTTAATCACGTCATCAATTATTTCATCGACCGCTTCCATTTTAAACGGGTCAACTTCTCGGTATTCCACCGGTGCGTCGTAAGGTCTTCTGATACGCTCGCAGGTGTTCATTTCTTCGATATTAGTGTTTGTTGTTTTCAGCATAGTCATGGTAAGATCTCCTTTCAACGTTTATAATATTCTTATTTTCGTGCAGTTAATATATTTACTTGTTCATTGGAGATCCCCCCTATATTAAATGTGTTGTTTTCAAGGTCCTAATTTCCGTTGTTGTAACGGATTCCTTCTATGCTTATATTATAGATCAAAAAATTTGCAAAATCAATAAAATTACATTTTTTACACGTCGTTTTTGAATGCAATAATAAACAAAGTTTTGATCTGTTTCATTGCTTTTCGTTGTAATAGCCTACAAAATTTTGCAGCTTTTGATCTTTATTACTCAGTATTGATCACATGGGCAGTGTACGAGCGACATCGTATTTTTTAGGGGTAAAATGAAGGCTCGGAGAAATTATGTGAAAGAGGTTTAAACAAATCCGGATTTGCTTGTAACGCGAGAACATTCCCGATGCCGTTCATTCAGACCCACGGACATATATTCACATACTTGACAAAATCCTGCATACAGTATATAATAATAGTAAGAAATGAGCCTCGGAACTATACGAAGGGGGTAATGATATGAGTACAAAGGAAATGGCATATAATATGATAGATACGCTCACAGAGGAAGAGCTAAATGCCCTCATAGTAATTCTTAATGGACTGACCAAAGAAAAGAAGTCAAAGCCTAAGAAATCAGCAGCTTCCCTCAAAGGGATATTTCATGAAGTAGCCGATCCCGCAAAAGTACCTCTTGAAAGAGAAGCATTTGCAAATGCTGTTGTTGAAAAGCATAAACAATTCTTGGAGGACAGCCGGAATGATAATAATTGACGCTAACATTATTCTCAGGCTGTTTATTGGCGACAATGAGGAAATGGCTAACAAGTCTATCGAAATGATAGACAACAATCCTGTTCTTGTTCTTCCCGAAGTTCTTGAAGAAGTTACTTTTGTAATGACAAAGTTTTACGGCAGAGATCGTAAGGACGTTTCAAGGGCAATATTAGAATTGCTGGAGCTTCCTAATGTAAATACAAACTCTGAAAGGGTAATAACAAAAGGTACTGAATTATATGGCGAAGCTTCTTTGGATTTTGTTGATTGTCTCTTATGTGCATACCATACAGAGGCAGGATATGAGATCGGCACATTTGATAACAAGCTGTTAAGGCTCATTCAGAAAGGAAGCGAACCGAAGGAAGATACGAAAACATAAACGAACTCCGTGAGCTCATAAACAGAATAACACTAAAAGCGGCATTGCCTGTAATATGGCGATGCCGCTCTTTTGTTTAAAAAGAAGGGCAGCCGGTAGGCTGCCCTTTAGTTCTTATACTGATCTATTTATCGTCTGAGACATCACTATTATAGCGTTTAGTTTCTAATACTACATCTACGCCGTTTTCACGCAATTTACTTGTTGCTTCCTCTAATATTTGCGCCATTTCCTTGGTTTCAATATGTACAATACTTAAAGACTTCAGCTTTGTAAAACTTGAAAAAAACTCTTCGTCTATAGGCTCTGTTACCTCTATGCAGCCGCTACCTCTCCATCTTCCTATAACAATATTTTCAAAGTCTTCACATTGGATCAGTATTTCATTTAGAGTAAGATCACTTTTTTCTCCAACAATTAGAGTGTCTGACATTACTTGTAAAGAAATATCATATTGTGATCTGTTATGAATCCATATCTCAATTTCCGAAACGTCTTTTTCAAGGGGAGATTTACTTAAATAATAATTTATTTCATCGCGTATCACCTTAATATGTTCGAAGACATATAAGATATCATCTTGTGTATTAATACCAACATAAATATGTGTCTCGTCGGTATTATCTACGTTCATGTACTCGGCTAAATGCAATGTGTGATTTATGAAATCTGCAACGCTGTAGGACTTGATATGGATATGATGTGTTACAATGTCAGCTATTGCACATATGTCTTTATTGATTATTCGAATAGCAGCGAAACAAAGTACGAGTATTGATACTGCAATTACAATTGTCAATACCAACTTTTTGGAAAGGCGCTTTTTCATAGTTGTACCTCATATATCTATTTAGTATGTTTACTGATGCTCTGTTCATCAGTATTTTTCTTTGTGCCGGTAAAGCCTATGACCTTGGTGCCGCCGACATCTATGGGATTGGTCCCCATCTCACCGGCGACAACATAGTGCCCGTCTTCTGAACCGATTATCCTGCCGTCCCCAAGGTCGTTTATTTCGAATGCGCTGTCAAATGCCAGCTTCCAATCCTCAAGCGGCTCATCGGAGGTGTTGGATATCACGATCTCGCCCTGCAATCCGTTATCTCACTCCTTCGTTATAATATATTGTACATCAAAGCCATCGGTCTTGTCAACTTTCAATGCTGTTAATTGATGCTATATCTTTATCAATATCCCGTTCTTGTCGGCTTTGTAGCGGGTGCCATTTTTTGTTATTAAAGTCTTGTTCCTCACGCGAACACCGTTTTTGTAGTACACCGTACCCTTTGATATCTTTGCAAACCCGGTGTATTTACCCTTGCAGACGCCGCTTTGATCGAATTTGTAGAAAACTCCTTTTATGACGCATGGTTTTGTTGCAAGCGTACCGTCCGCTTTTACATAATAGTGATCGCCGTCTATATTGTTCCACCCGGCCTTACTGTCATAGATGCTATATCCGGTGACCTTGATGTATTCGTCCCGGTTCCATGTGACGCAGACGACACCTATCCTGCCGATATCATCTATACCGGAGCCCGCAATGATCTCTTTCACGCTGTAAACGAGCCTGTCATCGAGCTTAAATCTGACATCATACACCATGCTGTCTCTCGTATATATTTCAAATTTGATGTCCGTGCCGAAATCGGGCATTGCTCTCATCTGTTCTTCCGTCCGGTCGTATATGGAGTCTACCTCGTATGACAATTCTATCAGCTTATCGGAATTATTTTTAAAATCCGGCACAGCATCACACAGGAACAGATAGCCAGGGCCGCCAATTTCGTTCATTATTATATTGTCACGTTCCCTTTCCCATTTTTCTGTCTGTCCGGTCAGATAGTATTTTTCATAAGCTTCGGTAAATTCGCCCGCGTATGACATACAATAGCCGTTGTCCGTCTCGGCGCTCACCGGAAGCGCCATTGAGCATACGAGCATCGCCGCTGCGAGCATTGCCGCTATTCTCTTCTTAACTTTCATTGTTTTATATCCTTTCCGTTCAGATCAGAACTTGTCCTTCTATAATAATAACGCATTTTACATACAAAATGTGACTGAAATTTTGACATATTTTTCAAAAATCTTAAAAATTCGTTAAAACTGTACAAATGCTCGCTTTGCATTTATGCAGTTTCACGGAAAGCAGTATGCTTTTTTATTAAACGATCTTTATGGATTCGGCGACCCTAACCGCAAGATCGTAATCCACATTAAAAACAAGCTCAAATATATACTCACCATTATCCCATATTAGACAATGCCCTCCGTCATCAGATATAAAGTACAATGCTTCAAATCCATTTATAATACGTTCTTCAACATCTGTACCTTCTGTATTTAATCTTGCATTCTGGTAGGATTTTTTTGTAAAGTATAGAAAATTTATATAATAATTGTCTTTGGTATAATTTTCCCAATAGCTCATGAAACTGTCAGTTAAGACTTCTTTATTGTAGTCGTCAAGGTTATATGATATTCTATAGGTTTTCTCTAATATTCTCGGTGCATCTTCCCAATCCATAGCAAAAGCATCCGTATGCGTTGATTGCTGATTAGCCATAATGCCGCCTATATAGTGAGTTACATACAATCCCGCACCTGTAGCTGCCGCAGCAGTGAGCGCTACCAAGACAGCTATTGCTATTGGGAGTATATGTGCTTACTTAAGATGAAACCTAATGAATTTCGTACATGATGATATAAACCATCATTCACAAAAAGAACCCGTTAAGCTGATTAAAACCTAACGGGTTTATTTGTATTTTTCACTTATATCATCCGTTTTTAGAAATATCTAATTATAAGCTAAATAGGGCGTATATTGAGTTAATCATTAATAGGCGGACTTTCTAACAAATATACACATTCCTTGTATTCCAACGAATCTATAAACGCAACAAGATCATCCTGTATCTCATAAACATCGGCAATCACTTGATTATTTAGTACATCAACATAAGCCGTCATTTGAGCATACAGAAATTTATTTGAATTTTCTTCAAGTAAATTCATTGTCGCGTCAAGCTGCTCACGAGTAAATTTGCATTCTCTGACCTCGATCTCAGGATAAAATGCCGGTATATTCTTTTTTGCTTCGTCAACATCTGTCGTCATAACTATCAATTTTTGGTCATCAAACAGTATTCCGCCCAGAATTTCTTTTGGGAAGTTTATATCAAAATACCTGTAGATCGTATCAAACAGTTCATCGCTGTAACCACGCCATTCACCGTTTTTCTCAAACTGAAAGTCCACTCCCAAAACGCTGACATACCCGGTAGCTTCAGCACCGTTTTCTCTGAACCAATGCCATGCGCCTTTGATCTTCTTCCAGCCTGTTACAATATATCCGTTTTTGTCGGTGAGATAGCTTTTGCCGCATTTAGTCTTAAAGTGTTTGCTTTTGTACGGCACGCCGTTTTTATAGTATCTCCGACCCTTTGAGGTTTTTGCAAAGCCGGTGTATGCCCCTTTGCTTTCCTCTGTGTCGGAATAGCGGTACGTCACCCCATCAATTGTTTTTAAGGTATCCGCATAAGAGTAAAAATTTTCGCAGGACATGACAATTATTGTAACAAGAGCTGTCACAAATAATTTTAGATACTTATTCATAATAGCAGACCTCCGTTTATTTTATATAGTAGGCAAAGGACACATTCTCTTTATTTACACCTTTTGATGATCCGTTAAGGCGTATTCGAGTAATTTCCAAAAATATTTCCTCACTACTAAGGCAATACCGCACAAAGAGACGCACGCGGCGTATTTAACGGCCGGCTATCTTTCTGATGTCAGATTTTGAGAGATAGCCTTTTTTGTATGCAGTCTCAATGGGAATGAAAGTCCCGTCCTTGTGCAGCAGCAATGTATAGCTTCCGCTCGCCAGGCTGATCTTATATCCGGCAATATATACAGACTGGATATCCGCCGTAGCATTCATATACTTCTCATAGATCACAACTACCTCACAGCCGTTGAAGGTACCGCGGTAATCTGCGATATAAAAATCATCGGGATAAGCTCCTCGTCGATACGCTTTCGTATATTGGATATAGTCATTAAAGAGCTTGGTGCCCTGTTCGAGCGTAAGAGGTTCGCGACGATCGACCTTAGCGTCGATATACGTTCCGAAGTAAACGCTTCCGGATACACTGACCCCATCATTCACGGCAGTATCATCCCAAAATGCTTGTATCTGATAAATGTATGCGCCTTTCTTCGGTTTGAATGAAGCACCGCTCACCTCGACTTTTTCCGACTTGTCGTAAGCACTGCTGTCACCGATGTATTTCTCATCCCAGCATACCACCTCTATCCTGTCCGGGTCTTTTATCCCTTCGCCGTGTACTTCTATAACGTCATCGGTATATGCTTCTGACTTATAATTCCAGAGATTCCAGTTCCAGAGGAGCACGTTGTCACGCTCAATTTTCCGCTGTACGTCTTTCTGACCGCTGCCGTAATGGTTTGTCGATTTTGATGTTCCCTTCCGGATAATCGGCATATTGCTGACATCAACATATTCGCTTCCGTCATAACAAGAATCCGAAGATCCGCGCCACCATGCGGTCTTATGACCGAGAAATGCGTCCGGCGGTCCGTAAAAGGAATGCCCAGTCTTTTCCGACACCTCAAATTCGGAACGTAAGTCTATTGAGGTATTGCTATAATCGAACATATCCGACTCTAT
>JAEEGL012946173.1_pt1 | contig 16698 bp, 10 predicted proteins | sample 9134231 | NCBI WGS metagenome assembly JAEEGL01 (sample SAMN16246548, study PRJNA631951) | gut metagenome | biome: gut microbiome; feature: rumen; material: fiber-attached | host: Bos | place: Iran: Karaj | collected 2018-10 | reverse complement strand
GTTGACCATCCAGTTGCCGTTGCTATAGAAGGCGAAGGTCGTTGAGCCTGCCGAAACGCCGTTCTCGTTGTTGGCGGCAAACACCAAGCGGAAGCGGCTCTCGTAGTCGCGGGTGGTGGCGTTGAAGGTGTAGCTCGGAGTGGCCAGCAGGTCAACGTCGTTGCCCGTCATATTGTCGACCAAGTGGAGGTAGTTCATCTCCACGCCTTCGGGGTTGACGGTGAGGACGTATTGTCCATCGGTGTTGGCGCGGAAGTTGACAGGCATTTCGCCTTGGCCTTCGGCGCAAGCAATGGCGAACTCCTTATTGCCTTGCGGGATGTAGATGTTGGCGTTGCTTTGGCCAAAGTAGAACTTCTGAAGCTCGTTGCCTTCGTTGAAGCTGACGATGGCGTTGTCAACAGTGGAAACGCTGCCTCTCTCCATCGTTTGCTGGCCAACGGTCATTTGCAGGCTACTGTTGTTGGCACCAGCAGTAGGTGATTTGCTGAAAGTAATGCTTTCTACGTCACTGGCAACTTGCACCATTGCGCCAGTGCAAGAAGCAACAGGGGAACCAGCTTGGACAGCCGACACAACCCATTTATTCTGTGCATTTTTAGCCACCGTATAGAAGCTTTGTCCAAGATAAGCATCATGCGGATACGGGTTGCCCACAAGATTCCAACCGGCCAACGGGTTGTCAGTTCCATGATAAGTAACATCAACGGTTTTGGTATTATCAGTACACACCGAAGTTCCTGCAAAAGTAATGGTGATTTGATCCTGAGGATTCTCTTCAACATGATAAGCAGCGAGATAACCCTTACCGAGAGCGAAATTGAAACCTTCTGCGTTGGCTTCCACTTCCTTGTTCTTCCAGTAGTGTGTAGCCTCGTCGTAGAAATACAAGTCAGTTATTTCATCCATATTGACAGGAGCTGTTCCCATAGGAGATGCGATGAAGCACCATTGATCCTTGGAGATTTCCTTTGTCATAACACGGGTATAGTATGATGTGGTGCTGCTGATAGTATTATAAGTAATTCTAAACTGCACCTGTGCATTGTGATCGCTTCTAATTTTGAAATAGAAATATTTTGCTCCACTTGGAATAGTATTATCAGGTACGACATATTGATGGTCGTCTGAACTTAGTTTTAATTCCCATGTATTATCACCTGAAACATACTGTGTAAGGGATTCAGTACTGAAACAAACTCCTACTTCAACACTCGTAGAAGCATTTCTATTATTATAAATTTCAAAGTTTGTAATACCCTCGCCAAATGCAGTAGTGTTATAAAGATATTTGCCATTTTTGCCAATCAAAAAGGCCGAAGTGTTGGTGAAATAGTTTTGGGCGGTATTTTGGATAATTTGTTGTTTTGCTCCAATATATGTATAAGTAATATTATCAGATGTAAGAGTAGCAGGTGAACTCGGTTGAGTTGAGCCAAATTTACTACCATCAAGAACTACCGTATTCTCTACAAGTGTTTCAGTCCCTGTCTTAGCATATACCGCATAGAAAATAGTTTCTTCTTCCGAAAGCGTATATTCACCTGTCAAACGTTGGCTTACATCAGTGGCGTTTGTAGTCCAACCTGCGAAAGTGTACTCTTCGTTAAAGTTGGAACCTGGGTCCAAATCGATGGTTGAGCCTTCAAGGACGGAAATAGGCGTTCCCTCAACACCATTGACGGAATACTTGTACGTCACATTAATCGGAGCCGCAGTAGCAGTAATGGTGACATTGTGAGTGGGCATCATAAAGAAATATACGCCTGAATCATCAAGTTGACTGGTGACATCTACACCATCCACATACAATGATTCAAGGGTATAATGTTGATTTGCGGAAATGCTTAACATAACTTGTGTGCCATCATTCACCTGAACTGTACCCCAGTGGGCTGCCTCATCGTCACTATAATCAAATGCCCCTTCGCTATCTGGTCCTGTGAAAGCATATAATTCAAAATTCACCCACTCTGGGATGGTCAAGTCGTATGGACTATGGACAGGACGGGTTTTTGAGACAATGTAGTTACCTGAGTTGAATTCTTTCGTACCTTGGTATTCAAACAAATTTCCAAAGATAGTAACCACATCGCCAATCAGAAGGTCATCAACATTATCAAAGGCTACATTACCCAAATCTTTTCCTTTATAAACAAGAAGTTCTCCATTATATGTTCCGCCATTGTCGGAAATATAATAACGGAAGTTCTGTCCATCACCCATAATGTTTTCCTTATAAAAACTTGACACTATGCCTTGCACATAAACACCTGTTGAAGGCGTGTTTTCCAATGCCCAAGCCACGGTGTGAACTACAGCAAACGTGGCCGTCACGGTAACAGGATATGCAGGCATTTCAAAAGTGAAACCATCCGTTGCATTTCCTGATGTTGTAATAGTTGTACTTGGATTATCTGTCTTACTTACAACAATAGATGAGAAAATATATCCACTTGTCGGCTCACCCAAAACAAGGACTTCTTTGCCTTCCCACGCAGTTGCATCAGTTTCAATTATACCACTGTTTTCAGGAGTTACTTCGGTTCCGATAGCATAAGTCTGTTTAGCCGAGAAAGTGGCATCCACCCAAAGGTCATAGGCGGGCATTGTGAAAGTGTTATTTTCCACGGTAATGCTTTCGTCAACCACATAATTCACACCGTCTTCCTTGTAGAATGTCCACGAGTCTAACTCATAACCGTCATCAGGTGTGGCTGTCAAAGTTACGGTTGCGCCTTCTTCAATAGGCGATTGGGGACTAAATGAGATAGAACCATGTTCGATATTGTCACTGTATTTTGAAAGATCGTGGGTTGGAGGAGTTACAATACCGGTAAGAGAAACGGTAACATCGGTAGCGCCTGTTGAACTCAATGTGAGGGTGCCATTGTATGTTCCCGCTTCCGTGATACCAGAATTCAGGCGCACTGCAATAAGGTCACCATCGGCAGAAAGCGAAAGCGTGGTAGCCCAAGTTTCTTCATCTTCCGAAATGCTGAAATAAGAAGCACCTTCAGTAATCGTTGCGGTGATACCAGCGGTCAGGTCAGAACCTGTAATGGTGAGGTCTTGGTTTGCTGCGCTACCACCCGAAGCGTAAGTGAATTCCATCTCGGTAGGGTCGGCTGTGATAGTGGGACCAGAGGGGGCTGTTGGCAAAGAATTGTAAATAATGAGGTCGTCAACAGTCATTGTATACCCACTTGTATTAGCTGGGCAGAAACGGAAAACAGTCAAACTAGAACCCTGAATGGAATAATCATTTGGTGAAGAACCATTCATAACACAATTGCCATTTACAAAAACATGTGCTTTTTTTGCTCCAAGGGAAATGGAGTTCCCATATGTTGTAGCCGTCTCAGTATTATTATAAACTACACAAACTTCGATAGTATCAGTAGAGTAATTATTTCCTACTTCCTGTGCAGTACCAGCGTTATAAATCTGCAGCTTAGAACCATCATAACGAAAATATACAGAATTATTATTCTTATTACTCAAATTAGTATCGTCATCACCATATAAACCAAAATAACCATTATTGCTTTTAGCAATTTTTATGGAAAAAGCACCGGTGGAACCAAAATTGGAACTTTGCCCGGTCATACTTGCTATCAAATAAGAGGATCCTTTGGATTCAAGCTTGTAAACATTTGATCCAAAAGTATTATCATTTACAATAGAATATACATGTCCATACGTTTTCCCCAAATAGATTTTATTAAAAACTCCGTATGCAGTCAAATTCGTTATTGTTTGACTTGAATTTCCTGTTGGCCCCGTATTTGTAACCACACTCAACTCATTAAAGTTTTCAGTAATCACAGGTACAGGCCAAACAAGGTCAGAAGTAGACAGCGTTTGTCCCCATCCCCCCGTAGGTACGGCGAGCATCGCGAGGAGGGCGAGGGCTGCGGTTAGGATTGTAAATTTTTTTCTCATTTTTTTGTTGTTTTAATTGTTAATTATTTGATTGTTTGAGATTTATGATTCAAGGTTTATAATTCAAAGATTTAAGATTCCTCTTTAATTTATTGGGCTTATCATGGCAAGATACTCACCAGCGGTCATAACAGGGATTTTCGAGTTGGTGAAATCTTTGCCGTTTCTGGTAATGACAGCCTCGGTACCAGCTTGCATTGCTGAATGATATTGCATGGCATCCTCGAAGTCCTTAAATTGAGAGACGTTTGTATCAAGAAAAAGCTTAGTCATTGGTATTTCTCTTCAAGGTGTTGATAATAGGCTTTGCGCCCATTCAGGTCGTCATCGTCCAAAGGTAAGCCTGCGCCAAACAGACGGAGCACGGCATCAGGAATAGCCTGCTCTTCTGTTTGTTTTTGCCTTGCTTGGCATATTTCAGCATTAATCTCATCGAGCGTCAATTGAGGGTTGCCATTGTTTTCGCTTTGTTGGCGCATGGCTGCCACGGCTTTCCTCGCGCGAATCTTTGTCTCTTGCCGTAAAGAAAGATTGAGCAAGATTTCCTCCACTTGCTGCTGAAGCCAAAGCTGCAAGGCGTTGTCGTCGGCAAAGGAAGGTCTCACTTTTTCCACCAAAGTATCGCTCAGTGTTATGTTGTAACTGCACATGGCTTGTTGTTTGTTTTTAATTATCTGTTTTTGTCCTTCCTTTCGTTCTTATGGGGTTTTGTTGTTTTTGAAAATTTCGCCCGCAAAAATAAAAAAATTCCCGATGCGTGTCAAGGGGCATCGGGATTAATTTTCTTCAGAATCCGTAGCTCGACCCGTCGAAGCAATGTGTGCAAAGGTCGCACTTGGGCAGGCCGATGGCTTTCACTACGCTTTCCAAAGTGTTGAATTTCAACGAATCCACTCCGACATGCTTGCGCAGCATCTCCACGAGGTTGGCGTATTCCTTGCTGGTCGGGTCGCAATACTTTTCGATGTTGCGGCTGTCGTCGCCCTCCATTTCCTTGATGCAGCGGCGCGTGATGAGTTCCATCACATTTTTCGAGGCCGAGAAATTGAGGAAGGGGCAGCCGTAGAGCAATGGCGGGCAACTGATGCGCACATGCACCTCGCGGGCACCGAAGTCATAAAGCATCTTCACATTGTCGCGCAACTGCGTGCCGCGCACGATGGAGTCGTCGCAAAAAGCCACCTTCTTGCCTTCCAAAAGGGCACGGTTGGGGATGAGTTTCATCTTGGCCACATGCTCCCTTTGGCTCTGATTGACAGGCATGAAACTCCTTGACCAAGTAGGAGTGTACTTCACCACGCCACGCAAATACGGTATCTGCCTGACGTTGGAATAGCCCAACGCCATGCCAATGCCCGAATCAGGAATGGCCGACACATAATCGATGTCGATGTCGTCGTTGCGGCCCATCTCGCGACCCTCGTTGTAGCGTGCCTCCTCCACATTGACACCCTCATAGTCGGCAGCGGGATAGCCGTAATAAATCCACAGGAAGGAACAGACCTGCATCTGCGGATTGGGTGCCAGCAACTGTTGCACACCGTCAACGGTCACCTTGACAATTTCTCCCGGCTTCACATTGTAATAGGTCGTATAGTCGAGGTTGATGTAACTATGGCTCTCGGAAGCCACTACAAAGCCTTCCTCGCCCTTGCCGATGACGATGGGCGTGCGTCCGTAGCGGTCGCGGGCTGCAATGATGCCGTCCTCGGTCAGGATAAGCATTGAGCAAGAGCCTTTCACCTTATTATATACGTTGCGGATGCCGTCCACGAAATCCTCGCCTTGCGTGACGAGCAAAGCCATCAACTCTGTCGGATTCGTGTTGCCTTGGCTCAGTTCGGCGAAATGCTGGCGTTGGTCAAGGCAATGTGTGACAAGTTCATCCAAGTTGTTGATTTTGGCCACCGTAGCGATGGCGAACTTTCCCAAATGCGAGTTGACGATGATGGGCTGTGCATCCGTATCGCTGATGACACCGATTCCCAAGTTGCCAGCAAATTTATTCATTCCTACCTCGTCGCTGAACTTGGTACGGAAATAGGTGTTCTCGATGTCGTGAATCGAGCGGTGGAAACGCTCGCCGTCATGGGTCACCATGCCCGCACGTTTGGTGCCGAGATGAGAGTGATAATCAATGCCATAGAACAAATCCTTTGCGCAAGGATTCTTTAAAACGGTTCCGAAGAAGCCTCCCATAGTAGTTTGATTTAGAAGTTTATAAAAACAAAAAACATCTGCGGAAATTGTCCCGTAGATGGACGGCAAAAGTACGGAAAAAAGTAATCGGTGAATAAAGATTTCAAAATTTCTCACATCAAGACTTCCATGCCAACAAAAATTCCAACAATTCAACAATTAAACAACAAACAATTCAACAATTTACTAATTTTGCGCGATTTTTCTGTAAGCCTATGATACTCAAACTTTACCCGACAAATCCCAACCCGCGCTACGTCAAGATGATCCTTGAATGTTTGGCCGACGGCGGGCTTATCATTTTCCCCACCGACACCCTGTACGGCTTGGGCGGCAATATTAATAATGTGCGAACCTTGGAACGCATCTGCCAAATCAAGGGCATTCGCAAGGAGAAGGCGAATTTCTCCTTTATCTTCCACGACCTCAGCATGTTGAGCGACTTCACCAAGCCCATCAACAACGATGTGTTCAAGATGATGAAACGCAACCTGCCCGGCCCGTTCACCTTCATTTTGGAGGCCAACAACAACATTCCGCGCATTTTCCAAAGCAAGAAGAAAACCATCGGCATCCGCATCCCCGACCAGCCCATCATCACCAACATCGTGAGGGAGTTCGGCTCGCCCATCATGACCACTTCCTTGGCCGACGATGAAGACGAAATCAACCCCTACCTCACCGACCCAGAGGAGATTTACGACCGCTACAAGGACTTGGTAGACATCGTGATTGACGGCGGAGCGGGCGAAAACGAGGAGAGTACCGTCGTAGATTGCACTGGAAATGAGATTGTTATCATCCGTCAAGGCAAAGGCTTGCTCGACGAATGAAAAAAAATTGCCAAAAAAACGTCACGGTAACAAAAAAAGCCGTACTTTTGCAGCCGCAAAAAAGGTCGACTTGGTAGCTCAGCAGGTAGAGCACAACACTTTTAATGTTGGGGTCCTGGGTTCGAGCCCCAGCCAGGTCACTTAAACCGATAGCCCTTCTGTTTCCAGAGGGGCTTTTCTTTTGTGGTTACGATACTGTTGAAACGGTTGTAGTCGGCTTCGGAAAGGGTGAAGACATTTGCGTTCCAAGCCCGCTCGACAACGCCTAACGCCTTCGGAAGCATCTGGTAAGTGACATCATCGAAACTGCGGAGTTGCGACGACCACAATTGTGCCTGCACCCCGATAATGTCGCCTATGTAGTCGGAAGGCTGGAGGGAAAAAGCCTTGCGCTCATCGACATAGCCCGCCCATGAAAGGCCAATCTCCTCTGGACTGTCGCTATAGGCAAGGTCGAGATAGGTAAAAGCCGCAGGAGATAGCACCACGGGAAAACCCTCAATGCCGTTGGTATTCCAAACATTGAGGAAGTAGAGTGAACGCTTGAGCCGGTCTTCCGTTGCAGGCTTCAAGCCTCGGGCGATGTCCTCCCAACCGGCAAGGCGGATGCCACGCGCTTCGGCAAGGTCGAGCATATTGTTGGTGAAAATCTCCTTCATCTCAAGACGGTCGCGGCCCGACCATGCACCCTCGGGAACCTCGTCGCCGCCGATATGGATAGCACGAAGCGGAACGCCAGCCTCCTTGTGCAGCCGAATGACCTCATCAAAAACGACAGCATAAAACCTGTAAACACTTGGAAGATAGACACTCAGCACATTGTCGGTAAAGTCTTGCGCCGACCAATAATGCGAAGTGTCGGCAGGGTCTTGCAGGCGAAAGCTGCTGTCGCCTGTGCGCCGTTCATAGGCTTGCATGGCCTTAATGGAAGCCCTCGAGTGACCCGGCGTGTCAAACTCGGGAATTACCGCGATGCGGCGTTCCCAAGCATAACGGATAATCCGTTTGTATTCCTCCGTCGAGTAGTAAGTCACATTCCCGATACGGCCATTCGCTGTGGGCTTCAGGGCTTTGGTTTCCTGTAGGTTCCAGTCGGGTAAGGCATGATGAGCCCCATATTCAGTAAGTTCAGGCAAATCTCTGATTTCCAAACACCAAGATTCATCATCGGCGATATGGAAATGCAAAGTGTTGAGTTTCCAAGAAGCCATCAGGTCAATGATTTGAAGCACCTCATCAACGGTTCTGAAGTCGCGCACCACATCCAGCATGAAGCCCCGATAAGGCAAGTCGGGCCAGTCCTCGATGGTCAAGGGCGGAATAGGTTGAGGTAATTTGGCGAGTGTGGTTTGGGCATAAAATGCACCCTCCTCATCATTGGATTCCACTTTCGGCTGCCCGTCCTCCCCTATCGTGATGCGATACCATCCGGCGGGTATCGCATCCATTGCTTCCGTCGGCATTGGAGCAGTGCCGTACTGCACACGTTTCACTTGTGGAACAATGTCGGCTGGTTTGACTTCGTAAAGGCAGGCCGACTCATTCTCATGGGCTTCTTTCTCAGGAAGTCCCAAGAAATGGTAATGTGTTTCCAAGGGCATGTCGGGCTTCCCTTTTTGTTGCAAGACAAAGGCTTCGGGGGCCCAAGACCTCCTCGGCAGAGGGCGGCCGTAGTATTTCAGTGTGACGGTTCCGCTCATCGGGATGTCGATGTACCACGATGTGCCTTGATAATGGTTCATGGCAGGGCCTTCAACGGAAGTCTTGCCTTCGAAAAGTTCCTGAAACCACACTCGCGAGCCTTCAGGCATGTTGCTGAGTGTCAAAGCATGAAGGGCGCGACCATCCTCTTCCCTGACACCTTCAATCCAATCAACAGTCGACATTTTTCCACAAGACGCCATAAGGATGAGCAAAGCGTTGATAATTATTGATTTGTACATGGATTAAATTAATAAGTCCCAAATAACCTACACGCAAATTTATCTTGGGTGCAAATGTGTAAGATGTGGTTTGTTATTCGGTTGCAAAAATAATCATTATTGGAGAGCAAAACAATCCATACAAGTATTCTTTTTTTTCATAAACATTTGTTCAAAACATCGCTTTACATACAATTGTCGGTTGTTATTGCAATCGGATGGAAATACTTTTGCAGTTGAAAATCCAAATCCTTAAGCAATGAAAAGATATAAAGACGAGATATTGGAAAAGTTTGCCTTAAATGTAAGACGCAAACGCCATTCGTTAGGAATCAATCAAGAAGAATTGGCTTTCAGGGCAGGTGTTCACCGTACTTATATTGGTATGGTGGAACGCTCAGAGAGGAATGTGTCGCTGGTTTATGCCGATAAGATTGCCAAGGCATTAGATACAACAATAACCGAATTGATAAAATAAGCCATGAACGAAGCAATAGACAGAAACTGGCATCCTGATTTCAGAGCATACACTGAAATGATTGTGAACCACCCCAATTATAAAGGCCTGTTTTATGAGCGAGCCGAAGACGGACGTGTGAAATGGGTTGTCACCGGCAAATCGGAAAAAGGCCAATTAAGGCAGGCTTGGTGGGACAAACAATGCCGAATTTTGAACATTCCTATTGAAAAAGGCTGCTACGCCTCTGCTGCCCGAAAATTACATCCTACAAAAGTGAAAGTTTGCCAATGCTGCGGAAAATCTTTGAGTATCCTTTATGAATATCCTAACAAGAACCTCCTGAAAAAGATAAACGCACATTTTGGTTTAACATTAAACCAAACGGATTGCACCATAAAAGACATTATTGGGCAAAACTGCATGAACAATGCAGACGTTTTATTTTGGATTGACACGTTTGGCCTTAAGTTGACGAAGAGCGATTTGGATGTTACGATAACCGCTTTGCGCCAAAAGATTATCGACCTCGTTTACAAGGATTTTGTTGATAAATGCCAGAGTCCGTTGTCGCCAGGAGTAATGAGCAATTGTCCAGACCGTTTCGATGGTTTTCATTCAGATGGCTTGTGCTGTAGGGAAAAAACGGACAAGGGACGGCACGCAGACAACATGAAAACCTACACCCAAGACAGGCGAGCATACGAGGAATGGGCTGATGGCGACTTCAATTTGGCGAACCGCTTGATGGGCGAGTTCAAGAAAGGGAGTAAAACTTATGTTTGTCCTAAATGCGGGAAACGGAGGAAGATGACTGCCGACCACATCGGTCCCATTTCTTTAGGCTTTTGCCATAGCACAAACTTTGCGCCATTGTGCCAATCGTGCAACAGTTCCAAGAACAACCGTTTCACCAAATCGGATGTTGACAAGTTGATTGCATTGGAAAATAGCGGCAAGACCGTCATCAGTTGGCACTCAAAAGTGATTTGGGACGCACTCAAAACCAAAGTGAAAAACGATGAAGATGCCAAAAAATTAAGCCATGTTATGGTGCAATGCCACCAAAATGTGCTCAAACTGTTTTCCAAAATATATACCACATGCGGCACCGAATATTTGGAAAGGTTTCTGCATCCCGAATTTGCTTTCTACGATTACCGTTTCGATGATTTCAATCCCTTGCACTTGGAACATTTGAACATCATTAAGAAGGAATTGGATAGTGCCAATAAACGGAAGAACGCCGAAAGGTACAAACGTGTTGCATTTGAAAGCCTTGAAGATTTTGATGACAAGGCAAACCGCAAAATCACATTCATCATTGAACAATATGAGCCTACTGTCCAGAAACTTATAGCACTCATCAAATCAAAATCATACACCAAAGCCGATTCGTTGCTGAAAGACCTTATCAGAGTAATGTCGATGAATATCAAGAGAGCGATGTGGGATTAGAATGATGGAGGCAGCAACCATAAAACTCCTCAAAACTTATTTCTTGTAGCATCAACCTGTCATAAGCCGATTTTGCCTCAAATATAAATTCTGTTTCAACCACTCCGCCACCATCGGATAATGCTGGCAGATTGCCAATGGCATCCTTTACAGTTACAAATCGAGGCAATTTAGGGTCGTCATCAGAAAAGAGAGGAGTTGCGCTTTGTATCTGAACATCAGGATTAAGCGAGCCTATGATAAAGACTCGCCTGCGCTTTTGAGGCACTCCATAATCTTCCGCATTGAGTTTGATGGGTTTCCCGACATAATAACCTACTTCGCGAAAAGCGGCAATGATTTCTTTGATGGTGTCGCCGCTTTTCATCGTAAGAATACCCGGGACGTTTTCCATGACGAAAAACTTGGGTTGGAGTTTACATACCACGGACACAAACTCGCGGAAAAGTTGGTTGCGCTTGTCGTTGGGGTCGCGCCAGCCTGCGTATGAGAATCCTTGGCAAGGAGGACCACCCACAATAACATCGATTTTCATGCCTTCGCAAGCCTCAAATAGGCGTTGCTGCACTTGCGGATGGCTGATGTCGCCCAAAATAAAGTTTTCTTTAGGAGCGTAATGCGAGTGGTTAAACTCGTTGGTCATCATGATGTTGCTGTCAATTTCGTTGGCAGCTACCAATTGGAAACCATTCATAATGAAGCCTTCCGAAAGGCCTCCACATCCCGCAAATAAGTCCACGAAGTTGTAGGATTGGAGATGTGGTTTGATGAGTGAAGAAACATAACGCGCCAGTAGTGGCGGAACGGCATTGCCAATTTGTTTGAATTGCGATGCTTTAGAGCCTTTGAAAACAAAACCGTCAGGGAAAGACTGCAATCGCGCTGCCTCTCGGTTCGATAGGATGCGGTTTTGAGATGGATGTATGTTGCAACCATTTGGCACCCGATTGAAATAAGTGGCAATGGTGTAACTCGGCTTGTCCCAACGCAAACGTCCGTAATAAGTGGTGCGTCCTCCCGTGGCTCTGATGCTGTCCAACCTTTTGTCATGGAATATGTCAGGCAGGTCTTTCCAGTTTCCCCCTTGGGGGATATATGGAACGAGCAGTGCCTCGTATTCACACAATTTGCAAGCAATATGGTTGTATAGTGTCATTGTTCTAATATATAATTAGTTTCGTCGCTGTCCAAACCATATAGGTTGCAGACATATTTGTTTAACGCTTCTTGGCTTTCAAAACAAATGGCAGCATCGATTTTGTTCAAATCGGCTATCGGCAACTCGTCCAATTCATAATTGTTGATATGGTTGTTTGAACTCGTCAATTTGAAACGCCAATTGAGAAGCATACTTGAAAGCAGGATATTGAGTTTTTTCAACGTATCGAAATCTGCCGAAAGGTAATTGCAAGAATTGCCAAGGATGTCGGTAGGTTCGCAGAAAGCGAAACGAAGCCGCTGCCTGTTGTCGATATTGCAGATATTTTGCCCGATGAGCCGTATTCGGCCGCAGTCGTGCTTCATATATTCAGCCGATTTGGTGTAAATGAAATCATCGCTCACAAATTCAGGATTATCTCTAATGATTCCCTTTTCCGTAATCATCTTTCCCCTTATCAATTGGTGTTTGGTTGGTTTTGTCGTGATATACTGGCAGTTCAGGGTGAGGTCGAGTTCTCCTCGCTTGTTGCGGATGGTGGAAATTGTCCTCAAAGAAGGGTATTTTGAAAGTTTTTTCAGGATTATCCAATCTTTGTCTGATATCAAAGGAATCTCCATGTTTTTTGGAAACAATTCTTGTATCAGATGCAAACCGACTTTGAATGTCTTTCCGTTGGCTTCAATTGAAATATCGTCGGTTTGTCCTCCTTTTTGAAGGAAAAAGATGTTGGTGGCTTGAGTGACATTGTTCTCGAAAAGTTCAGCCTTTTCGGGAAAATAGGTAATGTGACGCACCTTGTTATGCAAGAGCAGATGCTTCCTGAGGTTGGTAGTCGACTGGTCGGCAAACAGAGTGGATGGGCAAATGACCCCCAACTCTCCATTTGGTTTCAGCATTTGGAGCATCCGTTCAATAGATAGTTGGTACAAGTTGAGCATACCTTCTACGGAGTAGGAATATAGTTTTGATTTGCGATAAAACTCCACTTGTCGGCGCATATCATCCGCCAACTCGTCACTTGTTTTGTGACTAGGCTTAAGCACCAAATAAGGAGGATTGCTCACAATAGCGTCATATAAAAATGTTTCGGTTTCAGAAGCAAATAAACCGATTTCCTGTTGATTGGGCATTAAAGCGTTTTCGCATCTCACCCGTTCCGAAATCAGACGCATGTTTTGCTCCGTAAGACTATCCAAAAAAGAGCAGGCCTTCAATCGGGTAATGTTCACAGCCACAGGATTGATATCGTTGGCATCAATACAATTGGTGACTGCGGTTTGGGCATCCACACCAGATTCCGTAAACACTCTAACCAATTCTTGATAGAAACGACCCGTGCCACATGCAAAATCGAGTATATGAGTGTTTGGTGAAATAGTATTGCTCTTCAATGTTTCAGCAACGATGTACTCTACAATGGGAGTTTGGGTATAAACAGCCCCACTTGCAATCATGTTTTCTTTCGAAACGCCCCTGACAACTTTCCCGTTTTTGATTTTGAAGTCACTATTCAAATAATGGATTTGTAGTTGTTCGCAAAGGTTGGGCAGCTCCTCATAAGTGAAAAAGGGTTGGTATTGAGGCCGCAAGCCTTCTGTAATAAAATAGGATTGAACCCATCGTTGTGCATCCTTCACCCCACGTTCCACAAAATAGGTCAATATCAAATTCAAAATGAATTGTCCATGTGCGGTTTCGGCACACCGCTTAATGTCTTTGCGTTCAGAATTATGAAACAAATCCATTATCAAACCGTTCTCTGCATCTATTATTGACATGACTTATTAAAAGGTGTGCAAAAATACTCATTTTCTCGCCAACTCAGAAAAAACTGATTCAATATTCCAACATAAAAGGACAAAATTGAGAAAAATTTCAGTTCACATTGAAATTAGTAGTAATTTTGTCGCTTTATTCTTTTTATATGCACAAGATATTCTTACCTATTTACCGCTTCTTCTGCAACCATAAGGCCTTGATGTACATCATCATGGTGGCCTCTGTTGCGGTTTTCCTATTCTTCGGACTTCAACTGCACTACGAGGAAGACATCTCGAAATTGCTCCCCGAATCGAGCGTGGAAAGCCAATTGGCGTTCAGTTCCATCCAATTGAAGGACAAAATCTACATTCAGGTGACCTCAGCAAACGAGCCGCTTCCACCCCAAACATTGTGCGAACGGACGGATGAGTTTGTCGATTTGCTTTTCGAGAAGGACTCGACGAGCCACTTCATTTCCAATGTCTTATACCGCATGGAACCTGAAATGGCGTTGAATGCCCTCGACTTCGTCATCGAGCACATCCCCTCCTTCATCGACACCTCGGCCTATCGCGGATTTGCGAAAGCGCTTGAACCCGAAGCCATTGAAAAGCAGATGTGGGTCAACTACGAGCAGATGATGGAAGACGAAACGGGCGAGCTCACCCAAGCCATCGCCTACGACCCGCTCAATTTGCGTGGCGTGGTGCTTGGTGAGGTGCTGCAAAGCGTTTCCACGGGCTACAACATCATCGATGGACACCTTTTCTGCCCCGACAGCACCGTGGCCCTCGCCTACCTCGCGCCGGCGTTCAAGTCGTTGGATTCCAAGGCTTCCACCGAGTTTAGCCGAATGCTATCGAAGGCGCAAATGGAATTTGAAGCCGAACATCCCGATGTAAAAGTACACGCTCATGGCGACCCCATCGGAAGCGTTTCAAACGCTGGCCGCATCCGTTCCGACCTCGTCCTGACGGTAGGCATCTCGCTCGTCCTGATTCTTATCATTATCTGGCTGTGCTTCAGGAGTTTATCGTTCATTTGGGAACTACTGTTGCCCATCATTTACGGCACGGCGTTCTCTATGGCTTGCATCTTTTGGATCAAAGGCGGAATGTCGCTCATGGCTCTTGGCTTGGGGGCGATAGTGCTGGGCGTGGCCATCAGTTATTGCCTGCATGTGCTGATTCACCATTTTTTTGTCGGTGACCCAGAAAGGCTCCTTTCCGACGAATCGACGCCCGTGTTTTTGGGCTGCATCACCACGGTTGGCGCGTTTTGCAGCTTGCTTTTCACCGAGAGCGACCTGCTCCGCGATTTCGGCATGTTCGCCTCGTTTGCGCTGTTGGGAAGCACCTTGTTCGCACTCATTTTCTTGCCGCATTTCCTGCCTAAACGTCACACCAACACCGACAGCAAGACCTTCAGAACCATCTCGCGCCTCAACAACCTGCCCTTCGACCGCAATAAATGGTTCCTTGTTCTCATTGTTGTGCTCGTGGTTATCGGTATCGTTTTCTCACCCAAAGTGAAGTTTGACAGCGACTTGCGCAACCTCGACTACAACTCGCCCGCCGAAGTGGAAGCCGAAAGCCTCTTCAATGAAAAGAACAACGACGGCTTCTTCCACCTCTATTTTGCCACCGTCAGCACCGACATCGACGAGGCTTTGGAGGCCGATAAGTCGCTGATGGTGATACTTGACACTTTGCATCAAAATGACGTCGTACACAACTATACGAGTTTCATTCCCAAACTGTTTGTGACGATGGCCGACCAAGAACAGCGCATTGCCGCGTGGAACGAGTTTTGGACCGACGAGCGCAAAGCCTTCGCCATTGCGCAAGTCGACAAGGGCGCACATAACTTCGGCCTCGACCCCATGATGTTCTACGACTTCAAGGAGATGCTGAACGCTGACTACGAGCCTGCCTCGCTGATGGAAAGCGGTGTGGTGCCCGACAACCTTTTGGGCAACTTCATCGAGTGCAACGCCGACAACCAATACATGGTCTTCACCGACGTTTCCATGCGTTTTGACGAGAAAGACATCGCCACCGACGCGCTCGTCACCAACCCCAAGACCTTCGTTTTGGAGCCGTTCTACTATTGCAAGAGCATGGTTGAAATCATCCACGACGACTTCAACATCGCTGTGTGGATTTCGTCGCTCTTCGTGCTGATTATCTTGCTGGTTTCGTTCCGCAACATCATCACGGCACTCCTTTCCTTCCTCCCGATGGTGCTCAGTTGGTTCATGGTGCAGGGCTACATGGTCTTGCTCGGCTTGGAGTTCAACCTCATCAACATCGTCATTGCCACCTTCATCTTTGGCGTGGGCGTTGACTACAGCATCTTCATCACGGAAGGCCTGCTTGCCGAGGCGCGAACCGGCAGCCACGACATACTGACTTGGCACAAAGTGGCCATCTTCTTCTCGGCGATCATCCTCGTCATCGTGACCGCTTCGTTGCTCTTTGCCGTGCATCCCGCCATCCGTTCCATCGGCCTGATTACCCTTATCGGCATGGCCTCGACCATCATGATTTCCTACGCGCTCCAGCCGTTTGTGTTCCGGCAGCTGATGAAGATTTCTTGGTATCGGAGGAGTGTGATGAAGAAAGGTAAAACGAAAAATACCGCAAAAACATAAAACGAATTGCCACAAAAACATAAAGTAAAATACCGCAAAAACATAAAACAAATTGCCACAAAAACATAAAATCCAATTGTGGTATCGAATTATTTATTACCTTTGCACCAAATAATTAAAGATGTTTTTGTATGGATTATTTACATCGTGTTTTTGACACCCAATTATCTGAGTATCTAGACGCTTTCGGAGCCGTGTTGATTGAAGGCCCGAAATGGTGCGGAAAGACCACCACTGCCATGCAACAAGCCAAGAGTGTCCTGAAAATGCAGGAGCCTGATCACATTGAGGCCAATTTGGCCACGGCC
>JAEEGL011863455.1_pt1 | contig 16698 bp, 12 predicted proteins | sample 9134231 | NCBI WGS metagenome assembly JAEEGL01 (sample SAMN16246548, study PRJNA631951) | gut metagenome | biome: gut microbiome; feature: rumen; material: fiber-attached | host: Bos | place: Iran: Karaj | collected 2018-10 | reverse complement strand
TTTTGGATTTGGGAGCCTTGGCTTCCTTCTTTTCCTTGGCTGCTGCCTTGGCTTCAGCTTTCTGTTTGGCCGCTGCCGGGCTGCTCTTGCCGAAGGCGACCGCAAAGCCTGCGTTGAAGGTTGTGCACACAGGATCAAGAGGGATGTACTGCGGCGAGAACCTCATCTGGATGGCGTCCAAACCGGCATAGAGACTTATGCCAAACAGACGGACGCTGGCTGCCACGCCGATTTCCGAACCCTGGTCGCCGAAGGAATAGGTTCCGGCTATGTTCAGCTGGCGGAACGGGGTAAGGGCGGCTCCAAGGCGGATGTCCCTGGTCATGTAACCGTTATATTTATACATGGTTCCGACGGCTCCGAGGGTAATGAACTCGAAGGGTTTGAACTTGGCCGACAGGTTGAAACTGCAGGGGAGCATTTCCAGCTTGCCCAGGGCACTGCCTTCCACGGGCTTGAACTTGATCATGTCCTTGATGGCATCGCCCATGTTCTCGTCTCCCAAACTGATGTAGACCTTGTTGCCGGAATTCTGACCATAGATATTGTCGGTCCACTTCATCATGCCGAGATTGCGCACTGCGGCGCCGAGGATCAGCCTGTCCCTGAGGAGGTAATAGCTTACGCCGATGTCGACTGCTCCGCCGAGGCCGGACGGCTTGATACCCTTGAAGTCCGGTTGGATATTCTGAGGATCGTAGTAGCCTTCGCTATCCTGGCCGATGACGAAGAACGGACATACAGCCGCCTGGAGGGTTCCCTTGGACTGAACCCAAAGGTTATCTCCGGCGGTATTGATTGCCATGTCCACCGCGGCGTTGACCCTGGCTATGCCGACCAGAGCCTTGGCTGTCCAGCCTATGGCCAGATCGCGCTTGCGCAGGCTGCGGCCGTAGGCGATTTCCAGATAGTCGGTGGTATGGAAATTCAGGTTCTCGACCTGATAGCTGCCCGTGGTGTTCTTGGTCTTGAGGGCCTCGAAGAGGGCGCGCGGGACTCCGATTTCGTTCTCTGATACTAAATTGATTTCGAAATGACCGTAGCCGCCCTTCTTGCCGGAAGTGCCGATCGCCAGAATGTTGGCGTTGCTGTGTGCCGAAACGCGGCTCATCTCTTCAAGTCCGCCGGGGAAAACGTCTGAGTTGACGGCGGAATTGAGACCTGTTACCAGACGTCCGTCTTCGAGGGGGAAGAGGAAGTTGGAGAGACCGAAATTGGTTTCGGGAGTGAGCCAGAGGTTACCGATACCCACGAATCCTGCCGTGCCCTGAGGCCTCACCGAAGGATTCAGGCGATAGCCGTAGAGATAGTTGTCGAGGAAGTTCGCGGTCTTGAGATCCTGTGCCTGCGCAACTGTTGCGAAGGAGAGTGCGAGTGCCAGAACGGCAATGGTTTTGACTGTCTTCATGGCTTATTCCTCCCCGTTATTCTTTTTATCCAGGAATTCAAGTTCCACACCATCAGGCAGCGTGACGCTCTTGATAGTGAGCTTGATTCCCTGTTTGTCGTTAAGCTGTGCGTTTGCACTGGTGATGGAACCGGCGATATCGGTTACCAGAGAACTGATTGCAGTGTAGCTCTTGTAGGTGAGGACAACATCGCCTTCCGTAGTTGCAGGAGCCTCCAGAGTGCCAGGCTGTATGGTGGGGAAGCTGATGCTTACGCTGTCGTTGGGCTGCCCGGTGATGGAGATTGCCACAGGAGCAGTATTCACCGCCTCAAAGTGTGCGGAAATGGAGCTGAGACCGACTTTAACCTGATCCGAATTCGGCGTGACCTTGACTCCGGAGAATGCAAGTGCGCTACCGAATGAGGACGGAGCCTTGAATGCCGCCGGAAGGATGAAGGATGCGGTGAGCGTAAGATTGAGCGGAGTGCCCGGAGTGTAGGCCGGGGAGCCCGTGCCCCTCAGCACCACTTCGGAGACGGTGATGTTGTAGGGAAGGGGAGAGACCGCCGCGGCGAAACCGGCAAGCACAGCATCGCTCGTGCCCGCTGCTCCTTTGCTGAAGCCGCCCAGTTCGGAGACATACACGGTCTGACTGGCAAGAGCCTGGAGGGGAATGTTCGTCAGCGAGAGGGGAGAGCCGCCTACGCTGAGCTTGACATCCATTTCCATGGGCTGTGCCCAGTCGGTGCCGATCTGAAGGGCGATGCAGGGATTGCTCAGGTTATACTGGTTGGAAACATTGAGCATACCGGGAACGTCCACCATGTAAACGGCAAGAGCATTCTTGAAAGTGGCTTCGCCGCTTCCGTTGAAAAGATCCTCTCTGTTCGGAGTGATGTTCTTCGCGCTGCCGTCCTGGCGGAAGTAAAGGTCGCCTTCGTCGAAGAGGGGATGGTTCTCCTCCGCTACCTTGAGGAAGCTGTCCGGACCGGTGGCTTCGCCGAGGAGCTCGCCGATATGCATGTCGAGCACTTCCTGTTCGAAGGAAACCGTGGCTCCGGGAAATACGGTGACGGTTTTGTCGAGTTTGGAGATCTCGTACTTTTCGTCAACGGTCCAGGGGTTGCAGGCCACTGCGAAAATGAGCAGGGCTGCAGCTGAAATGTGTAGTACCTTGTTCATATCGCTTATTCTTTAGCCATTGGGAAACCTTTCTGAAGACCCAGCCATGAGTAGAACTGAACGCCCACGGAAGAGTGGTCGCCGGTCTGCTGATGCAGGGTGGTAAGATTGGAGGGGAAGACCTCCATGGCCCTTGCGGTATTGGCATAGGGCACTACCTCGTCTTCCGTAGAGTGGAAGAACACTATTGGATGAGTGGGGGTCCAGGAACCGTCCAACAGGTCGTTGCTCTGGGCAATCTGCATGAACTTGTAGGATGTGTTGGTCTTCCAGTCAGCAGCAAGAAGATTGGCGACGGTGGCATTGCCTGCACCTACATAATTCTTGATTTTGGAATTGATGTAGCCGATATTGGCGCTGCGGGCTACAATATCCGTGAGAGCTCCTGAATTGCGGAAATTCGCGCTGAGGAATTTGGCGGTGGCAGTATTGGAGCCCAGAAGATCGGGGTAGTAGGCGTCCCATGCGAGGGCGATGAGGCCGATAGCCGCCGGGAATGCCAGGTCTCCGCTCGCTGACCATTCTTCCCATTTGTTCAGAGTGGTGGTCATGCTGTAGGGGCCGGCGCCGCTGTAAGTTCCGCGGAAGCCTATGGCCTGCTCCAGCTGGGCATCCTGTTCGATGGCACGGTGTACCGCAAGTGCGGATGCGCCGCCCTGCGAATAGCCGATGCTGTAGCCTTCACAAACCTTCAGTGGGGCCATGCCTCTGTCTTTGAGGAAGCCCATCGCAGCCTTGGCCATGGCTATGGTGCGGTTGGCCGTAACTGTCTCACACAGATAGGGTTGCGCTTCGCCTGCGGCCATCTGGTCCGGGCAGACGTAAACGGCGTCCATATGGGCCAGGGCTATCACAGGAGCGGCACCGACCGACGGGAACTCGTCGGCCCCGGTCATGGTCCAGTGGCTGTCGATTACGAAGTAGCGCGGATTGATGGGCACTGCGCTTTCCTTGCTGTCGCCGTGAGTGCACCAGATAAGGCTTCCGGGAAGGGTTTTATTGTCGTAACTATATGTTACAGAGGCAATTACCCAATATGGAGTGTCCGAAAAGCCGTAGTCGCTGATGGAGGCCTTGCAGAAAGCGTCGAAGCCCAGCTGGGTGTTGGATTTTTCCGAATCGCTCATACCGGAAAGGTACGACGTGGAGTAGAGGTCGAACAGTTCGGCAATCGTATAGCTTGTCGAACTGACCACATTGATGCCGTTGGGGTAGCCGGCCCATGCATCATCGGCAGTTTCGGATGTCTCCGGGTTGACGGTGCCCGCCAACTCAAAACCGAACTCGATGTCGCAAGCCGAAAGCCCGAACAGCATCAAAGCCGCCACAGGTAGGATTGCAATCTTTTTCATATGCGTCTAGTAGAGAATAATCTATAACCGTACAAATATATAAAAAGAAAAGTCAAAACGCAAACATGCTTGGAACGCCATTTGTTATACAATTTATATTATGTTAACTTAAGTATATAACGATGTCCCCTTCCGTGTTTTTTAGTATCTTTGTGTCCAAATGAGACACCGCAAATTAGACCTGGTACTCCAGGACGTCACAATAGAGACTGTGGCCGCCGAGGGCAAAGCTATTGCTCACAGCCCGGACGGCATTGTAGTCTTCGTTCCTTTCGCAGTTCCCGGCGATGTCGTGGACATACGCGTCACAAAAAAGCGCAACAGTTATATGGAAGGCTTCATTACGGAGATAAAAAAGCCTTCCGAGCGTCGTCTTGAGCCGTTCTGCAAGCATTTTGGAACCTGTGGAGGCTGCAAATGGCAACCTCTCCCCTACGATATGCAACTGGCTGCCAAACAGCAGCAGGTATATGATCAGCTTGTCCGCATAGGACGTTTGCAAGTACCTGAAATTCAGCCAATTATCCCGTCAGATAAGACTATATTCTATCGTAACAAACTAGAATTCACCGCTTCTGACCGACGCTGGCTGCTGGATGGTGAAAACGCAGAGGAACTGCCTCCCTCAGAACTCTGCGGCCTGGGTTTCCATGTGGGCAAATTCTTCGACAAAGTGCTGGATCTGGATAAATGCTGGCTTCAGCCCGAACCGTCCAACGAAATCCGCCTGTTTGCAAAGAAGTACGCAATAACTCACGGGATCCCGTTCTATAATATCCGGAACAACAGCGGTATCTTCCGCAGCATCTTCGTCCGCACTACCGATTCCGGCGAGCTTATGGCGATAGTTTGTTTCGCCGCGGATTTCCCACAGAAAGATGCTTTCCTTGAGGCCCTGAAAGTCCGCTTCCCCGAAATTGTATCTCTTTATTACATAATTAATTCCAAACTTAACGACTCCATTTCCGATCAGACTCCCCTGCTCTATTCCGGCCAGGAAGCTATATACGAGGAGATGGAGGGTCTCCGCTTCAAGATCGGTCCCAAGTCCTTCTTCCAGACCAATACCGGCCAGGCATACAAACTCTACAGCGTTGCAAGGGAGTTCGCAGACCTGACGGGTAATGAAACTGTATACGATCTGTACACCGGAACGGGAACAATCGCCCAGTTCGTTTCAAAGAAGGCTAAGAAGGTGATAGGCATAGAATACGTTCCGGAGGCCATAGAAGATGCTAAAATCAATGCAAGTGCCAATGGGATAGGCAATTGCGAGTTCTTTGCCGGAGATATGAAGGATGTCCTCAACGAGGCCTTCGTAGCTGAGCATGGTCGTCCCGATGTCGTTATCCTCGATCCACCGAGGGCAGGCATCCATCTGGATGTAGCAAAGGTCATACTGGCAGCGGCACCCGACAGAATTGTCTATGTGAGCTGCAATCCGGCTTCTCAGGCACGTGACCTTGCAGCTTTCGCCGCCGATTACGAAATCGTCGCGGTGCAGCCTGTGGACATGTTCCCTCATACCCAGCACGTGGAGAACGTTTGTAAACTCGTACGCAGATGATAATCAAGATACTCCTCCTTCTTCTTGGCCTGGGATTGGTCGTAGCTGGCGCGGAGGCCCTTGTAGAGGGTGCTTCTTCAATAGCCAGGCGTTCCGGCGTCAGCGAGTTTGTAATCGGACTGACAATAGTCGGATTCGGCACTTCCCTGCCGGAACTGGTGGTGAGCGTTACCGGAGCGCTTGAGGGCAATTCCGCAATAGCAATAGGAAATGTGGTGGGAAGCAATGTATTCAACGTGCTGCTCATACTGGCTGTATCCGCATTGGCGCGTCCGATAACAATCACGAAATCAAATCATTACAGGGATATTCCCGTTACTTTGGGGGTGACCCTCCTGCTGATAGCCCTGGGTATGAACAGGACCCTCTTCGGCCTCGGCATCGCGGACGGTCTCTCAAGGCTGGAAGGCGCTGTGTTCGTGATTCTTTTCATAGCCTATATCATCTGGTGCTTCCGTTCCGGTCGCAGTCAGGAAACAGTTGAAGGCGATTCGGACGACGTCAAGATCTATCCCTTCTTCCTGTCGGCGATCATGGTGCTGGCGGGCCTTGCCGGGCTGGTTTTCGGCGGTCGTCTTTTCGTCGATTCGGCAGAAGCGGTGGCCCGCATGCTGCATGTCAGCGATAAATTCATCGCCATCACTGTCCTGGCCATGGGCACTTCCCTGCCGGAGCTGGTGACGTGCATAGTGGCCATGGCAAAGCACCGCAGCCAGCTGGCGCTGGGTAACATCCTGGGCAGCAACGTCTTCAATATCCTGCTCATACTTGGCACTTCCGCCCTCATCACCCCCATGAGCTTTGCCGCCGTGAATCTGGTGGATATGGCCGCACTGGCGCTCAGCGCCCTGCTTGTCTTCACCGGAATCTATACGGGAAAACGCAATATGATAGACCGTCTGGACGGCTCGATAATGCTTGCCGCATTCGCCGCTTATATGGTCTGGCTATTCATAAAACTCTAAATAACTATGAAATTCAAACCTACCGGGTATAAATTGCAGAATGTCGCAACAGGACGCATTTTCGAAGATGCCGGCTGGACCCTCGCGGATCCGGAATCTCCCTCACCTTCGCTTGTGCGTGCCGTATATGAGGAAAAGCGTTTCACTCCCAGGGAAGACCTCGACGGGCTCTACCGTTACTCTAACTGGATGCCCATCCAGAGAATTCTGCGCAAATCGCACGCTCCCGTTACATTTCACAGCAAGGGACTGGGAAAGTACCTTGGGCTTGACAATCTGTATATAACCTTCTCCGGCTGGTTCCCGAAGATAGGCGCTGAAATGGGTACCTGCTCCTTCAAGGAGACGGAAGCCTACAGCGTGCTTGCCCGCATGCCAAAGGGTGAAAAACGGACCCTCGTTGTTCAGAGTGCAGGCAATACCGCACGCGCCTTCGCCCAGGTCTGCTCCGACAACGACATCCCGCTGGTTGTCTGCATTCCGTCCGACAGCAAACAGGACCTCTGGTTCCGTCACCGGCTCTCTCCCTGCGTGAAGCTTATAGCCGTTCCCCACGGATGCGACTACTACGACGCGATTCGTCTTGGAGAGAAGCTCTGTCAGGACGGCAGCCGCTTTTTCGCCGAAGGCGGAGCCAAGAATGTTGCCCGTCGCGACGGCATGGGAACTACGGTGCTTTCGGCAGTGGAAGCCATAGGTCGTATTCCCGATGCATATTTTCAGGCGGTGGGTTCGGGCACCGGAGCCATTGCCGCATGGGAGAACAATCTCCGTCTCATTGAAGACGGACGCTTCGGCTCCCATAAGATGAAACTGTTTGTCGCCCAGAACTCCCCGTTCACCCTGCTCTACGATTCCTGGAAGAGCGGGAAGAGAGAACTGGCAGCCCTCGACCCGTCAACCGGCCGCCATCAGGCGGAAACCATACTTGCAAAGGTGCTGAGCAACCGTCAGCCTCCCTACTCCGTAGCAGGCGGCCTGTTTGACGCCCTTACCGATACCGGCGGCGACTTCTATCTTGCTACCAATGAACAGGTTGTGTCGTGGATAATGCTCTTCCGCGAGCTTGAAGGCACGTTCCTCTACCCTGCCGCGGCATGCGCCGTGCAGGCCCTGGAATCGGCAGTCAGGGACGGTTCCGTAGGGAGAGAGGACATAGTGATGCTGAACGCTACCGGAGGCGGCTTTATGGAAGCCATGGGGCAGGGATATGTGCTTAAAGAGCCCGATCTTGTGCTCGACCCCGACCTGCCGGCCGGAGAAATCATCGAAAAGGTTTCCGCGCTGTTCTAAAAACTGATGGAAATCCCAAATTCCAGAGAGACGCTTAAGTTGTAATTCTTGCGTATAAGGCTCTCTTCCACATAGTTGCGGTTCCCATCATCCCAAATGGGAGGAAAGTCCCTGCATATTCTGGTTCTCATGAGCAGATCCATGTTCCAGTCGTCATTGAGACGGAAACGCCAGCCGGCTCCAAGAATTCCGAAAACAGCTTTTGAATAAATGAAATCGGTATTGAAGGCTGTCCCGGCCGCTGCGGAGACGACAGGACCGGAGGCGGAATTGCCGCGAGGCAGGATGTCGGCCTTCAGGCCGAGCGGGATGAGGGACCTGCCCCTGGATACTCCCATTATTCCGCTGAAAAAGGATACCCCCATCCACGAGCTTGGCTCGAAACCGACAGAGAGGGTATAAAAGGCGTAAGGCCTTGCAGGAAATTCAGAATCCTGGTCCTGTACCACGTATCCCACTTCTGAATCCAGATAGATCAGATTCCAGTACCTGTATGCGTCCATGCCATAACCCCAGTCCATTCCGATGCGTACCGCTCCCCTATCCTGCGCGTGGGCGGAGCAGCAGCATATCAGCATGCAGATGAACGGAAGAATCAGGCGTTTCATTTGAACTGGTAGAATATTGTGAGATGCGGCATAATGGTCTGATAGATGCCGTCGTGGTACAGGGTAGTTCTGGCATTGCCGCCGTTGTCGTACAGAAGCAGTCCTGTTTCAAGGGTGATGCCCAGGATGAAGCAGACCCTGCACGGGAATACAGCCCTGGCTCCGAAGGTGCCGCTCAGGGCCCCGCATAGGCCGTATACATCCTTGCCGCTGTCTTTTACCCAGCCGGCGGTGAAGCCGCTACCGGCGATGAGACTCAAGTCGTCCAGCGTCTGGGGCGAAAACTGGGCGATACGGATGTTGTGAGAGTAGTTGAACTTGACTCCAGGGGTGCTGATGGAACCGAGATATACGGATGCAAGGTCAGCATAAAGGGTGAAGGTGTTGAATTCCCTGCCCGACGGAGTCAGGGTTTCAAGAGTGAGCCCCGCGCCCTTGAAAGACTGGAAAGAACCTATGGCAAGCCCCTTCTGCGCCAGGACGGTCTGACCCAGTGGCAGCAGTATAAAGGTTAAGGCCAGTACTTTGATGCGGAGTCTCATTTCCGACTACGAATATAGAAAAATTTTGTACCTTTACAAACTGAAAAAACCAAAACCCGAACCTATGTCAATTGAGATTAAGGAAGTGAAAACGAGGAGAGAACTCCGTCGTTTCGTAAATTTCCCTGAAAAGCTTTACGGAAACAATCCTTATTACGTTCCCTATCTGGAATTCGACCAGATGGACACGCTGGATCCCAGGACCAATCCTGCCGCAGAGTTCTGCGACTACAAGCTCTACATGGCTTATAAGGATGGTGAAGAGGCAGGTCGCGTGGCGGCTATCGTAAATCACAGGAACAACGAGCAGTGGAACCATAAGCAGGTTCGTTTCGGCTGGATAGATTTCATCGACGACCGTCAGGTCTCTTCCGAACTCATGAGAAAGGTGGAGGAATTCGGCCGGGAGTTCGGGATGGAAGAGGTTGTCGGTCCCCTGGGCTTCACCGATATGGATCCGGAAGGAACGCTCATAGAGGGCTACACCTGCGAGAGCACCATGCCCCAGATATACAATTCCCCCTACTATGCCATGCATATCGAGGGGCTCGGCTTCAGGAAAGACGTAGATTGGCTGGAATTCAGGGCGCAGATACCCGAAAAACTCCCCGAAAAGATAGAGCGTCTGGAAAAGATAGTGCTGGAACGCAACAATCTGCGTCTGGTTCAGGTTACCCGCAAACTCATCCGCAAGAATGACTATGCACACAAGATCTTCCAGCTGGACAACGAAACGTACAAGAATCTTTATAACGTCACCGAGCTTCCGATGGAAGCGGCCGACCGCTATATCGGTTTCTACCTCAAGGTCCTCGACCTCAGGTATCTGAGCTGCGTGGAGAACGAGGCAGGCGAACTGGTGGGATTCGGCATCACCATGCCTTCTCTCGCCCGCGCCCTCAAGAAGAGCCGCGGCCGCCTCTTCCCGTTCGGCTGGTGGTATCTTCTGCACGACCTGTTCATCAAGCATTCCGAAGGCGCTGAACTGCTGCTCATCGGTGTTCGCCCGGACTACCAGAACCTCGGCGTGAACGCGGTCATCATAGCGGACATGTTCCACAAATACCAGAAGCTCGGAGTCAAATGGGTGGAGAGCAACGGCGAACTTGAGACCAACGTGAAGGTCCAGAAACAGTTCGAAATGTTCAATCCCAACTGGTGCAAGCGCCGCCGCGCCTACATCAAGCCCCTGAGATACAAGTAGCAAGCAGATCATGAGCGAAGTGTTGCCTCCCCTGCCGGAAAGGATGCGCCCCCATTCTCTGGATGGATACGTGGGCCAGAAGCACCTTGTCGGCAAGGGTTGCATACTCCGGAACATGCTGGAGAACGGCAACCTGAGTTCGTTCATACTATGGGGGCCTCCGGGCGTGGGCAAGACCACCCTGGCGCGCATCATAGCCGAAACTCTGGACCGTTCGTTCTTCACCCTTTCAGCGGTGAGCGCCGGAGTGAAGGACGTGCGCGATGTCATCGAAGCGGCGAAGAGCCGCAATCTGTTCTCCGGAGCCAAAGCGCCCATCCTTTTCATCGATGAAATCCACCGTTTCAACAAGGCCCAGCAGGACGCCCTGCTCGGAGCCGTTGAAGCCGGAACCATAGTTCTCATAGGCGCAACCACCGAGAATCCTAGTTTCGAGGTCATCACTCCCCTTCTCTCCCGATGCCAGGTCTTCGTCCTGAAAAGCCTGGAGGCGGAAGACCTTGACCTCCTGCTTCAAAGGGCGTTGAGTGAAGACGAAGTGCTCCGTCAGAAGACCATCGTGGTCAAGGAAAACGAGGCCCTGCTGCGCCAGAGCGGAGGAGACGCCCGTAAACTTCTGAACATCCTCGAAATCGTGGTTGACTCCCAGGTCGGCAAAGACAAGATCGTGATAACCAACAAGTTGGTTACTGACTGCCTGCAGGAGAATATCGCCATATACGACAAGGACGGCGAGATGCACTACGACCTGGTGAGCGCCTTTATCAAGAGCATTCGTGGCTCGGATCCCAATGCCGCCATATACTACATGTGCCGTATGCTCGAAGGGGGTGAGGATCCTCTCTTCATAGCCCGCAGGCTCTGCCTAAGCGCGTCGGAAGACGTGGGGCTGGCCAATCCCAACGCCCTGCTGCTTGCCGAGGCCACTTTCCGTGTCGTTCACGAAATCGGCATGCCCGAGGCCAGGATCCCTCTTGCGGAGTGTGCGGTATACCTTGCGTCGTCGCCAAAGAGCAATGCCTCCTATATGGCAATGGAAAAGGCCATGGCCGCGGCAAAAGAGAATAAGACAGCTGCTGTGCCCTTGCACCTTCGCAACGCTCCCACCAAGCTTATGGAAGATCTGGGCTACAGCGACGGATACAAATATGCTCATGACTTCCCCGGCAATTTCGTGGATCAGGAATTCCTCCCCAAGGGTATGGAAGGCACCGTTTTCTACGAGCCCCAGCATAACGCCCACGAGGATAAACTCAAGGCATATCTGGAGGCCTGCTGGCCGAAGTATTATAAAAAATAGGCTTAATCTCTTGGATTTAAAGATATTATCGCTATATTTGTGATGAAGATGTTAAAAAGTACATCATATAGTTCACCGCGATGGTGGCGTCTGGCATAATCTTCGGCCAGGCTAAATATGATGTATAGTGATATTTAACCAAGTAGGCGCTCTGCGCCGAAAGGAAAGAATAGATGCCTGTCCGAATGTACGGATAGGCGTTTTTGTTTTTTGATTCCTTTTAACCCTTTATATTATGAAACAGAAAAAATTCCTGCTCCCTGAGAGCGAAATCCCTACGGCATGGTACAACATTCAGGCTGACATGCCCAACAAGCCTTACCCCCTCCTCAATCCCGGAACCGGTGAACCCCTGAAGGCGGAAGACATGTTCCCCATCTTCTGTGAAGAATGCGCCAGGCAAGAGATGAACACCACGGACCAGTACATCCCTATTCCCGACGAAGTGCGTGAGAAACTGGCCTTCTATCGCTGCACTCCCCTTGTGCGTGCTTATGATCTTGAAAAGGCTCTGGACACTCCCGCTCACATTTACTTCAAGAACGAGAGTGTCAGCCCGGTGGGCTCTCACAAGCTCAATTCAGCCCTTGCGCAGGCCTACTATGCCCGCGAGGAGGGAACCACCAACATCACCACCGAAACCGGTGCAGGACAGTGGGGGGCGGCCCTCTCATACGCGGCCAAGGCCTTCGGACTGGAAACGGCAGTCTATATGGTAAAGGTTTCCTATGAGCAAAAGCCCTACCGCAGGAGCATCATGCAGACCTTCGGAGCCACTGTAACCGCTTCTCCCTCAATGAGTACCAGGGCCGGTAAAGACATCATCACGAAGGATCCCAACAACCAGGGGTCGCTCGGTACCGCCATTTCTGAAGCCCTGGAGCTTGCCAGGACAACTCCCCATTGCAAATATGTGCTCGGTTCGGTGCTCAACCACGTGTGCCTGCACCAGACCGTAATCGGCCTTGAGGCCGAGAAGCAGATGGAGATGGCAGGAGAATACCCGGATATCGTGATCGGATGCTTTGGCGGCGGAAGCAATTTCTCCGGAATTGCGTTCCCGTTCCTGAAACACAATATCCTGGATGGCAAAAAGACCCGCTTCATCGCCGCAGAACCGACATCCTGCCCCAAACTCACCAAGGGCGTCTACCTCTACGACTTCGGCGATGTGGCAGGATACACTCCCCTTCTGGGAATGTACACACTCGGCCATACATTCCAGCCTGCCAATATCCATGCGGGAGGGCTCCGTTACCATGGTGCGGGCAGCATCATCTCCCGTCTGCTGAAGGACGGTTACATCGAGGCTGTGGACATCGACCAGCTCAAATCCTTTGCTGCTGCTTCGCTCTTCGCAAAGACCGAGGGTATCATTCCCGCACCCGAGAGCTCCCATGCAATCGCGGCTGCCATCGACGAGGCTCTCAAATGCAAGGAAAGCGGCGAGGCGAAGACCATTCTCTTCAACCTCTCCGGTCACGGGCTCATCGACATGAGTGCGTATGACAAGTATCTTGCAGGCGACCTCACCGGCGGCGGAGTAAGCGACGAGGAAATAGCCAGAACGCTCAAGGAGAGCGGCCTGGATCCGTCAAAGGCTCTATAGGAGGCTAATTGATAGATTCGATATCTATCAGTCCCTGGAGGATTGCGTAAGCGGTAAGACCGGCTATCGACTTGATGCCGGTCTTTTCCGTTATATTTTTGCGGTGGGTCATGACGGTGAACACGGAAATGTCAAACCTTGCGGCTATCTCTTTGTTCTGCATGCCCTGCGCAACACACACCAGGATTTCCTTTTCGCGCGGACTGAGCTTGCCCTCAATCATGGGAAGAATGAGGCAATCCTCTATGCGTGAATGGATTGCGAGGTCTTCCCTGAAACGGTACAGGAAGGAGAGCAGGTCTGTTATGTGAGTCTCGCGGGTGCCGTAGCTCACATACTTGAGCAGAAGGTTGATGAGGTCCTGTATCTTCTCGTTGATGTCTCCGTGTTCGTGGCGGAACACCTTCTCGTTGGGCTGACCCTTGCGGTCGAGCGCCTCAAGCGAGGGAAATATCTTTTCCTCTTCAAGTTTAAAATGGCGGGCCAGTTCACTCTTGAACTTTATAAAGAACTCGTTGATTACCTTCTTTTCCGAGTCGGGGCGTCCTACCATCACCAGTGCAATCTGCCTGTCCAGTTCCGGCAGCAGGCCGTAAATGTAGGAATCATGAGAATTGCGCAGGAAATACATCACGTCGCCTGCTTTCATCTTCTCTATCTCAGCTTCCGAGGGCTTGTAGTCCCGGGAGGTGGAAATGTTGCAGATAGCAAGGAAAGTGAAGGAATCTCTGCCCTCGTGAGCGCACCATTCTTCCACGGTGGATTCGCCGAAGCCGAGGCTCATTCCCAGTCTTTCCACTATCAGGAGTATCTCCGGGGCCGAATTGATGAGATCGGCCATCTTCATGTTGCCTGTCATGCCAGAATGCGTTAGAAAGGATAACCTATACCGAAATGAAAAGCGTTGTTGCCTCCCTTGAGCCAGTCTTCCGCCCCTATGAGGCGATGTCCGGCGCGGCGGCTGGGGTCGTACAGCTGCATGCCGAAATCGAGCCTTATCAGGATGAACTGAAGGTTGAGCCGCAGACCCACTCCCCAGTCGGCTCCGAGAGTCTTGTAAAAGTCCTTCAGATTGAATTCTCCCGCGGCTCCGGTGTTGGTGAGCGTCCACACATTGCCCAGATCTCCGAAGAGGGCTCCTTCGAATTTCCAGACTATTCCGAAGCGGTATTCCAGATTGGCTTCGAGTTTGATGTCGCCGGTCTGGCTTGGAATGGAGAAATACGTATTGATGGGTTCGGACCCGGGGCCCAGAGCCCTTGCCTGCCAGCCTCTCATGCTGGAGGCGCCGCCGGCGTAGAACTGCTTTTCAAACGGCAGAGCGCTGCTGTTGCCATAGGCGTAGCCGGCACCGGCCAGAAGGCGGATTGCCACCGCCTGACGGTCTTCGTAACCGTAACGGTAGGCGCGTCCCCAGGAAAACTCCCCCCGGACATACTGTGAATAGGGTACTCCCGCGATGAGACGGGTTCCGTCGGATGCCGTGGGCAGATACTGGCTGAAAAGGCTTATGACGTTACCGGAAAGGTCAAGGCTGAGACGGCGGAACATGTACGATCCCTGGGGCACGATGTCGCTGCTGGAATTGTAGTAGAAGTCCGCACCCAGACCGGCGTCCAGATGGTCCTTATAGGCGTACCTCATAAAGGGATTGTGCGAGAGCGTGGTAGCGAAATCGGAATCCAGGTTGAAGAGCCTCACGAAGTTGGCCCTCAGGGGGAAGACTTTGTAGGAGATGTTGTTCCTGGTAACACCAGTGTAGCCCAGGGCGGCGGAAACCACGGCCCTGTTGTATTCCGGCCTGTCCTGATAATTGTAGGCGGCGTTGATCTCAGTGCGCGGGATGCGCGGACCCTTGAAGGCGGAATATGGCAGACCAAGGAACTTGGGCAGGCTCAGACCAGTCGAGATACCGTATTCGACAGCTTTGGTCTGATCGGAAATACGGTATTGGAAATCTCCGCTGAAGGCAAGGTTGAACCACTCCCCTCCGTGGAAGAAATTCTTGTGATAGAACGATACCTGGGGCGAGAAGCCGAGCAGGCCGGTGGAGTTGGAACTGCCCTCAGCCTTAATCTTGATGCCCCTTACAGGCGACTGCGAAAGCTGGATGCCGCAGTCTACGATATTGGTGTCGGAAGGGGTCATCTGCACCTGTACGCTGCTGAAAACCCTTATATTGGAGATGCGGGAGTAAGTGTTGGCGACATTGGTTTCCGAATAGAGGTCTCCGGCATGGATGGTTGCCAGGTCCCTGAGGAGTTTCTGCCTGAACGGCAGGTTCTCCGGCTTGGTGATGGTGACCTGGCCGATATAATAGCGCCGCAGAGGCCTTGCTGCCGCCGGAGTCTCGTTTCGGGTATACTCCCTGACACGGTAGATGAGGTCGGCGGTACCGTCGGCCAGAGTATCCGCTTCGAAGGAGAAATGGTTGCGGCTGAGGTCGAAATAACCAAGGTTGCGGAGGCGGTCGGCACTGCGTATGGTTTCGGCCTCAAGCATCTCTTCGGAAAGCCACTCTCCCATTACAGCCGAGCTGGCGCGAAGGGTGTCTGAGTAAAAGTCTTCCGGAAAATTCCCTCCCTGGGGGATGTCATATCTGACTGAAGCTACGCGATAGCTGCGCCCCGGCTTCACGCGGTAGATGACGCTGGCTTTGCGCCCTTTATAACTTGTGGAGGCGCTGACTTCGGAGCCGTAATAGCCCAGATACTCCATCCGGGTGGCGATATTCTCGCACGTAGAGGCCACGGCGGTGGAGTCGTAGACTACGGGAGCCCGGCCTATCTTGTGGAAAAACCCGTCGCGGCGGGACCAGTTGTATACGCAGATGAAGGGGCTCCAGCTCTGGGCATCCTGACGGATGTAGGAATCCAGGTCGCTGCTGGAAAAACGCACCGGCTCGGTCATCTCGATTTCATTCTTGACAAGCCTGTACTGCCCTTCCTCCAGTACCCTGGTGGTGCTGCAGGATGCGGCTGCCAGAAGCAGGCAGAATATGGGCAGGATGCGTTTCACAATCTACAAATGTAGTAAAAATTTCTTGCACGAGGCATCCCACGGGGCCGCTTCCAGGCAGATGGCCTCGGGGTGAGGGAAAGGCAGTTCATCTGGAAGCCTCAGCGATATCCCTGCGGGAAGGTCCGAAAAATTGCACAGCATCACAGTCGCTTCCGAGGAGTTGTAACGGAGGAACGCGCTGTGCCGGTCAGGATCGAATCCCGGAGTGGAAAGATTGCAGTAGCAAAGGTCCCAGTTGGGCTGACCTTCAAGTTCACGGGCGAGTTTCAGAATGGATCTGTAGCGCTTCAGAACGGCATTGCCGCCGTGCGGCAGAGGAGTATCCTGCAGAGATGCCACTCTCACGTTATTGAAGATGGAGGTGCGTCCGTCTGTCGATTCCGGGGCGGATTCTCCAAGTTCCTGGCCGGCGTAAATCATGAAGGAAGCCGGTCCGAAGAGAGCGCCGTATGCGAGTGCGGCGTAGCCTTTCTGAGGGCAGCCGGCAAAGAAGCTGCTGGCCAGTCGCTGCTCGTCATGGTTCTCCAGGAAATTGAGCATGCGACCCTGGTTCGGGCCAAGGCGCTGCCAGTTGGAAGTGAGTTCGCGGGCGCTGCGGCTGCCGTCCATTATCCCTCTTGCAATATCGTAAAAGCCCGATTTGTCGTAAAGAAAATCAAAGCCTG
>JAEEGL013787899.1_pt1 | contig 16699 bp, 12 predicted proteins | sample 9134231 | NCBI WGS metagenome assembly JAEEGL01 (sample SAMN16246548, study PRJNA631951) | gut metagenome | biome: gut microbiome; feature: rumen; material: fiber-attached | host: Bos | place: Iran: Karaj | collected 2018-10 | reverse complement strand
TGTTGTAGGGCCGGCGCCGGTGGCGATGCGCAGCAGGTAGACGCCCTTCTTCCACGACGCGACGTCGATGGTGGCGACCATCCCCGAGGCTGTGGTGCCGAACACCCGGCGGCCGCTCTCGTCGTAGGCCTCGATTCTCCCTAAGCCGAAGCTCGATGTCACGCGCACCTTCTCCGTTGCGGGGTTAGGCTGCACCGCCGTGTAGCGGTAGACAAGGTCGGGAGCGCCGATTCTGGCGGTGGAGTCCACCGCCTGTGTGGAGTCAGGGACAAATGTGGTGTCGGAGGTGAAAGTGGAGTCGGGAACGCTGGTGGTGTCGGGCGGCGCTATGATGGGGAATAGAAACGGCACACCATCGCCCGTTGGAAATTTGCGGTATATCCATCTTTCTATAGTGTCACAAATGGTATAATCGTATTTGCGAGAATAAAATGCAAGATCAAAATTTGGATTATTTAAAGTCTGCAAAAGCAATGGGTGCGTATCAGCTCCTGATAGATTTGAGTCTCGGAAACGCACACCAACATAGAATGAGTCAGCAACCGTGACAGGAGATGAGAAATAGCGCTCATACATAGGTACTATGGGAATCTTATCCCACGGTTCTGGGCGATCTGCCAACTCCAAATCAATGTAATATGATATTGGTGTTTGGTTAAGGTGAACCATTTGTTCGTCAGCGATAAGCCGCAGCGAATCCGTATCGGCTTCGTACAAACGCATGTATATGCGCGAGTGTGTACACGAGGTGTCTCCCATACCATACGGATACCTGGCCCAATAATCTGGATCCAGGCGATAAGAACTAGAGTAACCTCCAGCAAGGCCATAGACGGTAAGTGTATCGTCCGTAGACATCTTCCACGCATACTGTTTGATACCATTATGATGTTCACCCAGCGTCAATATATATGCATGGTACACTTTATAATAGTCGTCATAGTCAAAGCTGTCGAACCATACTGGAACATAGTAGTTCGGAATCAACCGCATGTCATTTGAGTACAATGTGTCCTGCGCAGTGACCGACACGCCAGATATCAGTACAACTGTCACGATTACAAATACTTTGAGATAATTTAACGCTTTGTTCATGATTGATAATTTTTGCAAATATACAAATTTTTGGAGATTTATATACTTTTTGGGGATTTATATACTTGCTGACAGCAAAATACCGATAATTTGACATAGCCATGCAACCTTAAATCCCCCGAAAATTGGGCAATATATAATTCATTTGTTTTCAGTATATTCTTTGGTTGTATATTCTTTGGTTGTTCTTTGACTGTTCTTTGGCTTAAGCCAAAGAACAGTCAAAGAACAACCGGTAACTAATTGAAAATCAGTACCGCTTTTTTTGGCGTCTTTGGCCGTTCGCTGGTGCATGGTACAGAGGTTTCATTGCGACCATCTTACAGAGCTTGTCCCCCAGGCGTTTTTCTTCAGAGAAACCACCCGACAGTGTCAACAAGTATATATTTTCCATTTTTATTCGTATATTTGCAATCTATGAATTATGCCACAGTTATTGCCAACCGACTGGAACTCAACGTCCGGCAGGTTGAGAAAACCATTGAGCTGCTCGAACAGGGCGCTACCGTGCCCTTCATAGCGCGTTACCGCAAGGAGATGACTGGCAGCCTCAACGAGGTGCAGATTGCCGCCATCCGTGACCTGCTTGTTAAACTCAGAGAGCTTGACAAGCGTCGCGAGGCTGTGCTGGCTTCGATCGAGGAGCAGGGCAAGATGACCGACGATTTGCGCCGGCAGATTCTTGCCGTCGAGAATATGACCGACCTCGAAGACCTCTATCTGCCATATCGCCCCAAACGCCGTACCCGTGCCACTATAGCCATCGAGAAGGGCTATGAACCTGTCGCCGACGCTATCATGCGTGGCCATTGGATCGACTGGGACGATGAAGCTTTGGCTGGTGCACGCGACATTATCGCCGAGCGCATAAGCGAGGATGCTGCATGCCGCAACCGTGTGCGCAACGTGTTCCGCCGCAAGGCTATGCTTACTTCGGGACTTGCCCGTGGCGTTGACGAGAACGACGAGCGGGTGGGCAAGTTCGAGTCGTGGCTCGACTGGAAGGAACCCATCGGCCGTGCCCCGTCGCATCGCATCCTGGCGCTCTTCCGTGGCGAGGATGCCGGAGTGCTCAAGGTGCATGTCAGACCTGACAATGACGACGAGTGTGTCGAGGCTCTCACCGCACGGCAGCGTCCGCAGGGCAAGGCCGGCGAGCAATACGACCTGGCGGTTGCCGACAGCTACAAACGCCTCGTCGGGCCGTCGATAGAGACCGAATTCCGCAACCTCTTGAAGGAAAAGGCCGATCGCGAGGCTATCCGTGTCTTCGCCGAGAACCTGCGCCAGCTGCTCTTGGCAGCCCCTATGGGACAGAAGCGCACACTTGCCATCGACCCCGGCTTCCGCACCGGCTGCAAGGTGGTGTGCCTCGATGCCCAGGGGCAGCTGCTGCATAACGAGACAATATATCCGTTTACCTCGGTGCGTGAGGAGCGTGCGGCCGTGGCCAAGCTTGAGGCGTTGGTCGAGGCGTTCCAAATCGAGGCCATCGCCATCGGCAACGGCACTGCCGGCCGCGAGACCGAGGAGGTGGTGCAACGGTGCCATTTCAACCGCAAAGTTATAGCCGTCAGCGTCAGCGAGGCCGGTGCCAGCGTCTATAGTGCCAGCGACGTCGCACGCCGCGAGTTCCCCGACTACGACGTCACCGTGCGCGGAGCCGTGAGCATAGGCCGCCGTCTGATGGACCCGCTCAGCGAACTGGTGAAGATCGACCCCAAAAGCATCGGGGTGGGGCAGTACCAGCACGACGTGGACCAGAAGATGCTGGCCGAGAGCCTGGGCGACACCGTGGAGAGTTGTGTCAACAGCGTGGGCGTGGAGTTGAACACCGCATCGCGCGAACTGCTCAGCTACGTCAGCGGCATCGGGCCGGCGCTGGCCGACAAAATCGTGATGCACAGGAATAAGAACGGCGCTTTTGCCTCACGCGAGGCATTGCATGCCGTGAAAGGTCTTGGCGACAAGGCCTTCGAGCAGTGCGCCGGTTTCCTGAGGGTGCGCGAGAGCGACAATCCGCTCGACCGTAGCGCCGTCCACCCCGAACGTTACGCGCTGGTGGAAAAGATGGCTGCTTCGGTGGGCACCGATGTGGAGACCTTGATGAAAGAGAAGGAACTGCGGGACAGAATCAGGCTCGACGACTTTACCTCTTCCGACTGCGGATTGCCGACACTGCATGACATTATGAAAGAATTGGACAAACCCGGCCTTGACCCAAGAGCCAGGTTCGAGGTGTTCGAGTTCGACAAGAATGTTACCCGTATCGAGGATGTGAAAGAGGGCATGGTGCTTCCCGGCATCGTCACCAATATCACCGCTTTCGGCGCTTTCGTCGATATCGGCGTGCATCAGGACGGTCTGGTGCATGTGAGCCAGATGGCCAACCGTCGCGTCAACGACCCTAACGAGGTTGTCCATCTACACCAGCATCTCAAGGTCAGGGTGCTGGAAGTCGACCTCCGTCGTCATAGAATTAGTCTAACATTAATAGGAATAGAATAAAAAAATGGAAAATCAAAGAAAACCTTTAAGTTTCGGAGCAACCATGCTCGCCTCGGCCGTGGGCGTGGTTATCGTTTCGGTCCTCTGTGGACTGATTATGTTTCTCTCCATGATTGCCATGGTGGTTTCGTTGAGCAAGAGCGACAGCGACAGTATGACGATGGTCAAGAAAGATACCTTCCTTGCCGTCGACTTAGGCCGCATCGACGGCGACCGTACCTCGTCGGGTCTGTCGTTCTCCCTGGGCGACTTGAAGTCCGTGGGTCTCATCGACGCGGTGAACGCCATCCGCGCCGCTGCCGACGACGACAACGTGAAGGGTATCCTGCTGAAAGACGACAACATCTCCGGCCTCTCGTGGGGCTCGGGCACCGAGTTGCGCAACGCGCTGCTGGACTTCCGCAAGAGCGGCAAGCCGATAGTGGCCTACTCCGCCAGCTATTCGCAGGGTGGCTACTATATCGTTTCTCTTGCCGACCGCATCTGCCTCCACCCCAGCGGCATGGTCGATTTCCGCGGCATTGGCGGCGAGGTGATGTACTACAAGGACCTGCTCGACAAGCTGGGCGTCGAGATGCAGCTTATACGTCCGGAGAGCTGCTCGTACAAGAGCGCCGGCGAGGTCTACACGCTGAACCACATGAGCGATGCCAACCGCGAGCAGATACGCGCCTATATCGGCAGCATCTGGCGTACCGCCACGGCTGCCATAGCCGAAAGCCGTGGCATGGAGGTGGCCGAGTTGAACACTATCGCCGACGAGCTTAGCGGCTTTATGGCCGACGGCGCCTGCGCCCACCGTCTGGTGGACACCCTCTGCTTCGAGGAGGATGTGCGCCACATGCTCAAGGATGAGTACAACGGCAAGCACCTGCTGCCGGTGGAGAAGTACGCCTCCAACGTGAAGAAAAAACCCAACAAGGCAAAAGATGCCATTGCCGTAATCTATGCCGAGGGCAATGTGGAGGACGGCACCTCCAAGGGCTTCGGCCGCGGTGTCTTTGGCGACGACATAGTGAAAGCCCTGCGGCAGGCTGCCGAGGATGACGACGTCAAGGCTATCGTGCTGCGCGTCAACTCGCCCGGCGGACAGGCCACGGCCAGCGAGAGCATGACCCACGCCGTCATCGCCGCCCGCGAGAAGAAGCCCGTCATCGTGAGCATGGGTGACCTCGCCGCCTCGGCAGGTTACGAGATGAGCTGCATGGCCGACGTCATCGTGGCACAGCCCACCACCATCACCGGCTCCATCGGCGTTTTCGGCACCATTCCCAATGTGGGTAAGCTGATGAACCAGAAGCTCGGCCTGCACACCGATACCGTGTGCACTAACAAGAATGCTGCCGGCTTAAGCCTGTATCGTCCGCTGTCACCGACGGTGAAGGCTCTGTGGACGCGCAACGTGGAGGACTTCTACAAGGTGTTCGTGGGCCGCGTGGCTGAAGGACGCCACATGACCTACGACGAGGTGCACCAGATTGCCCGTGGCCGTGTCTGGACAGGTGCCGACGCTATAGGTATCGGCCTTGTCGACACCCTCGGTGGTCTCGACCTGGCACTCCGCATCGCCGCCGAACGCGGTGGTGTCGACAACTACAAGGTCAAGGAATTCCCCAAGGAGAAAGATACATGGAAACAGCTCTCCGAACTCTTTGGCGAGGGCGATAACGACGACCTGACGCTGATGGCCAAGATGCGTCTGGCCTACAAATGGAAGAAGGAAAGTAAAGCCATGAAGACTATCTCTCGCATAGAGGACGACCTCTACTATGTCGGTACCGCCGAAGGTCTGCAGGCCCGTCTGCCTTTCGTGTTTTACGAATTATGAATTGTGAATTCTGAATATAGAAAAGGCTCCACAACCGTGGAGCCTTTTCTATATTGACATTGGCCTACAGCCAGCACCGCTGTGCAGCAGGACGGATGTCTTTAACGGCGAATTTAGCGAATTATGCGAAGGGGCATAGGTCGTTTGGTGGCGAATTGCTCGAATTATGTGGGCACAACCATTCGAGTAATTCGCCACTAATTATGTGTTGCGTAGCTTCGTATAATTCGTGTAATTAGCCGTTACCATATTCATTGACATTGGCGCTTAGAGCTTGTCGTTAGAGCCGAGGACGTTGACAATCTTGTGGATGTACATCTTCTTCATGCTCTCGCGGGCAGGCTTCAGATACTGGCGCGGGTCGAAGTGGTCGGGATGCTCAGCCAGGTGTTTGCGGATGGCGGCGGTCATGGCCAGACGGCTGTCGCTATCGATGTTGATCTTGCAGACGGCGCTCTTGGCGGCTTTGCGCAGCTGCTCCTCGGGGATACCCACGGCGGCCTTCAGGGCGCCACCGTTGGCGTTGATGGTGTCGACCTCGTCCTGCGGCACCGAGCTGGAGCCGTGGAGCACGATGGGGAAGCCGGGGAGCTTCTTCTCAACGGCTTCGAGCACGTCGAAGGCGAGGGGAGGAGGCAGCAGACGGCCGGTCTTGGGGTCGACGGTGCACTGCTCGGGTTTGAACTTGTAGGCGCCGTGGCTGGTGCCGATGCTGATGGCCAGCGAGTCGCAGCCTGTACGGGTGGCGAAGTCGATAACCTCTTCGGGCTTGGTGTAGTGGCTCACCTCGGAGGCAACCTCGTCCTCGACGCCGGCCAGCACGCCGAGCTCACACTCGACGGTGACGTCATATTTGTGGGCGTATTCCACCACCTGACGGGAGATGCGGATGTTCTCCTCATAGGGCAGGGCGCTGCCGTCGTACATCACGCTCGAGAAGCCCATGTCGATGCAGCTCTTGCAGGTCTCGAAGCTGTCGCCATGGTCGAGGTGCAGCACAATCTGGGGGTTGGGGCAGCCAAGCTCCTTGGCATACTCCACAGCACCTTCGGCCATGTAGCGCAGCAGGGTGGGGTTGGCGTATTCGCGGGCGCCCTTGCTCACCTGCAGGATGACGGGACTCTTGGTCTCGACAGCGGCTTGGATGATGGCCTGCATCTGCTCCATGTTGTTGAAGTTGAAGGCGGGGATGGCATAGCCGCCGTTGACGGCTTTCTTGAACATCTCGCGGGTATTCACGAGACCGATTTTCTTGTAGTCTACCATATTGTTGTTTTTTTTATTGTTTGTTATTGTTGAGTTCCTCAAGGTATTGTTTAGCTTTCTGCACAGTCTCCTCGTCTCCGTATTTGATCATCTTCTGCAAATACTTGCGCTCGTTCTTTTTGTCGCCGATTATGTGGTATGTGTCGGCAATGTTGTTAAGGATGACAACGTCTTTCGGGTTGACTTTTTCAGCCTTCAGAAGCCACTTCAGTGTGCTCTCACGGTCTTCTGCCAATTGGTAGGTGACGGCCATGATGTTCATGCTGTATATATCGTCGGGATAGATGCGCAGCATGTGCTCGGCGATACCACGCAGCAAGCCTATACGGTTCACGAAGGTCATACTGTCGGGCGCGTCCTGTATCGCTCCGAACATGTCGCGCTCATAGTCCAGGATGCCTTCCGTGAGGATGGTGTCTATCGGCGCGTCGTTGTCGGGAAATACCATGGTTTTCCGGTGTTTCGAGACATAGTCAAGGGTGGAATGGATGGCGTCGGCATAGTCGTTCCATCGGCGCAGTTGTCTGAGGAAATGGATTTTGCCATAGTGCATGTCCAGTCTGTCAGGGTGCAGACTGATGCCCTTGGCGATGACGGCAAGGCCGGTATCGGCGATGTCCTCGTCCCAGTTCTCGATGAAATACATATAGCCTGCCACCTCGCCGGTGCTGTCGGTGAGGGTCATGATGTCGCCCACCACAGGCACATTTTCATCAGGATAAACGGTTGAACTGGTCATGCCTGAGAAAAGCAAGGCTTTGTTGACATAGTAGTTGTACTCTGCGATGTAGCGTTCGGCGCTCTGGTCACCCGAGGTGCGCATCTCGCTGATGAATCTGGCTGTCCCTGCGCTGTCGTCGTTCTGAAGGGCTTCATAGAAATGCTCATAGACGCTCTGCGCCGTGGCAAAACCGCACAGTGTCGCAAACAGTATTATTGCAAAGAGACGCTTCATTTCATGCCTTTTTGGATTTGCAAAAATACATATTATATTTTATATGGCAAAATTTATTTCGCGAAGATGCCGAAGACGGCGGCGCCGCTGCCGGTCATGGAGGCATAGAGGGCGCCGCGGCGGTACATGTCCTCTTTCAAGGCGGCTATGGCAGGATGGGCAGGGAAGACCGAGGCTTCGAAGTCGTTGACGATGAAGTCGCGCCACTCCTCTATCGGTCGTCTTACAGCCTCTTTCAGTGAGGAGTGGGGAATGAGGAATGTGGAATTGTCGATGCCGGCATAGGCTTCCTTGGTGCTCACATGCTCGCCCTCGGGAATCTCAATCTTGATTTCGAAGTTCGGAATTCGTAGTTCGAGTTCCTCCAGCTGGTCGCCGATGCCGGTGGCGTAGGCGGCGCGGTTCTGGATGAAGAAGGCGCAGTCGGCACCGACCTTGGCAGCACGGCGCTCGAGGTCGCGGGTGGAAAGACCGAGGCTGAACATCTCGTTGAGCATCTTCAGCGTGAATGCGGCATCGCTGCTGCCGCCGCCGAGACCGGCGCCGAAGGGGATGTTCTTCTTCAGACGGATGCTTACTGCAGGGATGCCAAATTCATCGTGCAGCAGCTGCCAGGCACGCAGGCAGATGTTGTCCTCCGGGGCGTTGTCGAGTGCGATGCCGTCCTGTACCAATGAGGAATGAGAAATGAGGAATGAGGAATTCTCCGTAATCTCCAGCTCGTCGCAGAGGTCGGTCACCGGCAGAAATATGGTCTCGAGGTCGTGGTAGCCGTCGGGACGCTTGCCGACAACATGCAACCCCAGGTTAATCTTGCAGTTGGGAAAGGTGATCATTTGTCTTAACTCCTTAACTCCTGTCTCCTTAACTCCTTAACTTCTGTCTCCTTAACTACTTGATCATACGCCTTGATGATGTCGGTTACCAGCCGGTGGCGGATGACGTCGCTCTTGTCGAGCTCGATGACATCGATGCCTTTGACATCCTTGAGGATATTGACTGCCTGCAGCAGACCGCTCTGCTGGTGGCGTGGAAGGTCGATCTGCGTCAGGTCGCCGGTGATGACGAACTTGGCGTTGCGGCCCATACGGGTGAGGAACATCTTGAGCTGTGCGCTGGTGGCGTTCTGGGCCTCGTCGAGGATGACGAAGGCGTTGTCCAATGTGCGGCCGCGCATGAAAGCCAGCGGGGCTATCTCGATGGTGTTGTCCTCCCAGTAGGAGAGGAGTTTCTGCTGCGGTATCATGTCGCGCAGGGCGTCGTAGAGGGGCTGCAGGTAGGGGTCGAGTTTGTCGCGCAGGTCGCCGGGCAGGAAGCCCAGGTTCTCGCCTGCCTCGACGGCCGGACGAGTGAGTATGATGCGGCGTATCTCCTTGTTTTTCAGCGCGCGCACGGCCATAGCCACTGCGGTATATGTCTTGCCGGTACCGGCAGGTCCGATGGCGAAGACCATGTCGTGCTCATAGACGCTGCGTACCAGCCGTTGCTGGTTGGGTGTGCGGGCCTTGATGAGCAGTCCGTTGCGGCCGTGCACCAGCACCTCGTCGCTCACCTCCGACTCGGGACTGCCTCCTCCGCTCTCCATGATGCCCATGATGGCATTCTCGGTCAGACGGCCGAATTTGTCGTAGTAGGTCATCATGGCCTGCAGTTTGCCCTCGAACCATGCTATATCGTCGTCCGAGCCGACTGCTTTGATCATGTCGCCGCGGGCTACGAGTTTGAGTTTGGGAAAGAGCAGCTTGACGAATTCGAGCAGACGGTCGTTTTGACCCCAAAAGCGCGCATAATCAATCTCTTCCAGTGAAAAAATCTTTTCGTTCATGGGGACAAAGATACGAATTAAATTGGAAATCGAAAAGGTTATGGTTTAAACTTTAGGATTTATGGTTGAAAAAAAATAATGGCATGTGCAATATTATATGTCTGGTTGCGTTATTGGTTTGTAATTCTATATATATAATGAAACGCATACTGACAATTGCAGCCCTGCTGCTTACCGCCACAGTCTGTTTTTCGCAACAGGTGGCTTCGCGCGCCAAAGCGATGCGCATGATGAATTTCAGCCGTCCAGAGTATCAGATCAAGGACATAAAGGTTTATACCGACACAATGACGGTGTATTCGTTGGCGGAGTACGTGGTGTATCCGCTTGGACACTGGAGTTCGGTGGAGCAGTATATCACAGACAACCAGCTTTCATGGTACCGCGATATCGGATACAAGAAGTACTACGATTCGATGGAGGTGAGTGTGAACCGCATGCGCCGTTACGACGACAGCTATATCGATATGTACTACTCCATCTGGACGAAGAAGGTTGAAATTCTTGGCGGCTATATCATCGACCCTGAGGTGAAGCTGGTGAACGGCGTGCATGTGGGCATGTCGAAGGACGACGTGTTCAAGATATTCTTCAAAAAGTACCCCAAGTCGTACACGAGCGACGTGACGGTGTTGAAGGTGACAGGCGGTGCCGGCGAGGTGACGGAGATTTATACTTTCCGTGGACAGAAGCTGCGTCATATCAAGTTCGAGACGGCGTATAAATATTATTGATGAAGCGTACTGCGCTTTTCTTCGGCTCGTTCAATCCGATTCATGTCGGCCACCTTATCATCGCCAACAGTATCCTGCAGCAGGATGGCATTGATGAGGTGTGGTTTGTTGTGAGTCCGCAGAATCCGCTGAAGGAGCGTGCTACGTTGTTGGCAGACCACCACCGGATGCAGATGGTGCGTCGTGCCATCGAGGACAACTATAGGTTGAGGGCCTGCGACATCGAGATGCATCTGCCCACACCGAGCTATACGGTGGTCACACTGGCTGCGCTGGCAGAGAAGTATCCCGAACGCGAGTTCTGTCTGGTGATGGGGAGCGACAACCTGGAGGGGTTCCATCGTTGGCGCAACTACGAATATATTCTGCAGAATTACCACATCTATGTCTACCCCCGCCCGGGGAGCGAATGCTGTCCGCTGCGCGACCACCGCAACGTTACTATGACCGACGTGCCGATGATGGATATTTCGTCGAGTTTTATACGTCGACAGATAGCCGCAGGCAAGGATGTGCGTTATATGCTGACGGAGCCTGTGTACAAGTATCTCACGGAGATGCACTTTTACGAGTGAATAGTTTAAAGATACCCAAATATATGAAGAGGTTTTTTAAAATATTGCTGTGGGTGGTCGGCGCATTGCTGGCGCTCATTGTCATTGTGTCTCTTTTGGCCGGGCCTATAGCCAAAGGCTATGTGAATCGTCACGGCGAAGACCTTACGGGTCGCAAGGTGGATGTGGCGCATGTGGGTGTGAACCTTTTCACCGGCAAGGTTAATGTGCGCGACCTGAACGTATACGAGGAGGATGGTGAGACCGTCTTCGCGGGATTCGATACGCTTGACGTATCGGTGCGTCTGCTGAAGCTGCCGTTCGAGACTCTCCATTTCGGACATATCACGCTGGCAGGCCTGCATGCCAAGGTGGAACAACGCGGCCAGCGTTTCAATCTCAGCAGCCTCTTGGAGCATTTCGCCTCTGACGACACGGTGGAGACGAAAGACACGACGGGCAGCGACTGGACGTTGAAGTTCTATAACATCCGTATAAGCCATGCCCGTCTGAGCTACGAGGACTTGCTGGGTGGCAAGAGCGCGAGTCTGCCCGACGTGAATCTGAAGGTGCCCGGATTTGTGATGGGTGGCGACGAGAGTACGAAGGGTGGCCTTAATATAGGCTTTGACCGTGGCGGCCGTCTGAATGTGGATGCCGACTACGACTCAAAGGGCGGCGAATTTGCCGTTACTGTCGACATCGACGATTTCAGCATCGACAATGTCGACACCTATCTGGCCGACATGCTGGACTATGACCGCCTCGGCGGCACACTGGACGCAAGCCTTGTGGCGCGCGGCAATATGAACCGCATCATGGGCACCGCCATCTCTGGCGCGGTGGCTCTGCGCAACCTTGACCTCGTCTCGTCGGGCTCCCCGGTGGCGTCGTTCGACAGCTTGACAGTCGCTGTAGGCAATGTCAACCTCGAGGATAATGTCTTCGACATCTCGTCTATCCGCCTCGGCGGACTGAATCTGACCTACGAGCAGTGGAAGGATTACAGCAATATTGACCGCCTGCTTCGTGCCGATGCATCGTCAGCCGCAGCTGCCGACAGCGTTGCCGACAGCGCGACAGCCTCCCGTCCGGCCGACACGGCAGCCAAGCCGATGTGCCTCACCGTAGGCAGCCTCCTTGTCGACGGCGGCGCTGTGACGTATGTCGACCATACGCTGCCGGATCCATTCCGTTTCTCGGTCAAGGACATCAGGGTCGAGGCCGAGGATGTCAGTACCACCGGCGAGAACAACGCCACGGTGGGCGCCTCGTTGCAGGGTGGCGGACGTCTGAATGTTATCTGGAAGGGTGATATCGGCGAGTGGAAACGCCATCAGGATCTATTCCTCACCCTCAAAGGTCTCGACATGCGCCAGCTGTCGCCCTGGACAGTGGCCTACACGGCGCAGCCAATCGAAGAGGGCATCCTTTCGATCACTTCGCACAATATCATCGCCAACAGCCGCCTGGTGGGCAAGAATACAGTCGATATTTACAAGCTCAGGGTGGGCGACCGCAGGCCCGATGTTGACGCGGAACTGAAGCTGCCGCTGAAGACCGCCCTGTATGTGCTGCGCGATAAAGACGGCAAGATATTGATTGACCTGCCGGTGAACGGCGATGTGGATAACCCGGAGTTCAACTACATGAAGATTGTCTGGAAGACGCTGGGCAACTTGCTCGTCAAGGTGGCCACGTCGCCTGCCCGTGCCCTTGCCGGCGCCATGGGACTCTCGGGCGACGACCTTGAGTTTATTGCCGTGTCGCCCGACCAGCACAGCCTCACGTCGCAACAATACCACACCTTGGCGGCTCTTGCTACTGTGGCGCAGAGCGACAGCCTGCTGAGCATCACCCTCATACAGCGTATGCCGGCAGATGGCGACAGCACCCTCTACCGCCGCCTGAATCAGCAAGTACACTCTTACCTCATAGAACAGGGACTGCCTGAAAGCCGCTTCTCCATAGCACCCGCCGACACGGTGGTGACGCCGGGCGCCAAGACGGGCTACGCAGTCTCTTCGCAACTTACAATAGAAGAATAACCATGCAGGAAAACGACATTTTCACTCCGCAAGCAGAAGACTACAACGACGACTCTATAGTCCATCTTGAAGATATGGAGCATATCCGGCTGCGCCCGGGTATGTATATCGGCAAGTTGGGCGACGGCTCAAGCCACGACGACGGCATATATGTCCTCATCAAGGAGGTCATCGACAACTCGATCGACGAGTTCACCTCTGGTTTCGGCAAGAAGATAGAGGTGACGGTCAACTTCGCCGAACGGCGTGTCTCCATCCGCGACTACGGCCGCGGCATACCGCTGGGCAAGTTGGTCGAGGCTGTAAGCAAGTTGAACACCGGCGCCAAATACGACAGCAAGGTGTTCCAGAAGTCGGTGGGTCTGAACGGTGTGGGTACAAAGGCTGTAAACGCACTCTCGTCCTACTTCCGTGTGCAGGCCTTCCGTGAGGGTAAGACGCGCTGGGCCGAATTTGCCGACGGCAAGCTCACGAACGACAGCGGCATCGTGTCCGACAAGAGCTCGGAAAGCGGCACCCTCGTCGAGTTTGTGCCCGACGGAAAGCTCTTCGGCAACTATCATTTCATATCCGAATATGTCGAACGCCGCATCTGGAACTATGCCTACCTCAACCGAGGGCTGACACTCTACTACAACGACCGCCGCTATTATTCGAAGAACGGCTTGCTGGACTTGCTGCAGCGCAACCTGCCGTCCGACCCGCTCTATCCTATCATCCACATCAAGGAGGGCGACTTCGAGGCGGCATTCACACATATCAACGGCCAGAGCAACGACTATTACTACTCGTTTGTCAACGGCCAGCACACCACCGAGGGCGGCACACACCAAAGCGCCTTCCGCGAGGCCTACGGACGTGTGGTCAAGGACTTCATCAAGAAAGACTACTCGCCCGAGGTGATCCGCGGCGGCTTGGTATGCGCCCTCTGCGTTCGAATACAGGAGCCTGTCTTCGAGGCACAGACCAAGACCAAGCTGGGATCGACACACCTGGAGCCTAACAAGGCCGACGGCAGCAACGACAGTCCGTTGCTGAAGACATACGTGCTCGACATACTCAAGCGCCACCTTGACAACTACCTGCATATCCATGCCGACACTGCTGAGGCGCTGCTCAACAAAATCAACGCCAACGAGAAAGAACGCAAGGATATTGCAGGCATCAAGAAAGTGGCTCGCGAGGCAGGCAAGAAAGCCAGCCTGAACAACCGCAAGCTGCGCGACTGCCATGTGCACTACAACACGAACCATCAGCGCCGCCTGGAAAGCACCATCTTCATCACCGAGGGCGACTCGGCATCCGGCTCCATCACCAAAAGCCGCGATGTCGACACACAGGCCGTCTTCTCGCTCCGCGGAAAACCCAAGAATACATACAGCATCGGCAAGGTCGATGTCTACAAGAACGAAGAGCTCAACCTCCTGCATAACGCGCTCGACATAGACGACTCGCTCGACAACCTGCGTTACAACAACGTGGTCATTGCCACCGATGCCGATGTCGACGGTATGCACATCCGCCTGCTGCTGCTCACATTCTTCCTCCGCTTCTATCCCGAACTCATCTCCTCGGGTCACGTCTATATTCTCCAGACTCCGCTGTTCCGTGTCCGCAACAAGCAGAAAACCACCTATTGTTATACCGACGAGGAACGTATTGCGGCTATCCACGCTACGCCTTCCGCCGAAATCACACGATTCAAAGGTCTCGGCGAGATTAGCCCCGACGAGTTCAAGAACTTCATCGGCAAAGACATGCGCCTCGACCCCGTCATACTGCACAAAGACTTCGACATACCCAGCACCTTGGCCTTCTATATGGGTGAGAATACACCCGACCGACGCGACTTCATCATGCGCAATCTGCGCGTGGAGGACGACGAGAGTATTGTAGTGGCATAAAAAAATTTGGTCAGTTATACTTTTTTTACTATTATTGCACCCAAATCCACGTGCTATGGCAACTACACAAAAACGTAAAAAGAACTTGATTGTCAGCTATAAGAACCTCACTGACGACTTGAAGGAAAAGTTCAAAGAAGCCTACCCTGAGGGTTATAGCAACTATATTACCCGTTTTGTCAAGCCTACCGGCGAACCCATTTTTGTTGTTCCTTTCGAGACAGCCGACACGGCCTATATGGTCAAGTTCGACGTCAAAATCGACACCCTTGGCGAGGATCTCGACAAAGCCCTCTTTGACGATGACGGCGACGACTCCAAGGAGGAAGAGTTCGCCCCCCTCAGCGAGGCCCTCGAGAAAGAAGAGGAGAACACCTCGCACCGTGAACGTCATCTGCGCCACGGCGACTTCGAGGACATACTCGACGAGGGCAAGAAAAAGAAAGCCACCCTCGGCATCAACAAGGAAGAACTCAAGGCCGCCTTCGGCGACGACGAGGATGCCGACGAGCTGGACAGCTATGAGAAAATCGACGACGACGAAGAAGAAGGCGACGACGAGGATTTCGAACCCTCTGACGATGATCTCCGCGGCATTGAAGAGGAGTATCTCGACGCCGAGATTCCGCCGCTCGACGCCACCATCCCCGATGACGACGAGATGGCTTCCGTGAGCAAGCCCAAGTCGTCAAGAGCATCCAAAACCGCCAAGGCGCCCAAGGCTCCCGCCAAAACGGCCAAGCCCGTCAAGCCCGTCAAGTCTGCCAAGCCTGCCGCCAAACCTGCCAAGGTCGCCAAACCCGTTGCCGCGTCTAAAGCCAAGACCGCAAAACCAGCAAAAAAGAAATAAGAATCAAAATAGTAGTTATGAAGAACGTTTTTGTAAAAGTTTTCCTTCTCGCCGCTCTGATTGCAGGCGGCAGCAACGCTGTAAACGCACAGTGGCGTCAGTCTATTTTCCTCGATGGTCTGCTTCCCGTCGGCGAATTCAACAACAAGGTTAATGGATCCACTCTTCTGCAGCCGCCACTGCGCAACACCGAAATGGGTAAGGCGGCAACCGCAGGCTTCGGCCTCGGCTACCGTATCAGCTATCGCTTCGACATCGGCTTCGGTATTGTGGCACCCTTCGCCTCGGCCGACTTTTTCATGAATTTCCTTGGCCAGGGATGGGGCGACCGTTATACCCAGGTCAACGACGCCAGCATCCCCAACTACTATAATGTGCCCGTCATGCTCGGCGTAAGCTACATGTACGACCGCCTCTGGAACGATATCACCCCTTATGCCGAGTTCGGTCTCGGTACAGATATTATGTTCTTCGGTCGCGACATCAACTACAAGTACAAACCTTCGCCCGCCAAAGGCGTCGCTTGGACTGTCGGTATCGGCTCCTACTTCGGCGAGCATGTCAGTGCCGGCATCTATTACTACGGTCTCGGCAAGCACACCGTAAAGTACACCAACAAGACTTACGATTCACTCAATCCTGTCGAGCAGCTCGCCTACGATGCCACCATCCAGACCCGTAGCATCGGCGAACTTGCCCTCCGTATCGGCTTCCACTTCTAAGCCATAAAGGAAAATCGAAAAAAGAAGGCTGGCGTCCACGCCAGCCTTCTCTATTTTTATTTTTATTTTTGTTTTGTTTTAATTCTTAACTCTTAACTCTTAACTCTTAACTCTTAACTCATAACTCATAACTCTTAACTCTTAACTTTTAACTCTTAACTCATAACTCATAACTCATAACTCATAACTCTTAACTGATCTTGTTGAATCCCAGATACGGCCTCAGGCATTCGGGCATCACAATGCCGTCGGGCGTCTGGTTGTTCTCCAGTAGGGCTGCCACGATGCGGGGGAGGGCGAGGGCCGAGCCGTTGAGGGTGTGGCAGAGCTGCATCTTGCCGTTCTCGTCTTTGAAGCGCAGCTTCATGCGGTTGGCCTGGAAGGTCTCGAAGTTGCTCACCGAGCTCACC
>JAEEGL011084912.1_pt1 | contig 16699 bp, 15 predicted proteins | sample 9134231 | NCBI WGS metagenome assembly JAEEGL01 (sample SAMN16246548, study PRJNA631951) | gut metagenome | biome: gut microbiome; feature: rumen; material: fiber-attached | host: Bos | place: Iran: Karaj | collected 2018-10 | reverse complement strand
CCAACTATACCGCCGAGGGCGACATCATCACGATCAACGTCCGTATCGCTACGCCTCCCTTCAAGCCGAAGGATCAGGGTCCCGGCTTCATGGACGTCAACCCGGGTATCGCCTCATCCTACATCTTCTCCCTCAAGCCCGGTGACAAGGTCATCATGTCCGGCCCTTATGGCGAGTTCCGTCCACAGTACGGCACCGGTCGCGAGATGATTTGGGTCGGCGGTGGTGCCGGCATGGCTCCCCTGCGTGCGCAGATCATGCACATGCTCAAGGGCCACGGCGTGAAGGACGAAGACCGTCAGCGCCCCATGCACTACTTCTACGGTGCACGCGCCTTGGAGGAGATTCCCTTCCTCGACGACTTCCTGCAGCTCGAGAAGGACTTCCCCAACTTCCACTTCCACCTCGCCCTCGACCGTCCCGATCCCAAGGCCGACGCAGCAGGCATCAAGTACACCCCGGGCTTCGTAGCACCCGTCATGGGCGACACCTACCTCAAGGCCCACGAGGCACCCGAGGACTGCGAGTACTACCTCTGCGGACCTCCAATGATGGCCAAGACCGTCCTCGACCTGCTCCACAGCCTCGGCGTAGAAGACGACATGATCCGCTTCGACAACTTCGGCGGATAGCGAGTGCCATGAGAGCTTGCTCTCAAATACTTATATACAATTATCCCCGGCAATACGATTGTCGGGGATATTTTTTTGATTTGTAATAAAACAACTTCTGTACCATATGTAATGGAAAAGACCTCCTCCTCCCCCCTCCCCGCCCCCCCTTAGGGGGAGAGGGGAATGCACAGAGCGTTGAGGGGAAGCCGCTGGAGAAGGGCGAGCCGTGCTCCACGATGTGATTGACGAGCTCCTTCAGGGTGATGGTCTTCTGGTGCTGGATGCGGGCATACGCATTCTTGGGAACCGCCAAACATTCCCTCAACTTTCTTTGCATAAATCGATGCTTTCTTATGTGCGTGAACGACCATATATCGAAGCTTCTGCCGGTCGTTTGCTCATACTCAGCCCTTGGCCTTACGATGAGGGGAAACGTCACATCTGTCGTTCTGAATGTGTGGCTACGCTCTGAAGCTACAGCTTCCTGATCACGCTGCACGGATTGCCCACGGCAATGGAGTTTGACGGGATGTCCTTGACGACTACCGAACCGGCACCGATGGTGACGTTGTCGCCGATGGTTACGCCAGGCAGTATGGTGACGCTGCCTCCAATCCATACGTTGTTGCCGATGGACACAGGCTCTGCCCACTCCTGTCGCGAGTTGCGCTCGGTGGGGTCGGTGCTGTGGCAGGCTGTATAGATACTGACATTGGGGCCGATAAAGCAGTCGTCGCCGATGGTGACGCGGGCTTCGTCGAGGACGGTGAAATTGAAGTTGGCAAAGAAGCGTTTGCCAATGCTTATCTGAGAACCATAGTCACAGCGAAAGGGCTGGTTGATGAGAAACTGATCGTCACCAACATGTCCGAACAGCGCTTTCAGTATCTCCTTCATACGTTTGGTGTCGGAGGGTGGGAGAGCGTTGTACTCGTGAAGCACCTCTCTGGTAGCCATCAGTTCGCGGGACAATTCCGGGTCGATAGCCGAATAGATCTGCCCTGCCAACATTTTCTCTTTTTCCGTCATCATCTCAATGGTGAATCTTGTAGGTTTACCAACTGCTTGGAGCTTTCAAGAACGATGTCTCTATTTGACCAGCACTTTCTTGCCGTTGACGATATTGATGCCGGGTTGCCGGCTGCTGATGCGTTGTCCGGCGAGGTTGAACACCTCGGCAGCGGCTTCGGCGCTGACGGTTTCAATAGACCGCACGCCGTCGATATGGTCAAATACGAACATGAGCGCTTTGACGTGTCCGCCTTGTGTCCCTTCACCCACTACGCTTGCCGGCAGTAGTGCCTTGCCTGCAGGAACAGTTCCAGCATTCACCATTACGAAGTTCGAACCGCTGAGGCCATAGTATTTTCCTGACAATATATCTGTTGCTGCAGTAATACCCTCGAGCTTATTCGTCTTGCTGATATCATCACCCGTTGAAGCAAAGGGTATCTCCACGCTTTCACCCGCAGTCCCTTTCAGAAACACTCCCGTACCTGCAGCCACCGCACATGTAATCTGCTGGAAGTTAATCACATTACCTGACACGCCCGTAATCTGCCAAGCCGTATAATTCGATGTGTTGGAGAAATCGAGAGGATGAGTGCTGGCATAGGTGGCGAAGCCGGAGGAGTTAAGGGTGACTGAAGATGATGGCTTTTCACCTGTCAGACAAATATCATCTAAACGAGCATTATCGCTTGTGGAAGTCATAACAAAGGATAAGGTGAAACCATCGTAAGCATTCTTAATGGTATAAGTATATTTCTTACCGCTTTGGGTATAGTTGCTGATTCTTACATTTGAAGAGCCACTTAATGATATGCTTTTGTTGCTTTTGTTGCTATAAAAGGAGAGCGTCAAGTCACCGGTACATCCTTTTAAACTTTTGATTGTAGCTTTAAAAGTGCCGTTACTTTTCTTGATCATTAATTCGGGCGCTCCGCTTGGACCTCCTGCAGATATAGATGTATTATAAAGTGATGCCCCTGGAGATACAACAGCATAGGTAGCGTTTTCATTCACAACTTTATCGACGGAGAGTCCAATGTTAGAAGCTGTTGAACTCCAGTCTTCAGACCAGATTGTCACCGTTTCCCCCCACGCCGTCATCACAGCGCAGAGCATGAGCATGATGAGTGTATGAATACGTAGTCTCATTTTATTTGTAATTATTGTTATTTCATTCTTTGCAATGTCGTTATTGCAAAACGGGTGCAAAAGTACACCTTTTCAGCATGAAAACCAAATTATCACTCTCGAATTTGTTCGTTTTCCTCATAATTCTGCTACGAATCAAATGTACAGCTTGATGACGGGTCAAAAAAAGAAAGCCTCCGGAGGGAGGCTTTTTCAGTAGAGTAGGGGAATCCTGAGGGATTCGTCACCTAAGGGGTGTACGTGTGGTGTGTGTTACTTCACCTTTGCCACGATAGCCTTGAAGGCTTCCTGGTGATTCATGGCGAGGTCGGCGAGCACCTTGCGGTTGATCTCGACACCGGCCTTGTGCAGAGCACCCATGAGCTGGCTGTAGCTCATGCCCTCCATGCGAGCGGCAGCGTTGATACGCTGGATCCACAGCGCGCGGAAGGAGCGCTTCTTGTTCTTACGATCGCGGTAAGCGTAGGTTAAACCTTTCTCCCAGGTGTTCTTGGCAACGGTCCAGACGTTCTTGCGAGCGCCGAAATAGCCACGGGTGAGCTTCAGAATTCTCTTTCTCTTTGCACGTGAAGCGACGTGATTTACTGATCTTGGCATAATTTTGTTTGTTGTTTTTGAACGATGGCGGGTTTTTGTTTAGTTGACGAGTTAACGAGTTGTTTAGTTGACGAGTTGTTACTTTGTAAACTTGTCTACTTGTTTACTTGTCTACTTGTCTACTAAAAAGACCTCTTTTTAACGGCACATGCGTTCGGTTTGACTTTGGGTGATTTCCTTGGGGAAATACTTGTTTAACTCTCTATCCTGATGTGGGATTAGCGAAGAAGGAGGAGTTCGCGAACTTGCTTGCGGTTTGCGGTCTCTACGAGATCGGCCTTCTGCAGGTTGCGCTTCTGTTTCTTACCTTTCTTGGTCAGGATGTGGCTGTGATAAGCGTGGTGACGCTTGATCTTACCCGTTCCGGTCAGCACAAAACGCTTCTTGGCGCCGGAATTAGTCTTTACTTTTGGCATTTTTTGTTTGTTTTTAATTGTTATTAATTAACGGCGTGGCAACGCATATACCGGGCGCAGCGCACTACCTTTTTCTAAATGGACAATGGACAATGGATAATGATCAATTTATCAATCGTCCCAGTTCTCGCCTTCCACCTTCGGCCCCGTGTATTCCTTGGGTGCCTTCTGCTGTGGTTTCTTGCGAGCGGCTTCTTGGACGTCGGCGATGGCATCGTCGAGTTCGTCGTCGTCATCATCGTCGTCGTCGATGACGGGTGCGGTGGTCTTCTTGGGGGCCGTCTTCTTAGGAGCGATGAACATGGTCATGCGCTTTCCTTCGAGCACGGGCATGGATTCCACCTTGCCGTATTCCTCGAGGTCCTGAGCGAATCGCAGGAGGAGCACCTCGCCCTGTTCCTTGAAGAGGATGGATCGTCCGCGGAAGAAGACATAGGCCTTGACCTTGTCGCCGTCGGAGAGGAAGCCTTGAGCGTGCTTGAGCTTGAAGTTGTAGTCGTGGTCGTCGGTCTGCGGTCCGAAGCGTATCTCCTTGACCTCGACCTTCACCTGCTTGGCTTTCATCTCCTTCTGGCGCTTCTTCTGCTGGTAGATGAACTTGGAGTAGTCGATGAGGCGGCATACGGGCGGTTCAGCATTGGGCGAAATCTCGACGAGATCTACGCCTTTCTGCTCTGCCAGTTGAAGGGCATCACGGGTGGGCAGCACGGTGGATTCGATGTCGTCCCCCACGATGCGAACTTCGCGCACGCGAATCTGTTCGTTAACGCGATACTGATTCTTCAGGTTGTCTTTCTTCATTTGCGGGCGCAAAATTAATACTTTTCTGTCATACTACGCACTTCTTCGTTGATTTTCTTTGCAAAATCTTCGAATTTCATGCTTCCTTGGTCTCCTTGACCCTGTCTGCGGACGCTAACGGTGCCTTCAGCCTCCTCTTTTTCGCCCAAAATGAGCAGGTAGGGGATGTGCTTCATCTCGTTGTCGCGAATCTTACGTCCGATCTTCTCGGCACGGTCGTCGAGGAGGGTGCGCACATCGTTCTCTTCGAGATAGCTCTGCACCTTCTTGGCGTAGTCGATGTACTTGTCGGAGATGGGGAGGATAGCCACCTGGTCGGGCATGAGCCAGAGGGGGAAGTGGCCTGCGGTGTGCTCGATGAGCACAGCCACGAAGCGCTCCATCGAACCGAAGGGTGCGCGGTGGATCATGACGGGGCGGTGCTTCTGGTTGTCCTCGCCCGTGTATTCGAGCTGGAAGCGCTCGGGCAGGTTGTAATCGACCTGAATGGTGCCCAACTGCCAGCGACGTCCGAGGGCGTCCTTGACCATGAAGTCGAGCTTGGGACCGTAGAAGGCTGCTTCGCCCAGCTCGGTGTGCGTGGGCAGTCCCTTCTCCTCGCAAGCCTCGATGATGGCGCGTTCGGCCTGCTCCCATACCTCGTCGGAGCCGATGTACTTCTCCTTATTATTAGGATCGCGCAGGGAAATCTGTGCCTCGAAGTTGTCGAAGTCGAGGGCGCCGAAGATGATCTGGATGATCTCCATAACGCGGATGAACTCCTCCTTGACCTGGTCGGGACGGCAGTAGAGGTGAGCATCATCTTGAGTAAAGGAACGTACGCGCGTGAGGCCGTGGAGCTCGCCGCTCTGCTCGTAGCGATAGACGGTGCCGAACTCGGCCAGTCGCAGCGGCAGGTCCTTGTAGCTGCGGGGCTTCGAAGCGAAAATCTCGCAATGGTGGGGGCAGTTCATGGGCTTCAACAGGTATTCCTCGCCCTCCTCGGGAGTGTGGATGGGCTGGAAGCTGTCCTTGCCGTAGTGATCCCAGTGGCCGGAGGTGACATAGAGGTTCTTGCCGCCGATGTGCGGAGTGATCACCTGCTGATATCCGTAGCGCTTCTGAATCTTCTTCAGCATATCCTCCAGACGCAGGCGCAAAGCGGTACCCTTCGGCAGCCAGATGGGCAGACCCTTGCCGACGCGGTCGGAGAACATGAAGAGTTCCATCTCCTTGCCGATCTTGCGGTGGTCGCGCTTCTTGGCTTCCTCCATGAGGGTGATGTACTCGTCGAGGAGCTTCTTCTTGGGGAAGGTGATGCCGTAGATACGTGTCATCTGCGGACGCTTCTCGTCGCCGCGCCAGTAGGCGGAGCTGACGGCGGTGATCTTCACAGCCTTGATGGGAGCGGTGTTCACGAGGTGAGGACCACGGCAGAGGTCGGTGAAGGCACCCTGGGTGTAGGTGGTGATATGTCCGTCCTCGAGGTCGGCGATGAGCTCGTTCTTATACATCTGACCCTTGTCGCCGAAGAACTTGAGGGCATCCTGCTTGGAGATGTCGCGGCGCACGAGGGCTTCCTTGCGCTGGACGAGTTCCATCATCTTCTTCTCGATGGCTTCGAAGTCCGCCTCGCGGATGACGGTGCCCTCGGGGGGCATGACATCATAGTAGAAGCCACGCTCGATGGCGGGACCGATACCGAACTGTGTGCCGGGGTAGAGCTCCTGCAGGGCTTCAGCCATGAGGTGGGCACTGGTGTGCCAGAAGGCGTGCTTGCCCTGTTCGTCGTCCCATTTGAAGAGCACCAGTTCGGCATCCTCGTTGATGGGGCGGTTCAGCTCCACGGTTTCGCCATTGACGCTGCAGGCGAGCACGTCGGCAGCCAAGCGCGGTGAAATACTCTCGGCAATCTCGTAACCCGTTACTCCTGCTTCGCGTTCGAGCACAGAGCCATCGGGAAGTGTAATTTTGATCATGTTGTTATGATGTTTTCTTTTTGATTTTCAAAATACGGCTGCAAAAGTACAACATTATTTTCATATATCAGCAATAATTTTGAGTTTTTTTGCCAACTTGACCTTATAAAAGCGCGAAGGCTGCCCATTAAGGCAGCCATTCCCAGTAAATGTCCTCGAAGAGTGACTCGTAGAAGTTAGTAACTTTCTGCATCATGCACGCTTCCTCGATGCGTCCGAGCTGTCGGTAGAGGAGGTCCATCCTTGCGGCGAGTTCGCGGGCTTGATCCTTGCTGATGCGATAGCGCCACGGCACGCGGTGCGGTTCGTAGAAGGGTCGGTAGCTGTCGGCATAATCGCGCTGCAGTTCCTCGTCAACCCATAGCAGGTGTTGTAGCGAGCCGCCCCATACGTCGAGGGCAAGCAGCGGGTGTCCCGTGCGTTGGCAGAGATTGCCCAACGACATACCTTCTCGGGCGATGATGCGCGGTCGCTTCTCGTCGTAGATCTCGTTGAGGCCTTTCTCGACGATGGCCTTGAGCTGACGCGGATCGAGGTTCTGGATGCCACCGCGCGGCGTGCAACGGCAGATGCAATTGACTTTTCTTCTTTTCATAGAAAACGATAACAATAAGTAAAAGAACGAATGTGCTCATCATGAGCACTTTAACTCACTGTGACCGTGCGTACAAAAAGACGCAACAATCCCGTGAGTGCCACTTGGCGTGGCCGGCAGGGATTGTTGCGTATTGATTTCTGGGTGCAAAGATAGTGCAAAGAATGCTTGTCACCAAATTTTTCTGCCGATTTCTTTGAAAATCTTTTGTCCGTTCATAAAAAAGGGCTAACTTTGCGGTCGCAAACCCAATTATTAACCTATAAACATTATTTCAACACAATGAAAATCTCCAAGATTGAACATTTGGGCATCGCCGTGCAGAGCATCGACGAAGTGCTGCCTTATTTCGAGAATGTACTGGGTCTGAAGTGCTACAAGACCGAAGTTGTCGAGGATCAGAAGGTCAAGACGGCTTTCCTGAAAGTTGGCGAAGTGAAGCTGGAACTGCTGGAGCCCACATGCCCCGAGAGCACGATTCAGAAATGGCTTGACAAGGGCAACAAGGGTATTCACCACATGGCATTCTGCATCGAGGACGGCGTAGCCAACGCGCTGGCCGAGGTCAGCGAGAAGGGCATCCGCCTCATCGACGAAGCTCCACGCAAGGGTGCCGACGGTCTCCAGATTGCATTCCTGCATCCGAAATCAACGGTAGGTATCCTCACGGAGCTCTGCGAAGATCCTAACAAGTAAAGGGAAACTACGAAGTAGATCTCTTCCTACAACAACGAATTTCACGAATTAAACGAATATTCGAGGCTGTCTATCATTCTGTCTGATAGCAAATTGCCTACAATTCGTTCAATTCGTGAAATTCGTTGTATAATCAGTCTGTCGTAGAGGTTTTGCTATACGACAACGAAGTAGGTTTCTTTCTACAACAACGAATTTCACGAATTAAACGAATTTTCGAGGCTGTCTATCATTCTGTCTGATAGCAAATTGCCTATAATTCGTTCAATTCGTGAAATTCGTTGTATAATCAGTCTGTCGTAGAGGTTTTTTTGTTGTTGACGCGTCAGTAATCAGTACTGTTCGTTCTCGTTGGGGAAGTCGCCGCTCTTGACGTCCGTGACGTATTGCCCGATGGCATCGGTCATGATGTCGTTGAGGTTGGCGTAGCGGCGCAGGAACTTGGGCGAGAATCCTTTGTTCATGCCGAGCATGTCGTGGATGACCAGCACCTGTCCGTCGCAGGCGCCACCTGCGCCGATGCTGATGATGGGTACGGGAACGCTCTTCGTGACTTCTTCAGCCAGCTTGGCGGGAATCTTCTCGAGCACGATGGCGAAGCATCCCACCTTGGAGAGTGCGATGGCATCAGCGCGAAGCTTCTCGGCTTCTTCCTCGTCCTTGGCACGCACGGCGTAGGTACCGAACTTGTTGATACTCTGGGGCGTCAGTCCGAGGTGACCCATCACGGGAATACCAGCATCGAGAATGAGCTTGATGGCGGGAATGATCTCTACGCCGCCTTCCATCTTCACGGCGTCGCAGCCTGTTTCCTGCATGATGCGTACGGCATTGCGCACGGCATCCTGAGGATCGACCTGATAAGTGCCGAAAGGCATATCGCACACCACCAGAGCACGTGTCACACCTCGCACAACGCTGCGGGCATGATAGATCATCTGATCCAACGTGATGGGAAGGGTGGTGACATTGCCGGCCATCGTGTTGGAGGCGCTGTCGCCGACGAGGATGACGTCAACGCCAGCTCCGTCAACGATGCGGGCCATCGAATAATCATAGGAAGTGAGCATGGCAATCTTCTTGCCGCTCTGTTTCATTTCAAAGAGGCGATGCGTGGTCACTTTGCGCGTATCGTCCACTAAATAACCTGCCATTTTCTTTGTTAAATAAGGTGTATAGAAAGTATTTTTGCAAATTTTGGGTGCAAAGATACATATTTCTCGTAATATTCACTATCTTTGCACGCAATTTTGTGATAAAAAGATGACTCAAGGCGTAAAACACCAAGATGCGACACTTGACCACGTGCTGAAATACACCGGGGTATTCGGCGGTGTACAGGGGATCAATATCCTCATCGGCATCATCCGCAACATGCTCGCATCCGAGATCCTGGGCGCAGCTGGCATCGGTCTGATGGGTTTCTACATCAGCGTGACCGATTTCGTCAACAACTGCTCCAACCTTGGTATTCCCATCTCGTCTGTGCAGCATCTTTCCGAGTTGTTTGAGGAAGATGATGAGTCTCGCATCTGTTCCTTCATCCGAGTCGTGCGCACCTGGTGCCTTTGGGCCTCGCTGTTTGCCGCCTTGCTTTGTGTCGGTTTCTCGTTTATCATAGACAGTCATGTCGTGTTGCTGGCTCCGATGGCCGTTTGCATGCTGCTCACGGGTGGCGAGCTCTCCATTCTCAAGGGCTTGCGCCGTTTGAAACGCGTCGCCTCCATTTCGCTGCTCGTTGCCGTTGCCACGTTCTGCCTCACGATACCCTTCTTTTGGGCGATGGGCATGAAAGGCATTATCCTGTCCTTGGACTGCTGCGCGGCTGCTACGCTTGCCATCCATCTGGCTTTCACGGTGCCTCTCTATCCCTGGCATGTCGCTCCCACCTCGGGCGATGTCATCCGCCAGGGCTATCCCCTGTTGCGCATCGGTATTCCTTATGTGCTCACGGGTGTTGCCGGTGCCGGCATGGCCGTGGTGTTGCAAAACTATCTCAAGGTGCATAGCTCCGAGGCTACGCTGGGGTTCTATCGTGCTGGTTATACCATGATGGTGACGTATGCGGGCATTATTTTCACGGCGCTCGAAGCCGACTATTTCCCTCGTCTGTCCAGCGTCAACCATGATGTCGTGCGCTGCAATCAGACCATCAACCGCCAGATCCGGGCTTGCTTACTCCTGCTTTCTCCGATGCTCATCGTGCTCATCGTGCTGATGCCGATCCTTTTGCGCGTGCTCTACACCGAGGAGTTTCTGCCTGCTGTTGAGCTGACGGTTTGCGCCGTTTTCTATATGTTTTTCCGTTGCCTCTCGGTGCCGATAGCCTACACGGCGCTTGCCCGTGGCGACTCGAAGGTCTATATGGTCATGGAGATTATCTATGATGTCTTCTCGCTGTCGGCGCTCATCCTGTGCTACGAACAATGGGATCTGGCCGGCATCGGTATAGGCCTCTCGCTATCCTCGCTCTTCGATGTCTTGCTCGTGGGGTTATGCTATCGTCGTCGTTATGGTTTCCGCATCGAGTCGTCAACGTTGCAGCTCACCTTTGAGCAGATGATTCTGCTTGCTATGGCTGTTGTCGCCTGTCTGCTGCTGCCTCCGTTGTGGAAGTATGTCGTAGGCTTTGCCTTGCTCATCGCCTCGGTAGCGTTCAGCTACGTTGTCCTCCGCCGCGAATCGAACCTCGTACAGCATGTGATTAAAAAGTTCTCGTCATGCCGGAAGTCTCAGTCCTCATAGCTGCGTATAATGCTGCCTCAACGTTGCCGCAATGCCTGGATTCTCTTTCCCGTCAGACGCTTGCGGCCATAGAGGTTATCTGTGTTGACGACTGTTCCACCGATAACACGCTCGACATCCTTCGTCATCAGGCTGCCGCGGACTCGCGCTTCGTCGTTCTTCAAACTCCCGAGAACAGCGGTCAGGCCGTAGCCCGCAACCAGGCTCTTCAGCATGCGACAGCACCCTTCGTGTGTATGGTCGATGCCGATGACTGGCTGTCGCCGTCGGCGTTGGAAGATGCGCTTGCCGTGTTCCGCACGTTTCCCACTACCGACTGCGTGGCCTTCCGTCTGATTCGCGTCGATGAAGCGGGGAAGAACGAGGACGAGCAAAGCCTGCCCCTGCCTCTTGCCAAGGGCGCTGCCATGACAGGCAGGGAAGCTTTCGAGGCTTGTATGGACGGGTGGCATCTTCACGGTTTGTATGTCACGCGCACTACCTTGCATCGTCAATATCCTTTCGACACGACAACACGTCTCTACAGCGACGACAACACCTCGCGCATCCACTATCTTCACAGCCGTGAGGTGCGTTCGTGCAACGGTATCTACTATTACCGTCAGCATCCGACGTCGATGACCACAGGCTTCAACCTTCGTCGTTTCGATTTCATGGAGGCCAACCTCTCGCTGCTCTTTGCGCTCAACAAAGAAGGCATCCGTGGCGAGGTGTTGCGCCGTTTTGAGGGTGGCCGTTGGCAGACATTTATCACGTGCTATCGGCTCTACCTCAGCCATCGGCACGAGATCGGCGAATCCGATACTGAAGCATTACGTCAACGTTTTGCCACCATCCTCCACACCTTCCGACCTTCGCGCCTCGCATTGCGCTATCGTTGGAAACCCGGCTATTGGCTCCTGTTCAACACGACGCTCTTCGATTGGCAACAGCGCTGCTATCAGTCCTTGTGGCAGGACGGCGTGAAGGCATGGTTCGGCAAACGCGGTTCTCTCACGCGCGTACCTTATTAATATAACTATACATTACTCGATATGAAACGCATTCTGCTTACCCTCATTCTCGTCAGCATCGCATCGATGGCTGTAGTCCGCGCCGCCCTTACCCCCGGTCACGAGTATTTTATCATCCTGAGCATTTACGATAAAGTGCTTGGTTCCAATAGCGACGGCACGAAACCATCCCTGTCGGCTTTCAGCGCAGCCAACGCACAGGATTTTGTCTTCGTTGCCGAGGAAGCGCCCACGGACGGCTATGTTCTCCTGCGCCAGAAGAGCACGGGACGCTACCTTGCTGCCAGTACTTCAAATAGTTATGACGTCGTGTTCCAAGGCACTAAGGGTACCTCGAATGCCTACCAATGGCGCACAGAGGAGGGGCTCGACCAGTACGTCGTCTGCAAACATAAGACCTCGAAATGCCTTGGCATCGATGGTGGCAAAAGCGGTAGCGACTACGTCGGTGTATATTACGACAAGAACCGTGGCTCGCACGCCTTGTTCCATGTCGTGCCTGCTGTTGACGACAATCTGACCGAGACGCTGCGCAACTACGAGTCTCCGGACTACACCAGCGCCATCGGCACTCAAGCCGTGGACTACTACCAGGTCTATAATCGCACCATCGAGCGCGACGATGCCGTGGATATTCATGTCCGTGCCGCCAGCAACACCGTGACGGGAACCTCTTCACGCATCAGCCTTAACAGCCTCTCCACGTGGCTCATCTTTGACAACGTCACTCCCTCCGATGTCATTTCGAAATACCTTCGTTATGTTCGCATCAACGGTTCGGCAGCTTCCAATGGCAGCAACTGCCGCGTGGCCATCTACCTCAATGGTGCTGCCGTCATTCCCTTGCGTGCCGGTTCCCTGCTGTCGCCGATGACTGTCTATACCGAACCCAACTGCGAGGGCACGTCGTACAACGTCACATCGGGTAACCACTCGTCATTGAGCACGCGCAACAACACGACCCGCAGCTTCGTCCTGCGTCGCGGCTTCATGGCCACCGTAGCCACCGGCACGCAGGGTGGCGGCTACAGCCGTGTGTATGTGGCTGATCACCATGATGTTGTGGTCAACGAGCTGCCTGCCGCCCTCGACCGCCGTATCTCGTCTATCCATATCCGCCCGTGGCAATATGTTTCGAAGAAAGGATGGTGCAGCACCACGGGGCAAGGGTCTAACGAAACGGAATGCAGGAAAGTCCGTGCCACATGGTTCTACACGTGGAGCGCCGACCGCAAGTCAACGGATAACCTCGAATACATCCCCATCCGCCAGCATATCTATTGGCCTTCGATGTCCACCATCAATGGCTACGAGAGCACGGCGGCATTGAGCATCAACGAACCTGAGCACAGCGAGCAGCACAACAACTGCGACTGCGGTGGGGCCGTCAATGCGTGGACGGCTTGCACGAAGACGCCGGACTTCCTGTCCTCCGGCGCCCGCATCGGTTCTCCTTCGCCTACCGATGCCAGCTGGCTGACCGAGTATATCGGACATGTCGATGACATGGCCTATCGCTGTGACTTCGTGTCGTTCCACGCTTATTGGGGAACCAATGAGGCTGCAACGGCTCAGGACTGGTACAACCGTCTCAAGAGCATCTACAACAACACCCATCGTCCCATCTGGATCACCGAATGGAACAACGGCGCTTCGTGGACAAGCGAGTCGTGGCCAAGTGATTACAATGCCAAGCTGGAGAAGAACCGTAAGGCTATTCAGGACATCGTCGAGATGCTCGACACCTGCAGCTTCGTCGAACGCTATGCCATCTACAACTGGGACACCTATTATCGTGCGATGATCAACTGGGACGACGGCAATGTGTTGCCTGCCGGACAGGTATATCGCGACAACCGTTCCACCTTTGCCTATAACGCCTCCGTGCAGAAAGTGCCCAACTGGTGGGCGCCTTCCGTCAAGGCTCCCTCCTTCGAGATGAGCGTCAACGAGTCGCAGCAGACGGCGACCTTCACCATCACGAACCCCAACGGCGACATGACAGAGAGTCTGGTCGTGCAGCGCCTGAATGAATCGGGCGAATGGGAGACCGTGGCTGAGATAACTGACCGTTGGCGCTTCGACGGCACGACGCTGAAGATCTCCAACGTGAAGACGACCGGCTTCAACGTCAATGCCGACAGCTTCCGCGTTGTCGTAACGACGCTTCGCGGTGAGACCGCCTACAGCAGCACGTCCTTCGGTCTTCTCGTCAATCCCACCATCGAAACCTCTTCCAAGTCGAACGTTGAAGGCTGGAACTGCGCCAAGGATGCTTCCAATGGTTTCACCAAGGCTACGGGCGACACCTATTTCGAGGTGTGGGATGCTACTGCCGCGAACATCAATTTCAACTATTCACAGCAACTCACCGAGTTGGAACCGGGTATCTACAGCCTCTCTGCCAACGTGTTCAACACCGTTGACAATGTGGCCAGTGCAACCGTTAACGGTGCCGTCGGTCTTTATGCCCAGACCGCTCAGCAGCTCTATTTTGCGCCTGTCACTACTGATGCCGCGCTCGCTTCCGATGCCACGTCGATACCCGCTGAAACACTCTTAAAGATTGACCGCATCATCGTCACCGACGGCACGCTGCGAGTGGGCATTCGCAATCTCGGCACCATGTCTGCGCGCTGGGCTGGCGGCGACAACTTCCTGCTTCATAAGATAGGCGATCTCGCCGATGCTGACCTCGACCGCGAATATGCAGCTGCCGACCTCGCTCTCTATGACCTTATGCCCGAGGTGGAAGGTGGATGGGACGCTTCGCGCTTCATCGTCAACCCCGACTGCAACCGTCAGAACAGCTATGGTTGGGAGACGTCGAACATGAGTGTCAAAGCCGATGCAGAATCCTACGATGGCAACACCGCTAATCCCTATTGGAACTTGTGGAAGAGCGGAGCCTACACCTCCTCCATGACGCAGCAGATCGACGGTCTGCCCGAAGGAACTTACACCTTCAGCGCTTTGGTGCGCGGCCAGAACTCAGCCACGATGACGCTCTCCGCCACCGTCGGCGAAGCGTCGGTCAGCGAGAGTGTGCAGGGTGGGGGAGCTGATGCCATCGCCGGCAGCGGCTATCCCAACGGATGGCAGCGCATCACCACGCCTGCCTTCACGGTTGCACATGGACAGTCGCTCACCATTGCCTTCAACATGACAGCCTCCGGCACAGCCTGGTGGAGTGCCGACCATTTCGCCCTGACCCTCACCGAGATTCCCGACAGCCGCACAGGCATACAAGACACGCCCACCGAGGTCTTTGCTAATGGTACATCCGTAAACGGTAAATGCTACGACCTCTCCGGTCGCCACCTCGATGCCACCAAGCCCCTCCGTCGCGGCCTCTACATCATCAACGGCAAGAAAGTAATCATAAAATAACTTTCAATGCTTCGCTCTCATCTTTCAACTCTCAACTCTCAACTTTCAACTCTCAACTTTCAACTTTCAACTTTCAACTCTCATGAAAGTTCTTCTCATCGGTGAATACTCCAACGTCCATTGGACCCTGGCCGAAGGCCTCCGTGCTCTCGGTCATGATGTCACCGTTGTCTCCGATGGCGACACATGGAAGGACTATCCCCGCGACATCGATCTTCGCCGTAGAGGACTTCATCTGGGCGGCACCATACGCTATCTCTTCGACATCGCAAAGACGTGGCCGTCGCTGCGTGGCTACGACATCGTGCAGCTCATCAACCCCGTCTTCCTCGACCTTCGTGCCGAGCGCCTGTGGCCGTTCTACCGCTATCTGCGTCGTCACAACGGCCGCGTCTTCCTCGGCGCTTTCGGCATCGACCACTATTGGGTCAAGGTAGGCATGGATTGCAAGACCTTTCGCTATTCCGATTTCAACTTCGGCTCGCATCTTCGCGATTATCCCTTCATGCACACGATGATAGCCGACTGGCTGCATGGTTCCAAGGGCGACCTCAACCAGCGCATTGCCGAGGATTGCGACGGCATCATCACCGGACTCTATGAATATGAGATGTGCTATCGGCCCTTCTTTGCCTCGAAGACCCACTACATCCCGTTCCCCATCAATCGCGCTTCCGTCACGCCGACCTCAACCTTGGACACTCCCAGCCCGACGCTCAACTTCTTCATCGGCATCCAGCGCGAACGTTCGTCGTATAAAGGCACCGACATCATGCTTGCTGCCCTCCATCGACTATGGAACGATTATCCGCAGCAAGTGAAAGTGTTGGAAGCCGAGAACGTGCCCTTTGCGCAGTACCAGCAGATGATGAACAGCAGTCATGTCCTGCTCGACCAGCTCTACAGCTATACCCCAGGCATGAACGGTCTGCTGGCGATGGCCAAGGGACTCATCCTCGTCGGTGGCGGCGAGCCCGAGCATTACGACCTTCTCGGCGAGCACGACCTGCGACCCATCATCAACGTACAGCCCAACGAAGATGATGTCTATGAGCAGATGGCACAGCGTCTCCTCTCAGGGCGTGAGGACATTCATCAGCTGCAACGCGACAGCATCGAATACATACGAAGACACCACGACCATGTGGCCGTGGCGCGCCAATACGAGGCACTTTATCAGGCATCTCTACAGCACTAATTTGTCCCACGTTTCAAGATTTCCTCTGCTAACTCGTTTTTTTTCACGATTTCTTTCATTATTCAACAAAAAAGCAGTACCTTTGCGCCGCAAAAAGCAGAAGTACCAATTCCTTCGCTTTTTACGGCTGGTTCCGTAGCTCAGCTGGATAGAGCAACAGCCTTCTAAGCTGTGGGTCTCGGGTTCGAATCCCGACGGAATCACCTTACGACAATCCGCAAGATTCTAAATATTAGTTTCTTGCGGATTTTCTGTTTGTCAAACACATCAATGATTCAAACTTCAGAATTAAGTCTCTCTACCAATTCTGCTTTCACCTTTTCCCACGCCACCTGAGGGTCATACTCCACCTGTGGCCCAAGAATCATTTCCGTGTCCGTCAAGAATTCCTCATCCTGTAGTTTCCCGTCCATATTCGACAAAAACTCTTTGTATGTTGGCAAGTGAGACGCTGTAAAGCCCAGATACCGCTCATAGCTCTCCATCACTTTCACTTTATCCAACTCAGGGTGCATT
>JAEEGL017441872.1_pt1 | contig 16700 bp, 15 predicted proteins | sample 9134231 | NCBI WGS metagenome assembly JAEEGL01 (sample SAMN16246548, study PRJNA631951) | gut metagenome | biome: gut microbiome; feature: rumen; material: fiber-attached | host: Bos | place: Iran: Karaj | collected 2018-10 | reverse complement strand
CTCTTTTCTTCATTATCCTTCTCTTCTTCCGCCGCCAGCTCCTCATCGGACATGTATTTCCGGTATATGCTCTCCAGCATCACATTGATGAGGAGGCAGGCCACTGCCGGAATGATGATAAAGAGCGGCAGGACGTACAGGATCGCAACGATGCTCGCGAAGAAAATGATCGTGCAGGCCACGGTCTTCGGCAGGTTCATGATCGCGATCTGCGCCGAAGTCTTTAAGACATCTTTAGTCGTCCCTTCAAACCGCGCGATATAGGCAAACACATGGATCGCGTACGCCGCGAGAAGGAGAAGGATCGCTCCCGGGATCACGAAGAAATTCCCGAAAAAATACCCCATGATCCTGTATTCGTTCAACATCAAAAACGCCGTTGCGCTTGCCAGCGCGATCAGAAGCATCACCAGCCAGATCAGCAGGGTCTGCTTGAAATTCTCCTTAAAGGAGCGGAAATATTCCTTCAGAAGATACCCGTGATCCCGCTTCACCACCTTCTGCACCGTGTAATACAGAGCGGTCCCGCTGGTTCCGATCGTCACCACCGGGATGCAGGTCAGCACAAAGACAATGCTCAGGATAATAATATCCGCCATTTTATTCAAAAACCGAAACAGAGCCCCTGCGGCTCCTCCTTTTTCCATTATCCCTTCCTCCCAAAGAGTTTTCTCACTCCGCGCATAAACGCCCAGGCCGCCGGCCGAAACGGCAGCGCCAGGAGCCAGAGTCCCGAATAGACCCGGTAAAGTACGTTCTTCGTGGTATGGTTCTTTCCTTTCCGGACATAGCCGACGAGCCTTCCGGCCACCGCGCTCTCCGGCAGCGGGCCTTCGATCTCGGTCTGATTATCCCCGGTAAAGTAAAGCCCCTCCGGCTTTCTTTTCACCAGCCGGTGCAGGATCAATATACTTCCCGGCCGCCGGTACAAAAGCACATCGCCCTTCTTAAAAGGCTTCTCTCCAACCGGCGCGACCACGACCTGGTCCCTCCCCCCGATGATCAGGGGATACATAGACCAGCCTGTGGGCGGGAACTGCACGGTGTTCCCCTCCCGTAAAAGTTTTTCAACGTCCTGCTTTTCTTTCATTTCCATCTTCTCAGCTCACGGAAAATTCATTATAATACAAACGAATCAAATATGCTATAACTATTTCATTCCCTTCGCAAACACCCTGCGCATGAGGGAAGCACGGGATAACGAAACATGAGGTATCAACATGAAGCGATCCGCAGATTACATCTTAACAGAGCTTGCAGGCTCCCCGTATTTATGCCCTGTCGGACAGGGCGTTGTGAAACGCAGGCGCCATCTGGCTTTGAACCGCACGAGTCTTTTTCTGTGGAAAACGTTAACCGAAAGCGAAGACTTTTCTTCGTTTGCAAAGGACGAAGCCGCCCTGTTTCTGGCTGACGCCTTAAAGGCTTTCGAAGAGGAACTTCCGCCGGTCGAAGAGCTTGTAAAAGACATCCGTTCCTTCCTTGATACGCTTTATCATTTCGGCGTTCTGGAAGAGGAAACCGTTCCGGTTCTCCCGCCCTCATCCTGGTTTCGGATCGGCCGGGTCATACTGAAGGTGGAAGGGAAACCATATCTTCTGACCGGGGAAATGGAGCCGTTTCGGATCAACGGTCCGGCTGTACCGGATCTTATTGTCTCCTTCGAGGATCCACTGCTGATCAGGGATCCGGAACTTCAGATCGTCCGGATCGATGAAGGCTTTCTGTTTCAGTTTCCCGATTCCGTACGGATCGAATCCATCCGTATGTCCGCAGACGGAAAGCAAGCCTTTGTCCGTTTATGCGGATTCGAAGATACGCTCATGCAGGACGATCTTTTTCACGCCCTGCGTCTTCTTGTTTCCTATACGGCGCAAAAAAAGAAAGAACTATTTCTTCACTCCGCTTCTCTTCTCTATAAGGGAAAAGCCTGGCTGTTCTCGGCGCCTTCCGGCACAGGAAAATCCACGCATACCGCGCTTTGGAAGAAACTGTTTTCGAATGAAGTCGAAGATATCAATGGGGACTTAAATCTCCTCTCTTTGAATGAAAACAGTTCGGTTTCGGTCGAAGGAATCCCCTGGAACGGCACCTCCGGAATTTATCGCAACGGTGAGTTCCCGTTGGGCGGTATCGTATTTTTGCATCAGGCCGCTGAAAACCATGTCGGGAAGTTGAGCTCCAAAGAAGGCTGCCTTGCCCTGCTCCAGCGCATCATTTCGCCCTTTTGGACAAAGCCGCTTCTGGAAAAGAATATCGCTCTGGTTGAAAAGATCGCAGACGCTGTTCCCATGTTTTCTTTGTCCTGCACAAAAGACGATGAAGCCGCGATCCTGATGCGCAAAAAGATCGACGAGCTGACTTAGAAATCTTTGATCATCTTATCCACTTCTTCTCCGGTGAGCTGCGTGCATCCCTTGTCGCGGATCGCATAGACCCGTTTACATAAGGTCAGCACGGTCGGCCTGTGGGTCGTAACGATGCAGACCCGCGGATAGGTATCCGCCATAATATTCTTTAATACATTCCGTTCTGTCGCCACATCCAGAGCCGAGCTTGCTTCATCCAAAAGCAATATCGGCGCTTTCCGAAGCAGAGCTCTCGCGATCGCAAGACGCTGCCCCTGCCCTTCCGAGAATCCGCCGCCACGTTCCTTCACTTCGCTGTCAATGCCATCCGGCAGTTTTTCGATGAAATCCCAGGCACAGGCCATCTTAAGCGCCTCAATGATCTCCTCATCCGTAGCATCCTGTTTCACATTGGTCATGTTGCTCCGAATCGTACCGCTCATCATCGTATTGCCCTGCGGCACATAGGAGAAGAACTGCCGCATATAAGGCGCCAGCGCCATGTGTTCTCCGTCCTTTGCCTCAATGCGGATCTCGCCTTTTTTCGGCGGCATGAGTGCAAGAAGCAACCGCAGCATTGTCGTCTTTCCTTCACCGGAGGGTCCCACCAGTCCGATGATCTCATGGGGACTCGCATGAAAGCTGGCCGCGGAGAATACTTCATTTCCATTGCGGTAGTTATAGCTGACATTGTCCACTGCAAGGGATACGCCCTCCGCGCGATGCGCTTCGAGGAAGTTTTTTGCCTCAGGATATTTCGAATAATCCTCCCGTGGCATATCGAGGATCGCCATCAACCGGCCTGCGGAGATCGTAAGCCCGATCGCGGAAGGGATCAGACTGGCCAGCTGATTTACCGACCCGGTAAGCTGCCCTGAAAGCGAAAGGAACATCGTCATGGTACCGTAGCTGATCGCTCCCGACCAAACCCGGTATATCCCCCAGCCGTATGAACTGTAGGACACGAGAAGACCGACCAGACCGAGGATCACCGATGTGGCGATACTCATGCGTTGAAACTCCAGCTTCATATCCTTATATTCTTTTTGGAGCTGCCGCAGCCTTGCCGCGTAAAGCCGCACCAGATCGAACGCCTTCAGCGTCTGGATGTTGGCAAAGGATTCCTGGTTAAAGCCGGCCATCTTTGCGCTCATGGCCATACTTCGTTTGTTATTGTTCTGCATCCTCGCCAGAAGGCGTTTACTCATGAGTAACGAAAAAGGGATCCCGATCAGCGCAAATATCGCAAACGTCCAGTCCTGCCGGATCACCATGATAAAGGCGCCGAAAAACTTGAAGATGTTGATGATGAGGTTCGGGATGAAGCTTAAGATACCGTTTGCGATCGTGCCGGTGTCTGACCCCCATCGCGTCAGAAGATCACCGGTATGATAGGCAGATAACGACTCCCAGTCCGTCTCCATGATCTTCTCATACATCTCGGAGCTCAGTTCCTGCCCGACGCGGATACTGATCCAGCTGGAAGCGTAGCCCGTAATCTGGCCGATCAGAATATTGACCACGGCGATCGTGATCATCAACGCGAAATACTTCACGATCTCGCCGGTTTTATGACCGGTGATGATGTCAACGACGTCCTTGCTCACCCAGCTGGAAAGCAGAGTCGTGACCACGCCGCTCATTCCTAGAAGGGTATAGAAGATCATGGCCGCCCAATAGCGTTTTGCGTAACCATAGATCCACTTCGTCTGCCGCCAGGCTTCCTTCAGCCGTCCTTCTTTAATTCGCCCGAGATAGAACTTCACCCGTTCTTTAATGTGACCCATACCCTGTATTGTAACAAATCCAAGCCTGATATTTCAATCAAATAAGAACGAAAAAAGGCTGTCCCCGAAGGCACAGCCTTTTGATTCTGTTTACTTTGATCAGTCGTTTTGCCCCTGCACGTTCATTACATGCGTACAGACATAGGAGATGCCGGTCAATGTCACGGCTTCTGTTGTCGCCTGGTCTGCACACTGCACCCAGACCTTGAACGTCACATTATCTCCGGAGTTATATCCGTTCGCATGGAGGAATCTTGTAACCGTAACAACGTTACCATTGAAAGAGCATTCGTTGCTGCCTTCGGAATAAGCATTCACGATCGGAGCGCTGAATGTGTAGGTAAACACAACATGATCCGTGATATGCACTACTGCTGTCGAATGGACTGCGCTCATTTCAAATACATTGTGGGAACCATTCCAAGTCTGAGAACTTTTACCGCCGACAGTCCAGCAATCTGTCGAGGTATTACCGCCTGTTGCACCTCCGCCGCTTGCTGTGAACACACCTTCTGAAAGGTCTTCGCTTCCCAAAACTACAGGTTTTTCATACATAATCCTTCTCCTTCTCTTTCGTCTGCAAGTTAAAATAACAAGTTACAAAAAACAAATCTGTAAAACCATATACTTTGGCTTTAATCTATCACAGAATTTCGGCCGTGTAAAGTACCTTTCTCTTGCAAAATCAAAAAAAATCTGTTATAGTATACGCAAATTATACAATTGTAAAAAATTAATTCCAGATAGTAAATCGGAGGAAAGAAGGATTGCTTATGAAATCATACGTAAAACCTCTTATTTTGGCAAGTGACGATCTTTCGGAAGGTGTGTTTGCAGCCAGCGGTATGATCGGCGGCGAAGAAGCAAATGCAGGCGGTGAAGCGGGCGGTGAAGAATCTCATGTCGGCGGCATGAACAATAATTATGATGGCGAAACCGATCCCGGTATGGACACAAATGTGGATCCCGGCATTGCCGATCCGGGTGCAGGCACGGACAGCGGTGCTGACATGGGCGGCAGTGATAACGGCGGCAGCGATATGGGCGGCGCTGATAACGGTGCTGACATGGGCGGCGGTGATGTCGGCGGTGATGTCGGTGGCGACAGTTCAGCCGAACCCCTCGATGAGGCACCTGCAAGCTATAGCTTTAGCGTTACCGGAGCATGGGAAGGAAACATCAACTATAACCTACACCTAATCAACGACTCCGACCGACCCGCTCGTTGTCTTGTTGCGACGATCCCCTACACCGGAATTATAAACTCTGTGGATGGAGAGACTTCCACAACCATTAACGGTGACAACACTCTTACTGTCAGATTTTCGAACTATGGAAATCTCGTCCAACCGCATGAAACCACTAAAGATCTTTACATGCATGTGATGGGCACCGGTGAATTCGGGCTGCAGCAAATTTAAGCAAAATTCAGAAGCACGCGTACCCCGCGTGCTTCTTTTTATCCCTGCACAGTCACCTCTTCCACAACCGGATCTGTTTCAGGATCCGGCTGCGTTCCCCGGACTTCTTCAGGATCTGAAAGCCGGAAATATGTCTTATATGAACATTGTTATAAAGGAAGCGCCCCAAGGTGGCCCCCCACAGGCCGGGCCAAAGAAGCGGGATCTGTCCCGCTCTCGGAAAATTCAGGAGCATCTGGTGATGGAACTCACGAACATACGCATCCAATCCTTCCCCACGAAGCATGACCATCCGATCCTTTTCCCGGTCTCCGAATTCTCCTCCGTTAAACACCTCCCGCAGGAATGCTTCCCCTGCTTTTCTTCCTGTTATTTTTTTCCCCTCCGGTGAAATAAGAACCTCAAGACAGCTCTTCTTCAGCCCCAGATAGCGGCAGCAAACAGCCGTGATCATGTCCGAAAAGCCCGTAATCCCGCAATCCCGGATCAATTCTCTGTATCGCTGTACAGAAGTCTCCCCTTCCTTCCCGGTACTGTTCCAATAAGCCACCCAGTCGCAAAGCAGCTTCAGCCCGAACCCCCTGCGGAGAAAATGCTGCAGCATATGAAGAAGAAGTTCAAACGCCTGGTAATCCTGGTCCAATACAGGAAGCTCCACTCCAAGGGTCTTCTTTTTCACAATATGCTTCCTTATATCCGGCAGCAGCGCATCCATATAATCGTTGATTTTGCGATTATCAAAAGGTTCTGCCAGCATCACATGCAGTTCTACCTCCACTCCTGTTTTTTCCCTCATCACGATCTGGTGTAATGCAGGTTGATAAGAATCCACACGGTATCCCGCTTTTTCAAGAGCCCGAACAGCCTCCTCCTTGCTATCCGGATCGCATAGAAGGATATCGACATCTCCGGATTTTCTGTACTCCGGCACCGGATAAAAGGAGGCTGCAGCAGCGCCTTTCAACACAGCCGCAGAGATCCCTTCCCGTTCCAGAACAGTACAGATCTGGCAGCTCAAATAAAGAAGATGGTAGCTTTGCAGTGCCGCCTGGCTCGCAGAGAGCTTCACCCTCTTATAAAGATCTCCCTGCCCCTTCGTTAATCTTTGCACCGGATCAAAAAGCAATGGAAGACAGGCATGTTCCTCTGCCAGGTCCAAAAGCTTACGGGATACGGAAATATCTGAAAGCCTTCTGCTCTTTTCACACAAGGACGCCCTTAAAAGTATGAGCAGTGCTTTTTCCTCCGGCCGCATCCCCAATTCATGTTTTTTCATTCCCTTCTCCTTTTCTTTCGGATAATAAACCTGACCTTCTCTATAACCAGAGCAAACTCCTTTTTTCGAAAAAAGCACAAAAGATAGAAAAGGTTAACAAAAACCAGGCAGAAAAAGAACCGCAGCAGCAGCAACGGCAGATAATCCTCCGTTCCGATCCCTGCCGCCCCTTCGATAAACCGCAGCGCCCTGTCTGAAAGAAAGCAGCACAGCGCAAACACAAGAGAATACAGCGCATAATTCTTAAAATAGACAGCCAGCGGTTTGTGCAGTTTATGCTTATACAAAACAAAGGGTTCCACCCAGAAGGAAGTGAGCATGGTGGAGACAAAGGTTCCGATAAAAACCCCCACAAAACCAAGCCACAATGTAAACAATACCGAAGCTGCCAGATTGATCAAAGCTTCTACTACAGCCTTATAGCGGTCATAATAGAACAGTCCGCAGGCATCCCTGTAAACAATGGTGGCCCTGCGCATCCCTGTGACATAAAAATTCAGAACAATGACCAGCATCGGGAAAAAGCCATAACCGTACATCGTCCCAAAAAAAAGCTTGCAGAACGGAGAAAGCAGTTCAAATATACAGATGGATGCAAACCCGGTCAGCCATTGATCCACAAAGAACGCACAGTCAAAGATCTTATTGGCTTTCTGTTCGTTCTCGGTCACCGAAAGATTCCCCACACTGGCAGCAATACCGTCAAAAGCTTCGTTCAAAATCTGGCGAACGGAGGAAAAGATCAGAAAATTATTGGCATAAATACCTGCATTCACAAGACCGGTCATGGCGGAAAGTAGAATATTATCCGTATTATTGACGATGATGGTTCCCACCTTATGCATCAACATGGCTCGGATATTATTATAAATTTTCTTTTTTTCTTCTGCAGGGAACGGGTTTACGTCTCTGTCTTTCAAATAGGGGTATCGTTTCACTGCCGAATACGAGATGCCCAGATTATACCCCAGCGTACTCACCAGATAGATGAGAAGAAACAGGATAAAGTTCTTTGTCAGAAGAAGGATCAGGATCTGGCCAATATCCTGGAGGATCAGAAACAGCGTATGCCAGGCTACGCCAACATAGCGGATCTGGGACGCATCCATCAGCGTCTTCCGGTAAATAAAAAAATAGGAAAGCGCTGTATTTGCCAGGTAGATGGCGTAGATCAGATAAATGTCGGAAACATCACCGGGATCCCTGATTATGAGATTGAGAAAGGGCATCATCGCGATCCCGGCTCCCAAAATGATAAGTCCCACCACCGTGTACAGTCTTTTGTACAACGCCATGATGGATTTGATCCTTTCGATATCCTTATGCGCAATTGGTTCATACAGGGCGAACGTGATGGCCGTTTCCATTCCGAGTTCCGACAGGGAAAGAATAGAAACGATATTCGAAAACAGTCCGGACACCCCCACATAAGAGGCAGAAAGGACTGATGTAAAGACTACACGGACCAAAAAGCCCATAAATATTGCGATCACTCTGGATGAAATTGCAACCGTCGTATTCCTGACGGAATACTCTGTGCGTGTCAACTCCTTCAATTTCTCTCCTCGTGCGGATTACTTTTCATAGCTGCTTTTATGGGGATAGGCAGCCTCAAAAGCCCTTTGAAGCTGTTTTGACGCTCTTTTTACGCTGTAGTTTTTCCCCGTGTCATTGATACAGATATAGCGGTGGATATGACGCCGGATATCCGCGCAGACCCGCCGGTTGTCATCCGAAACATCATAATAGCCAGACTCTTTTTCCAGATTGACCGGATAAAAATTCCCGGTCATCTTCTGATAATCTCTCATCAGATAGATCGTCACATCCTCCCTGTTCCGGAATTTATGCGACGCGGTGTTCCCCAGAATTTCAGGTTCCAGTTCCCACAGCGTTTCGAAAGTGGACCGCAGCAGGTTCATATGACAATGTACATCATAAAACCCGGTAAATTTCGGGAAGCACAGCTCCAAGGCGTTGTAAACAAAATACTTCACCGGATATCCCGGCTTAAAAACCTTACCCGGATTATGGAGCACATACGCTCTCTTATCAAAATGCCTGGCGATCACAAGCGCGTCGTTCTGCAGGATATGCGACATCACGGGATTCGCGGGATTCGCCACGACCGGCTGAAAAGCAAACATGTCCACCGGCTTTCCTTCCACAAAGAAATCCTTCGGCTTCACCGGGGTATTCAGAAATATATCATCGTTAAAATACACAAAGGTCTCGGACAGTCCTGGAATCCGGTGCAGAAACATTTCAATGGCATTACTGTTAAAGGTCGGAAGATACGTTTCCGGTATGATCTCCTTATGACTGACCAGGCGGAGCTTCGGATGCTTTGTATCCAAAAAATCCGGGACCTGATCATCCGTTACCAGAAAGATCCGGTTCACCCAAGGCGCGTTTGCTTCGATACTTCTGAAAAAGTAGCGGAAAATATCCAGATCCCTGTATCGTTCGTCTCTGGAATCCACTGCCCAGGCACCGGTTTCATTGTTCTTTCCGCTTTCCCCACTAAACTTTTCCTTCCGAAGTCGCCACGCTTCATCAGAAGAATCCACCCAAGTAACCACAAAATCGATCTTATTCAAAAATCTGCCTCCCGATTTTCTTTTCTGTTTTTCATTAACGTTGCGATCCAAAGCGGCGGCCAGCAGAAGAAAAAGCCGGAAGCCTTCGGATAGCGGATCCGCATCCTGTGATGAAGCTCCAGAAAGGTATCTCCGGGGCCCATCCCGCTCAGCATCGCCATCCTGCCTGCTTCATCCCCGAGCTCCCCGGTTTCAAAAACATCCTTAAGGAAAGCCCGGTAAGCCGTTTTCGACCTTGCCAGATGGGGATGCACCCTTCCGGCAGGAAGCCCCAGCTCCTCCGTGCAGACGGCGGTTATAAACTCGGAGAACCGCGTAAGTTTAAAATCCTTTATCAGCAAAAGATACTGCTGCAGGTCCGCTTCCACAATTCCTTTCTGTTCCCAGAATGTAGTCCAGTCGCAGAGCAGACGCAGGCTGAACCCTTCATGAAGATAATGCTGCCACATATGAAGGAGAAGGGCAAAGGCCTGATAAGGTGTATCCAGAACAGGGATCCGCATTCCGAGAAAATTGCGTCCTGCTATATGCTCCCTCAGCTCCTCCGTCAGTTCCTTAAGCCTCTCATTTTTCCTTTCATCCTCTGCCCTCTCCATCAGGCTGTAGTGAAGCTCCACCGAGATTCCCTCGGGATGATGGAATAGCGCTCCCCGCTTTCTGGTCTGCATCGGATCACGAAACAGTCCGTTCTGTATAAGCAGCTCTTCTGCCCGCGCAAAATCTTTTTCCGAAGGAACAAAGAGCCCCAGCTCGCTCACCCATCGATACTCCGGCACAGGGTAAGGAAGCGAAGACGACACTCCCTTCAAAACAGACACGGGAATCGCCGCATCTTCCAACACCGACACATACTGCTTCATCAGAAAAAATATCCGGTAATACTTCTGTACAGTCTGTCGCGCACGAAGTCTTAATACATCCAGAATTTCCTTCGGCGTCTCCGCTGGCATCGCGGGGTAAAGCAGTGACATAATCTCATGCTCTTCCGCCAGAATCAGAACGCGGTTCCATTCTATCCGCCCCGGGTTCTTCTCCGCCAGATGCCCCTGCCCGGAAAGACTTCTTTTCAGAATCCGCAGGATCAATTCTTCTTCTTTCGTCAGATTATTCACGTCTTGTCCATCCCCAGTTCATGCATCAGTTGCTCCACATCCTGCAGTGCCTCTTCCCTGTTTACCCCGTACTGATCATGCAGCATCCGGGCGATCTCCTGCGCTTCTTTCCCGTCATTCAGCATCAGGATCACCTCCGCGGCCGTACGGTTGATCCGCTTCGGCTTTTTGTACGGATCGCCGCTCTGCTTTATGTCCACCAACCACCAGTCTCCGGCAGCCTCTCTTACAAGATAACCTGTTTCCATTTTTCTTTCCTCTATGTTATAATCCGTTTATGAAATCCGTGAAGAAAACACTTCTAAAACTCATACCGGTCATTCTTCTTCTGGCGGCTCTTTCTGTCCTTGCCCTGATCATCATCCGGGTCAGCCACCACAGCGCCACCTACAAAGGAACGATCCCGAAGGAAAGTGCTGATGATCTGAACAGTCCTTATTGCGGGTGGTATCACATCTACTCCTACGAACTGAAGGACAACATGGTCGGTCCGATGGAAAAGCTGGCGGAAAAACACGTACACGAACGGGACAACTGCCGTCTTGCTCTTCTGGAATTCAACCTCATGAACTACCGTGAACAGACTGCGCTTTCCGATGATGCCATCGACGAACTGGATCTGGTTCTTTCGATCTGGTCGGAAACCGACGTCAATCTGATCGTCCGATTTCTTTATGACTGGGATGGAAATGCGGCATTGACCGAACCGGAAAACTTTTATACGATCGTCGGGCATTTAAACCAGACCGCTGTGGTCGTCAATGATTACTACCCTTCCGTATACATCGTACAGGGAGCTTTTATCGGCGATTACGGTGAGATGCACGATTCGCGTTTTAATGACAACGACAGCATCGCCGCTCTCCTTTCCTACATGAAGACCGCCTTTGACGACCGGTTTTATTTCGCGGTTCGCACCCCTGCCATGATCCGGCTCTGTGCCGGTCAGGCGGAACCAGCAGTTCCTGGCGATGCGCTGAACCGAACTGCTGTCGGCCGGATTGGCCTCTTTAATGATGCCATCCTCGGTTCCGAAACCGATCTCGGAACCTATGCCGAAGAGGAGCCAAAGGATCCTGAAGACTTCACCCAGCTTCGCACCCGTAATGACGAGATCGAATTCCTCAAAACCCAGTGTCTTTATGTTCCGAATGGAGGCGAGGTCATAAACAACAGCGAAATGAACGATTTTGAGAACGCCGCCATTGAGCTTTCCATGACCCATGTTTCCTACCTCAACGCCGAGTATGATGACGAAGTCATCACAAAATGGCAGGACGGGGTCTATGAAACCGATGATCCCTATTACGGCCTGAGTCATTACGACTACATCGGCAGGCATCTGGGTTACCGCTTTGTGATCCGGGGCGCTTCCTACTTCAATCCGGAAGGCTTCCTTGACAGCAATGCCAAGCTCACTCTGCGGGTCGAAAACACCGGCTTTTCCAACTGCTACCGGGACCTTTCCTGTTCCCTGACCGCCACGAACGTGCGCACCGGCGAAGGGATCGTTTTCCCTGTGGAGTCCAACCCGAGACTCTGGCATGCCGGCCAGATCACGCTCGTGGAGATCCCGCTGGCTTTGGACCGTTTTTCCGAAGGAGAAACCTACAGTCTTTCCGTCTCCTTATGCGAAAAGGAAACAAAGGAGCCCATCCATTTCGCCAATGTCGGCAACAGCTCCTATGACTGCACCATCGGCACTCTTTCGATCAACTCCGGTTTCTCGTTTGCGAAGTAGATCTTCCTGCCGTCCTTATTTCTTGTCAGTTCCACAGAAAGCAGATACTGCCCCTTGGGAAGCTCCTGAAGGGGCATTTCTATATTGACAGAGCTCCCCCCGGCCAGGACGCCGTGACTCAGACGGTACTTTAATTTCTGCTCCATTTTATAGTCATAGACCTCTTCTCCGGTAAGGTCGATATTCTCCGGCAAAGTCAGGTCTTTCTTGATCTTCCTTTTGATCTCACAGGTAAAATCCGTCGTTTCGGTCAGTGCCCCAAAGCCCCTGTTCTCCACCACAATGCTCAGAAGCTCCTGTTTTTTATCCCAATTGATCTCCGAGATCAGAAGGCGGTATCCGAGATGATTATCCACAAAGGTATAAAGATCCGTCCCCCCGTAAGAAGCTTCCTTCCAGTTATCGAGCTGGCGTTTATCATACTGGCTGTTCAGATAGTTCACGCCCATGGTCCTGAGCTCATGGATCACATCCTTTGCGGTATAAACTTCTTCTCCCGTGATCGCTTCTCCGCCCACAGGATATTTCTGGCAGCGCTTTGCGATATAGAGCATGTCGTCCTCTTTTGTTGCAAGGCCGAAGGTTCCCATATCCGTGTCGTCAGAGAGCATTGCGTCATCAAAAAGAGCGATCCGGTTCAGGTTCGTAAGGAAGGGCTCGTCCTCTTTGAGGATCTCATTTTCCGAAGAAAGCAGGCGCAGCTGATCCGGCGTGCGCACGGCCAGCGTCAGGTCTCCCGCCTTGCTCATCCGAAACCGGCGGTAGAGCTTGACCAGGGTTTCGTCCGTCGTATAGCGCGAGCTGTGCATCTCTCCCCACCGGCCCACAAACAGGCCCTGTACCAGAAAGATCTCGTTTTTGTAACCCGCGACCACATCCATGACCTGATCCATGTGCCTTAAGATCTGATTTAATGTCGTCGGCTCATACGTCACCGTTTCTCCTTCCATGTCATAGCTGACCCGAAGGATCACATCAAGATGCCTCCGTCGGAAAAAGATCAGTATATGATGCAGATGGTTTAAGCCGCCCTCATCGATATTCGCGTCTTTATATGCCGCGAGCGAAATCTCCACCAGCGCGAGAGTCTCATCCTTCACCACAGACGTGGACAGAATCTCTTCGTCAAAAGGCTCCTCCAGCTTAAACGGGTAAACTCTTAAAAATCCCCGTCCCGGATTAATAAGTTTTTCTCCTCCGTCCTTCTGATTATCGATGAGAGTAACTGTCTTCTTCTTCCCAAAGAGCATCATTATCTCCAATCCCCTTATCTATCTTTAATACCTGAAAACGGATCCACACCGAGAATATTTCCAGTGACATCCGCATCATATACATAATCGGTTTGAGTCCCGAATGCATCGATGTTCCGGAAGACCTCTGATGCATCAGCGCCGGCACTTCCGTCACCCTGAATTTCAGCAGCATCATCTGCGTCAGCATATTGGCGTCCGGATACTGGTCATCAAAATGACCGTACTGCGAGTAGTAAAGGAACGCCCGGCGGGAAAGCCCCTGGAGGCCTGAAGTCGGATCCATGATGCGGCGTCCCGTAATGTTTTTGATCAGCCCACGGAACAAACGAATCGCGAACATCCTGATCCCGCCGGTAGTATATTCCGGACTCTCCGGAAGGTACCGCGATCCCAACACGATATCCGGACATCGTTCCCCATCCATGGGTTTCTGCAGCGCCTCATAGATCGGCACCACATTCGACGGATCATGCTGTCCGTCCGCGTCCATCTGGATGACATAGCGGTAGTTCCGACGCACCGCGTATTTGAACCCAAGCTGCAGCGCGCTCCCGTATCCCAGATTGAAAACATGCGTCACCAGTGGCTCATGTCTCCTCTTCACCACCGCGTTGGTCCGGTCCTGTGACGCGTCGTTGATCACAAGCACATCCGCGATCTCGGAATACGGCGGTTGTTCCAGTGTGTCCAAAAGCTTTCCGATATTCTGTTCTTCATTGTATGCCGGTATGATGATCAAGAGATCATGCTTCGGCTTCGGCAGCAACAATCCCGTCATTCCTCCATAAGCTTTGTCAGTTTATTAATCTCTTCGTCCCCTTTATACTCGATCTTTCCCGCAGCTTCGCCGAGCGACCTGCGTAAGCCCTCATCCACGATCAGCGCCGTCAGTTCCCTGACACAGACAGACTTATCATATTCACACAATATCCCGTCCTTTTTGTCCTGAATCTGCTCCCTGTTCCCGCTGCAGTCGGAAGCGATCACGGCTTTCCCGAGCGTCAGCGCTTCCTGGATCGCAATACTCTTTCCTTCAAAGCGCGTGAGATGCGCATAGATATCACAGTCCTTCATGTAGGGATACGGATTCTCCTTTGCGCCAAGCAGGATAAAATCCCCTTCCAGTCCCTTTTCCAGGATTTTTTGTTCCAGCGCTTTGCGCAGTGCTCCTTCCCCGATCACATACCAGCGAACGGGAAGGTTCTTTTCTTTCAGTTCCGCCATGACTTCGATCGTGAATTCATATCCCTTCTGCGGTGTCAGACGCCCCACGGTAAGGATTCTGACCCCCTGAAAATCATCCCGGAACGCTGCCCCTTCAGAAGCCGCTTTACGGATCGCCTCCTGATCGATGATATTAAATAAAAGAGCGGTTTTTTCCTCGCAGGAAGGCCAGGCTCTTAAAAAGGACTGCCGCACCTCCTCCGAGACCGAAAAAATACGGTCAAACTTATCATAACACGACCTGTCCAGTGCGGGAAAGTACCCGGCTTTTTTATAGTCCACATGAAGAACGGCCGCCTTCTTTTTTGCCCTTACATGATCCGCCACGTAATACGCCGAGCCGCCCTCCAGAAACGCCACAGCAAGGTCATATTCGGTTCGGATTCGTTCCGCCCCGTCGGATAACACCTTCCACGCCATGTTCTCCCAGCGCCGGTCTTCATTCTTCGCCATCCGGATCCCGTTTGTAAAAAGATACGGCAGATTCTTAAAGATCGAACCCCCCCGGAGCGAAGACATCACGATCCTTGTTTTCATATCTCTCCTGCCCTCTTTCGAATGGATCATCTCCGTCGAAAAGGAAGGGTTCAGAAGGTGCACGTGCGCTGGGATCCTGTTTTTCAATTCCCCCTGCGCCATCAGCACAAAAAGATCAATTCGATACCCCTCCTTCGGGAAGCGGGACAGGAGGTTCAAAAGTGCCGTTTCCGCTCCGGCCAGGCCCAATGTGTTGATCACGAAAAGGATTTTCTTTTTCATTCCTTCACCCTTTCTTCCAGCTCTTCCAGCGCCTTCAGAATCTGCTCATTTTCCTGATTCAGAAGCGACACCTGCATGGCAAGCTCCCTGTTTTTTGTCATCAGGTTCGAAATCGACAGGCACACCAGAAACAGGCCGGTCAAAAAGACAAACCCAAGGATAAACACCATGATTGTAACCCGCACACTGACAAGTCTCACCCAATTCTGCCACACGGGAAGAAACCCCATGACAAAAAGCACAAATGAGGCGAGCACCCACAAAACACCCATGCCCGGACTGATCTTTTTCGTGATGAACGCCAGCAGCGACATCAAAAGAAAGGACAGTCCCACTAAGATAAGTATCAGACGAATTGCTAACATATTCTCCTCCTCAGCTTCCCCGTTTTACATACACACGGCTGGAGGGTCGTTTCCCCCGCCCGCGTTTCAACAATGTCCCGTTACAGAAGATATGTTTATCCATGTGGCGTTCCACCCATCTTAACCTAAAATACCCGAACGTCCAGGCCGCGACACCGCCCGCAAAGAGCCCGATCCCGTACCAGATCGTATCGAGCCTGGTCGCCACAATGGAAGCACAAAGCGTCGTAAACAGCATGATGGCCGACGTGATCACGGCCCCGGCCAGATCATTGTAATAATACAGGAAGATCAGTTCCCCGTACATCAGAAACAGCACATAATACCCCACCGCGAGCGCCGGGTAGATCTGCATAACAAGCCCCGAAAAGCCGTACATCGGAAGAACGACGATGAAGATCAGAAACAAAACGACCGAGATCGTAAACTGCACCCGCGCCAGATTCATGAGCTCACCGGACAGCTGTTGGAACATCTGTTTCTTGGCACTTTCAATATCCACCAGCCGCCCGCCGATCACGGACTCGGAATAATGCTTGTACCTGTTGTGAAAACGCATTTCCACGTTGGATATAAAGATCATGGACGCGGAAACATTCGTGATCAGCGCGATGAAAGTCGCCATATCATAGGGCTCCGCGCAGACGAAAGATTTGGCGACCACCATCCGCATGTCCGTGGTCCAGAACACGAAGTTATGCACATACAGGCTTAAGGTATACAGAAAATTGCTGATGATCAGCGGCCAGTATTTCCGGAAATACGGCAGTACCTTCCGGTAGTTCCGGCTGTTCTCCCGGAAATAGCTCCG
>JAEEGL016999072.1_pt1 | contig 16700 bp, 10 predicted proteins | sample 9134231 | NCBI WGS metagenome assembly JAEEGL01 (sample SAMN16246548, study PRJNA631951) | gut metagenome | biome: gut microbiome; feature: rumen; material: fiber-attached | host: Bos | place: Iran: Karaj | collected 2018-10 | reverse complement strand
GCTATGTGGGCCGACGATGGTATGATTGACGAAATGATTGCGCGTACTCACCGCAATTTGCACATCTTGTTTCAGTTTAAAAAAGACGGAAGAATATGAAAAACATTTACTTAGCATTTATAATAATGTTGGCTGCGATTTTCGCCACCTCGTGCAATGCTCCCAACAGCGGATATGCCAACGACAACAAAGACAGCGTTATCAAGGCTGAAAAAATTATCAAGTGGCTGAAATCTGGCAAAAACGTGGTTTTGAAAAACAAGACCATCTCTGGCAATCTTGATTTCACTAAGGCATACCCAGTGAACAAAAACATCCAGGTGTCGTCGGCATACGTCAACACCGAATTGAATTTTATCAACTGCGTGTTTGAAGATAGCGTGTCGGCATTCAATATCGATAAAGACGGAGTTAATTCGGTAACAATTTTTGAGCGCAATGTATGTTTTCTCAATTGCGAGTTTTCTAAAGGCGTGATATTCAAGCAGAGCGATTTTAGAGGACGCGCTAATTTCGACCAGTGTCAGTTTAGAGGTCCAGTATCATTTGACGGGGCTAACTTCCGCACAGGCACATCGTTTTGCTCGTCAAACTTTCATGGCGAAGTGTCGTTTGTGAGCGCAGTTTTCAACGGTAGAACAAATTTCTTGAAAACTTTTTTCCGCGAAACATTGATGTGCCAGTTTACCAGATTCAACGACTACACAATGTTTGCCGATTCGTATTTTTATGGATATACCGAATTTTCAAAGGTTTACGCGCCTTGCACTGTGGATTTTACTAATGCTAAATTTTTAGGTCGTTCGCTTTTTACAAATTCTACCTACGTGGGCGGATTAAAAATCAACAAGTGCGAGTTTAAACAAGGCTTGAGCATTATCGACAATATGTTTATGCGTACATTAGAGATGTTTCGTGCAAGTATCGATGGAACAGTAATTTATAAAAACAATATCTTTGTATCAGAACCAAATTTTTCAGAAATTCAACATGGCGACAACTATACTATCGACAACTCTAACAACACATTAATTCAACAGACAATTTTAAAAAGTACACTATGAAAAAGAGCAATATTTTAAAAGTAGGAGCGGTTGCGTTATTTGCCGCAGCTGCCACGTCAGGCATTACCTCGTGTACAGCTGAAGATATTATTAATGTTCTTGCCAATGCATTGGGTATTGACTCCACTAATGTAGACCAGCATACTGGCTACGATTGGGAAGATGAAGACCCTGAGCACATGGAAGACGATATCAATATTCTTAACATTGTGGACGATGAAAACGATGATTCGCCTTTTGTTAATAATCAAACAGGTAGTGTAGACCTTACCAATTATCTTCCTCCCATTGGCGACCAAGGTCAATATGGCACTTGTGTGGCTTGGGCTTCGGCTTACAACGCCCGCACTTATTTGTATGCCAAGGAGAATAATTTATCAAAAAGTCAACTTGCCAGCGCATCTAATCAGTTTAGCCCCAAGTATATATTCTATGCTTTAAACAACCGTTCGAGTTGCGATGGTTCGTATTTTGAGGAGGTTCTCGGCTTGATTCAGCAAAAAGGTGTAGCCACTATGGAGAGCATGCCCTACACTAATCTTGGTTCGTGCACAGGCAATCCGTCAAGTTCGCAAAATACTAATGCCGCTAATTATAAAATCAAATCGTATCGCGAAATTGATATGACTAAGCCATCTAATATTAAGTCGTACTTAGACCAAGGTCGTGTAATTGTATTTGGTGCACAGCTTGGCGATGAGTTTATGCTTGCCGACCAAAGTTTCAACTATCTTTATCAGCAAACTTCTTTTAATTATTCAGGTATGCACGCCAACCACGCTATGGTGATTGCCGGATATGATGATTATAAAGGTCCAAACGGTTGTTTCCTTGTGGTTAACTCTTGGGGAACATCTTGGGGTAATGATGGATATATTTGGGTAGACCAAAATTATATGTGCGGAGGTCAGTTTGCTTTCTGCGGTTTTGTTCTCAACGGCTTTAATGATACTCCGCAGACATCGGCAAACAAGGTGGTGAACCCATCTGCAGGTATCGACTTGATTCCTACCATGTTGCAATATGACGATTATGATGTAGAAGATGACGAAGATAGCGATGATCCTTTGTGGCGTGTTTGCGACTACAACGTTTTCAATGCCGGAAGTTCTTCAATTTCAGCGTCTAAGGATTGGGGCATTTGTTTGCTTTATTATAATGCCTACGATGCCAACGATTACGGTGTATTGCTTGTAGATTATTATACTGATGATTATGGTGAGCCAGGAGATGTTGAAACCGAATGGGATAACACTGATGCTTCCAATTATCTTGGTATTAAATCAAGTGGTTTTTGTTGGAATCATGTTGATATTGGTGGTGGTGAAAGTGTTGCCGGTACTGATGAGGATGCATATTTTTCGTGGCCTTTTAGAATGCCAGAAGATCTTAATGGTCAGTATTACATTGTGTTAGCTGCTGATGCTTTTGCTTCTATTGAAGAATCTAAAGAAGATAACAATTATCTTTTCTTCACTGCCGACGACAACAATACGCCTATTAACTTTGTAGACGGTGTGGCAACTAATGTAAACGATGGTTCTCAAGTAACAGCCAAAGCCCGCAAGGTAATCAAACCCAAACAAAATGATCCTTCGCCTTGCCAGACTATGGTAACAGAAAAGAATCTTAACGCATATTCTACCGACGAAATTTCTGCAATGCTCAACCTCGAGAAAAAATCGGGAAGATTAAAAGCTAAGGCTTTGGCTTGGCAGAAATCGGCTCAGGGTCAAGTTGTTATGGCAAAAGCGAAAAAAATCAATCGATAACAAATCTATTTATTAACAATAACTTTTATACATCAATTATGGGATTTTTTAGTTTCTTATTTGGTTCTCCTGCTCCTGCAACAGCGTTGGGAGAGCCTGTTGCACCAGAATCATTGCCAGCAGATGGCAATTTTCCTAACTCGTTACCTATCGAGGAAGCAGTATTTATAGCTCCGAGTGCAATGACGTGCGGCGCTAAAACAGCTAAAGCAGTTAAAAATCGTTGCGCTGTGTTTGGCACTGTTGCAAAAGGTTCGTTCCGTAAGGGCGACACCGTTATAGCATACGTTGGCGGCAAACCTGTGCAAGCAAAGGCTCACGATGTAATAGAAGCCGAGCGAGGATGGGCAGACGACTTGTTGACAAACCGTCAATGGTCGAAGGGTGAGGATATTACCCAGGGTAAGTCTGCTTATATTATTCTTGAACTTACCGTTGAACCCGACAAAGGCTCAAGTATTGTTAAGTTGTAATGCACTTAAATAATGATTATAAAAAAACAACCGCCAAAATGACGGTTGTTTTTTTATTCTTCTTTTTTGTAGAAACTGAAATTCACTTTTCCGTAGTGCCTTTGGTCGCGAATGTGGAGCATATCCGTAAAGCGGGTTTTAGAACTATGCTCAATAATTAGCGTTGCACCGGGTTTTAGTCCGGGATTGTTCATCACCATTTCTGGAATACGCTCAATACCTTCGAGGTCGTAAGGCGGGTCGGCAAAAATCAGGTCGTAATTGAGCGGAGTGTTTTCGATAAATTTGAAAGCATCGGCATTTAAAACCCTTGCCGGAGTGCGTTGAGGATACATATCTTTGAAATTGCGGGTTATAAAATCGCAATATTTGTGATTGATATCCACGCAAGTGATGTTGGTGCATCCGCGCGAAGCCATTTCGTAGCTAATGCCGCCCGACCCCGAAAACAAATCGAGAAACACAGTGTCGGCATAGTTGAAGTTGTTGTTGATGATGTTAAACAGCGACTCCTTAGCCATATCTGTGGTGGGACGGTCTTTAAAAAATGCCGGAAGGTTGATTTGCCGGCTGCGGTACATTCCTGTTATGATACGCATGGCAGATTCATGAGGTTATAAAACCGATGTTCTGAAATGTCGGCAAACGGGAAACGGAAATCATTGTAGAGGTCGGCTGTGTAAACATTGGGGAAATATTTGTAGAGCAGTTTAAACACCTCGTCCTTTTTTTCAACGTAACCCGAAAGCATAATCGGAGTTTTTTTATCGGTTTTGGTTTTTTCGATAACGTTAGAAATCATGTATAGCACATCTGTATCCGATTTGTAAGGGAAAGTGTTGTAAAGCAATAATTTACCCTTGTCGGTAATAGCAATGTCGATATTGTCGTAATAGAAATTTACCGAGATGCATAGAGTGTTGCCAAAACTATTGATAGCGTTTTCGATAAACGGTGTGGCTTGATGGTAGAAGTTGATTTCGGGGAAAGTGTTTACCATCAGAGTGGTAATAAACGAAGGCACAACAAAAACGTTGTGAGCCGACACCGACTTAACTTTGTTGAAGTGGATTTCTTCTTTGTCGCTGATGTCGAAGTTGGCACTTGCAATTTCTTTGATTTTCGACTTATCAAAAATTGTGTTGGGCACGATAACGTTTTTGGGCGTTACAAAAATCATATCTACCGACTTGTAGCTTTTACCGATGAAAGCATCGTCAGACAAATTGCTTTTGAGTCGGTCGTAAAGATTTTCGTCGTTGAGTTCGTTGTCGTAGCCAATGTGCTTGATTGCTACGTATTCTTTTGAGTACGAATCTAATATACAATAGGTGTAACCGCGTCGGCTAACTTGAAGCGACAGGTTGTAAGTGCTTGTTTTATTGATATTAAACGATGATGTAAAGTTTTTTATATCTTTCATTGCGATTTGATTTTTTAAGGCTCTAATATACGCAAAAAAAATAAATCTCCAAAATTCTAAGGCAGAAATTTGGAGATTTATTAAAAAATTAATTAGTTACTAAATTATTCCCAGTTTCCGGCGTTGTTGTTGAGTTCGGTGAGCGAACCAACTTTTAAGCCAGGATATTTAGAGTTCTTTTCTTGTTCGTCGGTTTTGTTAACGATTTCTTGACGGTCGAGACCGAGCATGTAAACATCGTTGTGAGCTTTGGCTTCAAACAAGGGAACAACGATTTTTGAAGCAGTTTCGATAGAAGCTGTGTCTAATTCAAAAATTTTGCCGCCAGTTAGAGGTACATAACGGAGCGAGTCGAGGGGATACTTGTTGTGGCAGAGCGAGTCGAAACATGATACCGTTACAGTGTCGCGTCGTACAATTCCTGCCTCAATTGCCTTCATTTCAGCTACTTTGCGCGGATACTTGTTGAAGAAGCTGTCGGGAATATCTCCGATAGCCTTCACAATTTTGAGGTTTCCGTTCTTAACAAAATCTTGCAAAGTGTCGAAATTGTTGGTGTACTTGCCGTAGACACTCTTATAAGCTATCTGAGCGTCACGAATGTTGATAAGGCTCTGTTTTGTACGCTCGTAGCGCCAATCGGCCAATTTTTGAAAACGTATCGGTTGCATGATACTTTCGTAGATGCAATAGCCTAATATAACTATTAGGACTGCCAAAACTACTTGAATTATAACTTTTTTCATTGTATGAGTTTTTATTTTTACTTTTAGTTTTATTTGCGCAAATTTAAAAAAAAATCAACACTAAATAAAAAATTGTTTATTTTTTATAAAAAAAAATTGTCGGATGGTTATTTTGTTTTTTGTAATTTTGTTTCGTCAATACTTTGTAGTTTGTTATTAATGTCTTATGAATCAAGATTTTATATATGATATTTTGCTCAAAAATCTCGGTTTTGAGCCCACTGCCGACCAAGATACGGCTGCAAAAAAAATTTCGCACTTTATCACCGACAAGAGTTCTTCTGCTCCGGAGATTTTTGTGCTTTACGGTTATGCCGGCACAGGAAAAACAAGTCTTACGAGTGCGCTTGTAAAAACTCTTACTTCTCTTAAAGTGCAGTGTGTGCTGATGGCTCCTACGGGACGAGCCGCCAAGGTTTTTTCGCAATTTTCTCAGCATAAGGCTTTTACTATTCATAAAACTATCTACCGTCAAAAAAATGCTGCCGTTATCGACAGCAATTTTTCGCTTTCGCCTAATGTTGCCGCCGACACCTTATTTATTATAGACGAAGCTTCTATGATTTCGCAGGGCGGTGGCGACACGGTTTTTGGTTCGGGTCGTTTGTTAGACGATTTGATTTCGTTTGTGTTTTCGGGAAATAATTGCCGACTTATGCTTGTGGGCGATTCGGGACAGTTGCCGCCGGTAGGGGAGAGCGTGTCGCCTGCTCTCGACATTTCCGAACTTGAAACTTACGGTATGAATGTGGATTCGGCAGTATTGTCGAATGTGGTGCGACAGGCCAACGAGAGCGGTATACTCTTCAATGCTACTCAGCTTCGCCGTCGTGTAGATGATGCCGCAGAAGGGCAAAATCCGTTTCCAAAGTTCACTTTGTCTGGTTTTAAAGATGTGGAGCGTATCACAGGTGCCGAACTTCTTGAAAAGCTTGAGTATTCTTACGACCACAGCGGATTGCTTGATACATTGGTGGTTACGCGTAGTAACAAGAATGCGGGTATATACAATGCCGGTATCCGTAGCCGTATTTTTTGGCGCGAGGAGCAGATTTCTTCGGGCGATATTGTTATGGTGGTGAAAAACAACTACTTCTACACCAAGGACATGAAAGAGACCGACTTTATAGCCAACGGCGATATTGCCGAGGTTACCCGTGTAGGTCGTTACGAAAATCTTTATGGATTTACTTTTGTTAATGTGGACTTGCGTTTTCCCGATTACGACAACCTTGAGTTTTCGGCAAAGATAATTCTTGAATGTCTCAACAGCCAGAGTCCCGCGCTTACCAACGAAGATTCAGAACGGCTCTACAAGGCTGTTTGCGAAGATTACGCCGGAATGAACAAACGCGATATGTATAAGGAAATCAAGAAGAACGAGTTTTTCAACGCTTTGCAGGTGAAGTTTGCCTACGCTGTAACTTGTCACAAAAGTCAGGGCGGACAGTGGAGCAATGTCTTCATCGACCAGGGCTACATCACCGACGAAATGATAGACCGTGAGTATCTCCGCTGGCTCTACACCGCCTTTACACGTGCCACAGAGAAGGTTTATCTTGTTAATTTTAAAAATGAGTTTTTTGAATAATAAAGCATATCACATTGTTTGGAAAACGTTGAAAAAAATTGATAAAATTATCAAAAATAATTTGGGCAAAACGAATAAATGTAATACCTTTGCGGCGCAAAACCGAGGTCCGGTAGCTCAGCTGGATAGAGCAACAGCCTTCTAAGCTGTGGGTCGAGCGTTCGAATCGCTCCCGGATCACGATTTTCAAAGCCCGGGGAATTTTACCTCGGGCTTTTTTGTTAATACACCTTATATATTATAATAATTTTTGGCTATGAAGAAATTTACCTCTATGATTTGTGCTGCTTTGATAGGATTGGCGGCGCATAATGTTTCGGCACAAGATACTGTCGCAAACAAAACCATAACGATTACCGCCGTTGGCGATATTATGCTCGGCAGTATCGTTCCCGACAAGAGCTATTGCCCCCCGAATATGGATGCAAGTCATCTTTTAGACGAGGTTCGCCCTTATTTCGATTCGTCGGATGTGGTTTTCTGCAATGTGGAAGGCACTTTTACCGATACCAAGTTGGGCGCAAAAAACTGCAACGACCCAAAAACTTGCTTTACATTTGGTATGCCCCGCAAGTTTGCCAACTGTTTCAAAGATGCTGGCTTCAACCTTGTGAGCGTGGCCAACAATCACAGCGGCGATTTTGGCGAATATGGCAAAACCAACGCTAAGCACCTGTTAGACAGTCTCGAAATCAATTGGGCTGGCTTTACCGAAAAGCCTACAGCTGAATTTGAGGTCAACGGAGTTAAATATGGTTTTTGTGCATTTGCTCCCAATCAGGGCACTGTGCAGATAACCGACCACGCCAACGCCTGCAACCTTGTAAAAAAACTCAAAGAGACCTGCGATATTGTTATCGTATCGTTTCATGGTGGTGCTGAAGGTGCAAATTATCAGCATGTTACACGTCAATACGAGTCGTTCTTGGGGCAAAACCGCGGCAATGTTTACAAATTTGCCCACACAGTGATAGATGCCGGAGCTGATATTGTTCTTGGTCACGGTCCTCACGTTACACGTGCTATTGAAATTTACAAAGGCAAGTTTATCGCATACTCTATGGGCAATTTTGCTACTTATAGCAATATAAATATAAAAGGTGTCAACGGACTTGCACCTATTTTCCGCGTTAAGATGGATGCAAAAACCGGCAATTTTATTTCGGCGCAGATTATTCCTACTTACCAAATAAAACCCCCGAACAAAGGCCCGCATATTGATTCGCAAAAACGTGTTATTAAGGTAATAAAAGACTTAACTCACGCCGACATCTACGACAACGAACCTGAAATTACCGACGATGGATTCGTTTCTACCAGCAAAGAGTAGTTGTCCATTATCCAAAATTCATTTCCATATTTTGCCGCCTGATAGATATCGTGGGTTGAAGCTAATACCGCAATGTCTTTTTCGGCGGCTATTTTTTTTAGTAATGCAAAAATCTCGTCTTTAGCCTTGAAATCGAGAAATGCAGTGGGTTCGTCTAAGATAATTATTTCGGTTTGCTGTGCCAATGCTTTGGCTATTAGCACTTTTTGTTTTTGACCGTCGGATAGTTCGTAAAAGTTGAGGTTCAGAAGCTGTTCTATTTTTAAATTCTCAGCCACACCTTTTATAATAGAGTAATCTTTTTGAGTAAGTCGACCAAAAAATCCTGTGTAAGGACTTCGCCCAAACGAAATCACCTCCAAGGCTGTAAAATTTTCGCTCGAAAGACGGTCGGTAAGCACCACGGCGGCTTTTTCTGCCATCTGAGCGGCGGATATTAGGCTGAGGTCGGTGCCGGTTACAAATATTTTGCCATCTAACGGCTTGATAATCTTTGTGATAGTTTTGAGCAAAGTGGATTTGCCAGTGCCGTTTTCGCCGGTGAGAATAGTGAGCGCACCCGACCGCAAAGTAAGGTTGAGGTCGCTAATAAGCGGCTTTTGTTTGGAGTAACCTATTGATAGCGAGTGTGTAGTTAATATCTCTGACATAAATACTCTTTTATGCTTGCAAAATTACAAATTACTATTATATAAATGTGTATTAAACTTTCTTTATACTGTTAATTTTACCTTTCAAATACATTTTTAGCAAACAAACGGGCATTTTTTTTCGTATAAATCAATAAGAACACTTAGTATATTGAAATAATAAATTGTAACAACCTTTTAAAGTTTTAATAAAATGAAGACTTTAGCTAAAATATTGCTTTTGCTTGCATTTTTAATACCTAATATGGTATTTGCTGAAGAACCGATTAAGTTTTATAGTCATCAGTCGGGAGGATGGGATGACCCTAATACATGGACCACCGACCCTTCAGGTATCAGTTACATTAATCCCGGTGATAAAATTCCTACTGCTAATGATGAAGTTTACATCATTCCGGGTGTTACGGTTTATGTTCCTGATAAGGGAAAAGATAATAAAGATTTTTATATTAAATGTAAATATTTGTTGCTCAACGGTGTGTTGAGTATGAACGGTTTGGATGGTCAACATCAAGTTTTGGAAACTATTGAGGGAAACGGTCGTATTCTGCTCCATATCGACAATTTTCCCGCTAACGGCAACAACAAGTTTATGTCTGATGGCGGCACTACTGTTTTTCAGGATGCTACCGTTTCGCTTACTGCAGGTAGAATATATTCCAACCTTGAGATCAACAACTCCAGAGTTACTTTTGCTGGCAATGTTGAAATTCAAGGAAGTCTTTCGGTTGTTAACAAAGGAAATCTTATTTTTAATTCCGAAAACGAGGCCACTGTAAAGGTACGAGATAATCTTAATGTAAACAATAGTTGCAATGTTTCGGTTGTTAATACTTCTGCCCCATTTAAACTTTCTATCGGAGGCGACCTCAACAACGACGGTACTATTAAGTTTACCACACGTACTACATATAGTAACGATATTGACACTAAAGGATATGTAGATGTTTATTTCAACAGCACCACACACAATCAGACTGTAAACTGCAATAGTGTTATAACATTTTATTCGTTTCACATGGAAAAAGGCGAGCGCGATGATTATGCACTTAAGTTTACCGCTTATAGCAAAGACAACTTTCATATTTTAGGTCCTGCTAATGGAGAACAAAACAATATAATACTCAATGGAGGTACTTTAGAGATTGGTTCTAATATTCTCATTCCTTTTCTCCATGAAAAGAAATTTACTATTCCTGCAAATTCTACGCTTTTGGTAGATGCCGGCACAGTAAACTCAGACCAAAGTGAAACGGCTATTTTTGTAGAAGGAAAGCTTAAAGTAGACTATTCGGGTCGTTTGTTTGCTTTGCACCCCGAGGAAGGAATAACACTCACAAAATCAGGAATTTTTGAAGTAAACAGTGGTTCTGTAAAAGTTTCTCAAATTCAAAATGGCTCTGAGTCTACCGACTATGGAAGTTATTATCAAACAGGAGGAAATGTGGTTGTTGATAATAATTTCAGTCTTAGCCATACCAATAGTGGTTTCCTTATCAAAGGCGGAGTGCTTACCATAAATAATGGTGGCATATTAATCAATTCTTCGAGTGCCAACTACACTGTAGAAGGCGGCTCTGTAGTGATGAAATCTGCAAATGGCTTTTTAGCGTCAAATGCACCGTTTCCTAATCTTACACTTGAAAGCGATGACGCTATGATTGTTGTACCAAGCAATGATTATCCGCTCAAAGTTAGTGGCAACTTGACTATTGGTAATAATTGTACATTAAATTATGATGGCATAGATGTTTATGTAGGTGGAAATTTTAATGTAAAAGGTTCATACACATGTAACAACAATACTACACATTTTAATGGAAGCGGTAACACCGAGATTAAAGTGTCGGATAATAATGATTTATCTTTTTCTAATTTGACGATTGCCAAATCTATATCGAATGTTAAGGTTACCACTAATACTGGTTTTAGTGTATCGCACAACCTCAAAATTACAGGCGGTGAATTTGTTAATGCCGAACACGATATCAATGTAGCTGAAGATATCAGTATCGAAAATGGCGGTATTAGCAGCACAACTGGTTTCGTAAAACTTGACAACAATTCTCATTCTCATACTCTTACAAGTCCGTTGCACAATCCTTGCAACTTTGGTAATTTAAGTTATTCGGGTAGTCAGAATCTTATCCTTGTCGGACCGGTTATTACCAAGGATTTTAAATTTGAGTCTGTTTCTCATCTTGTAGAACTTAACGGACACTATGTGGAGGTAACTGGAGATTTGAGTGGAGACGATTCAGATCATTATTTCCTTAATAATGGTAAGGTAAGTGGAGGGTTGAAGTTGCATTTTACTCTCAAAAAAGGAGAAGATAAGACTATAGATTTTCATCTCGGCGATTATATTAAAGACGATTTAGGCAATTTAAACTGTCGTTACACACCTGCTAAAATTGTTGTCGCTGGAAATAAATTGACTAGCGACTATACTGGCTCCTTGTTAATAAATGTTGTAGGTCAATCTCATCCTAATCTTTTATTGGGAGATAATATAGGACGTTATTGGGTCGTGGACCAACGAGGTTTCGATGATGTACCCAACGGATCTGTGGAGTATGTATTTACCAATTACGAAGCAATATCTTCAAGTCTTGTAGTTAAAGCACTTATTCCTTTCAAAGGTTGGAAAGCTTCTGATATATCAATAATTGATGGCAGTAAATCATTCTCATTTAAAAATACAAATTATGGAATGGTTTCTACAGATATAACTTGTGCATTAGACAACTGTTTTAATATTAAAATGTATAGAACTTACTCGGGTACTAAGCCAAATAAAAATTCAGATAATCCTATGTATCGTATGGATGGTAAAGCTCACGATAATAGGGAAAATTGGCGTTTGTTAGATGCTAATGGCAAAGAAACAACCACAAAAGGAGTCCCAGGTGCACATGATATAGCATATATTTATTACAATCGAGTTCATGTTTCGGAGGGTGCTAATTGGGAAGTTGGTCAATTGGTGTTGGTAGATACAGAAGGTTTGTATGCAACCAAAGATGATTTGGAGCACCAACCTCGTCTTCAAGTTTTTAAAAATGCCCATGTTACGATTCACAGATTGTCAGGAGAAGGAGTATTGGTTCAAAATATAAATAGTTCTGACAATACTGTAAAAATTGGTGATATGTCTGTTTTTGCCAAGGAGCCACATTCATGGATTATGTATATTCTTTTTGATAATGTAAATAATGTAGAGGGTTATCCGGAAATGCCCAATTTAGCTCTTGAAGAAAATTATGACTTTTCGTTTGGCAATATTGACAAAGTTATAAACTTTGACTTTAATATGCGTGGTAAGGTTAGATATATTTTCCCTGAAGTGGAGGGCGGTAATTTGTTTGTAGGACGAGATTTGTACGTAGGCGACTGGAAAGGTGCAGAAGTAAAATTTAATAAAAATGGTGCTTCTCATACTATGACTGTGAAAGGAGATGTAATATTATCAAATAATGGTAATCCTGCATCCTATAATGATGGCGATAGAAACATCACGATAAATGGAGATCCTTCTTCTGCTGCTCTGTTGGAACATCGACTAATTGTGAGCGGCAATATTCTGCTTGGTTCTAAAAAATTGCAGCTGAGTAAGAGTAAAAATAATAAAACAACAGGTATTATTCTGGAACTTGACGGAAACAAAGATGCAAAACTTGTTCATTATGATCCTAGTAACCCAAATTCAAATGGCATTCTTGAATTCTGGAAAATAGTAATGAACAAAGAGCAAGGCAAAACCTTTACTATCAACCGTGATTTTGAACTTAAATCAGCTAATAATACTAATTCCGCAGATGAGATTAAGCCTATCACTATGAAAAGCGGTCACCTAATTCTCAATAACAAAAACGAAGCAAAAGAATACATTTTAAGTTCTGGAGAAAAAGACTTTGTAATTAATCCAGAGGCAGAATTAGAAACCTTTGGTAAGGCTAAGTATACTATATTAAATGGTATGCAGCTTTCGGGCACTCTTCAGTTAGATAGCGGCTCAGTTTGGACTGTTGGCAAATCTATTGAGTATACCGAATCTGCAACTTGTAGATTGCGTATTGGTGATGCCACTATGAATGTTGGTGCACAAATTCGTCCTCCTGTGGCAGCAGGTGGTTCTATCAGTCTTGAACTTGATACTATTTCGTCGGTTCTCAATGTGGGTACAAATGCTTCGATTACAAATAATGGTCGCGGATTGTTAGAACTTGTAAACAAGAGCGTATTTAAAATGCATTCAGGCTCTAAATTGCACATCAAAAACCATATTACTGACAGCAATGTACCTGATATCAATATTAATCCCGAGATTTGCGAAATAGATCCGAAGGCTACTATCTATGTGGATGGTGGCAAGAGTGATCCTACTACCATCGTTTCTAAGGTTGAGATTCCGCGGCTTGAGGTTAAAGATAATTCTAAACTGAAAATGATGTCGGGCGATCTTACTATTAGTGGTTTGCTCCATATAGAGTCGGGTAGCGAATTTGCTACTTCGGGCTATAAACTCTTTTTGAAAGGAGGTATGAATAGTGATGGTACTTTTACTCATAATAGCAATACCACTTATATATGCGGATTATCTACTCAGTATATTTATGGTGATATTCATTTCTACAATTTAGTAAAAAATACCGACAATAATGTGTTGTTCAATGGAGCTATCACTATTGACAATAAAGCCGATTTTCTTAAAGGTTCGTTCATAGGTAATAAAATAACTGCTCTTGGCAATGTTACCAACAATGCCGCTTATCTTTGCCCCGATGATGCTGATGTAGATAATGGCTTCCGTTTTGGAGGAGACAAACTTCAGATTTTGAAATCTGATGGTAACGGCAAATTCGATAAGATTATTCTCGATAATCCTCAAGGTGTTCAATTACCCACCGGTAATAGTTTTACGGTGTATAAAATGTTTCAGTTGAATCAAGGAAACTTCGACCTCGGTACTTGCACTATTACCATGGATAAGAATGCTATATTTACAACCTCGGGTTTTTATGGCGGCTATTCGGTTAATAATATGATAAAGGTAACCGATGCTTACGCCACCGGCGGTGTCCGTAAAATTATCAGTGGTCCTATCGAAAATTTTGAAATCCCTATTGGTACTACCGACAAGTACACTCCTGTACATATCAAAGTTGATGAAATCAAACCTGATGAAAGTAATCCTGATGAAAGTAACATCGAAAAATCATTAACAGTTCGTCCTGTAAACGAAATGACAAATTGTGCCACCGATGCCGGTATGTTAAGCTACTATTGGATTGTTAAATCTGAGAATATCAAAGAGTTTTCAGGAAGTCTTAAATTCCAATTTAGTAATTCTGAAACATCGTTGCCTCAAAATCTTTATGGTGTATTGCATCAAGAATCTTCGGATAAATTTATTTCATTTGAAGAATGGAATTTTAACAACCGGGAGCTTACTTTTACATTCCCAACGGGCAAAGACGAAATTCTTACAGGCAAATATCTTGGTTCGCCTATATTGGTAAGTGGCGGTGTTCCTGAATATTATGCTAAAGGTTCTGATAATCCTTTATCTCCAGCTAGTTGGGAGACAGAAGCTATTTGGTATACAAATCCTGAGTGCACTATTTATGCTAATAATTTGCCAGCTAATGCTGTGGTGCATATTGCTTCTGGTTATGTCTCAATGGCGAATGTTAATAGCATAAAACAGTGCAAGGTGTATATAGAAGAGAATGCTACTCTTGATCAGGCTCTTTCGCAACACAACTATTTTGGAACTGTGCTTGGCAAGGGTACTCTAAAATCTGCTTCGGGTGATTTGCCATCAGGTGTTTATGATGATTTCAATTCGGCTAACGGCGGAACTCTCTGGTTTTATGGTGCTGGCAGATTAGGTGACGGATATTCTATTCTTAAACAGATGCCACAAGTCAACAACCTTGTTATAGAAAGTGATAAAAAGAAAAACGAGCCTAAGGATTTTCCGAATATGGATGTGCATATTCTGGGTAATCTTACTATTGACGGTAGTGTACAAAATTCCAACAACTCTAAAATATATCTCAAAGGTGATTTGGACTATAAAGGAGGAAAGTTTACTACAGGTAATCTCGGCACCAGCGAATTTATTTTCGATGGCACTGATTGGCAAAATGTAACAGGTGCTGACTTTACTGCCGACAACTGTATTTTTAACTTGGTGGTAGATAATCCTAAGGGAATTCATTTTTACAATGATGTGTTTGTGCACAACACTATTGAGTTTAACCAAGGTGTTATCAACCCATGTGGCGATAAAGGTGTGCTCACTTTGGATAATTCTGACCCCGAAAGCGTTATTCGTAAAGACAATGATTCGTATGTTGATGGTCCTTTCCGCAAGCGTATCAACAATGGTGAAAATTACACTTTCCCCGTAGGAAACATCAATCCTTCTAATCATAAAAGTAGATATGGCGCGCTTACTATTCAAAATACCGAAACCGAAGGCTCGGTATACTGGACTGTTCAATATATCTACGATACTCCATTTATGAGGGAAGATTTTTCGGAAGATATTTTGGGTATATCTGCCAACGAGTATTGGAAAATATATGCAGCAAGTGATAAATATAAGGCTCAGGTGCTCACCCGTTGGGACGATATTTCTTCTGTTCTCGATAAGAAGAAACTTAATGTTGGTGATATCCGTCAGGTACGCTTCAACCCTGTATCTAAAATGTGGGAGATTTCTGGTTCAGAAGTTACAGAAATTGCAGCAGGAAAGGATGGTTATGTAACATCGAAAGACGCTATCAATATATCTAAATATAGTAATGATTATAGTGAAGATGTTACAACATGTGCCGATTTCTTCACTTTTGGATTTCAGACCGAATGGAATTACAGCTGGTGCGGTTCGGAAGATGGCAACCGCGACTGGTACAACAACGACAACTGGGTTATGGGATTTTTCCCCACTAACAAAGCTTATGTTAAAATTGGCGGTAATCCACATTCATGGCCATCAATTAGCAATAATACAGCAGAAGGTGAAGCCCACTGCCGTAAGCTTACATTGTGCGAAGGTGCTGTACTTGATGTTGAATCAAAAGGTAAACTTACTGTAACCGAAGATATTACAGTAGATCCTACTGCTAAGTTGACACTTCGTGCTGCAACAACAGATAATCGTTCCGAACATTCTATCGACCCCACTGGCTCGTTAATCTATAACGGTACTTTTACAGGCGAGCTTACATTCGAGCGTCTTGTCCGCAAGAATACTTATGAGCGTATGTGCGTGCCTGTTACGGGATACAATGCAAACAATCCTAATCTCTTTAGATTCCTAAAGAGTAGCTACGAACGTTTCCATTACTATAAAGAATCAGAGAATTTTGATGAAGATGACAATAATTATACTTACGGTGATAAGTTTGATTCTCATAAACAAAATCCTCAGATACTTGTGGCTGGATGGGATAGAACAAGGCAGGCATTTCTCCCAGACGATTCTGATGTGCGTAATGCATTCAGATTTATCTATGCGCCAATGATTTATGGTCCTACACGTGTGCTGGAGTTTAAAGGCAAACCGGTTGACGTTAAAAACGATGTGGTTATTCCTGTTACATTTACCGAAAACGACCATGTGAACGAGTCGGGCTTT
>JAEEGL013552491.1_pt1 | contig 16700 bp, 14 predicted proteins | sample 9134231 | NCBI WGS metagenome assembly JAEEGL01 (sample SAMN16246548, study PRJNA631951) | gut metagenome | biome: gut microbiome; feature: rumen; material: fiber-attached | host: Bos | place: Iran: Karaj | collected 2018-10 | reverse complement strand
CTGAATATAAAGCAAGGATTGTGCGCTCATCGCATGGAGATACTCAAATTCGCTATCGGGTTAGGTTACCTATAAAACTCGCCGACGAATCATTCGATACTACTTTTACTCTTGCTAATAGATCACGCAACAGTTTTCCAGTCTTAATTGGACGTCACACCCTTGAAGGGAAGTATCTAGTTGATGTTTCTAGCTCTAAGGTTGGACGGAAAAAGGACACTCCTCAATCTGTAAAATTAAGCGAAGAGCTAAAAAAAGATCCATATCGATTTCATCAAAAGTACGTAAAAGAATAGAAAGGAAAAATAAATAATTATGAAACTCGCAATTTTATCTAATGGGCCGGCGAATTATTCCACTAAGCGCCTGATTGAAGAGGCGGAAAAGCGTGGCCACGAAGTTGAAGTCATCAAATACAAGAATTGTTATCTTTCTCTAGACGACAAACACCCGGATGTCTACTATAACGGAGTTAAACTTCCTAAATTTGATGCAATCATACCTAGAATATCAAACAACATGACTAAATATGGTTGCGCCGTGGTACGCCAATTCGAAATGCAAGGAGTCTATACCTCCGCTAATGCTGTAGCTATTACTCGCGCACGCGATAAATTGCGCGCTGCTCAAATCCTTGCAAGATATGATGTTGATACGCCTAAAACCTTCGTTTCTCGCAATACTTCTGATATCGACAGCCTACTTGATCAGATGGGCCTCCCTGTTATTATCAAACTTGCCACTGGCACCCATGGTAATGGTGTTATTCTTGCCGACACGCGTAAAGCCGCTAAGTCTGCTTTACAAGCATTTTATCTCTATAACGAAGACGGAACTAACATTCTTCTACAAGAATTTATCAAGGAATCAGCCGGCACCGATATTCGTGCTTTTGTAGTAGGGAATCGGGTAGTTGCTTCTATGCAACGCGAATCTCTCGATGACGATTTTCGCTCAAATCTTCACCAAGGTGGTCTTGGCACTCCGATTAAGCTTACTGATGAAGAGAAAAAAGTTGCTATTAAAGCTGCTAAGGCCATGGGGCTTCACATTTGTGGAGTTGATCTAATGCGCTCTGAACGCGGTCCTCTAGTTCTCGAAGTTAATGCTTCGCCTGGATTCGGTATCGAAAAGGTCACCGGAAAAGACGTTGCATCTAAGATCATTGAATATATTGAGCACAACGCTCCTCGTCGCAGCAGCAAAGACAGAGTCGGAGCATAAATCTATGAGTAAAACTAGTGCAGAGGTTCATCTGTTTATTACTGGTGGTTGGGACTCAACCTTCATGCTATGTAAGCTGTCCCGTCGATCGGTTACTATCAAACCGATTTATGTACTCAACCCAAAACGAAAGAGTCATAATAAAGAGTTAGCGGTCGCCAAAACAATCATTAAAGCCGTGCGAAAACACCCCAACACGAAGGCTGAGATTAAAAACCTTAAAATTATTAACCTATCCGATATTAATGTTGATCAAAATGTTATTTCCGCTAGACATCGTATCATGAAAAAAACCGGCATCATAGGCTATCAGTATGATTATTTAGCAACGGTCGCTAAAGGTATTGGAATGGTTGGCTTAGGCATCGAAAAGGATTTGACTAATCAAGAAGACGGTGCCAGCGCCGCATTAAAGCGCCTCGCAAAGCTTAAACTCGGAAGATATGGCTGGATCGTTGATCAGTCGGTATCAGATCCGGATGTTAATCTAATTTTCGGGCATATCATTTTCCCAATCATAGATATGACCGAACTTGAAATGGTAGAGTGGACAAAAAAGTATGGGTATACCGAAATCATGAGTTTAATCTGGTTTTGCCATTCGCCGATTCATGGTCAACCTTGCGGTTTGTGCCGTCCATGTGAAGAGAAGATTAACTCGAAAATGGATTTTCTTTTGCCGGAAGAATCAATCAAACGCTACCTCAGGGCTAAAAAACTAAAACGCCTCGGTGATAAACCATCTAGGGCAATCAAGAACTTATTCATTTTTCTTCTTGGCGACAAGTCAAACAGTGGTAAATAAGATTAAAATATGCTATAATTAACATGAGCCTGAAAGGCAATCGCTTAAAGGTTACTTTAAGAGGAAAGTCCGGGCAACACAGAGTAAGGTAGTCGCTAACAGCGACCGTTCGCGAGAATAGGGAAAGTACCACAGAAACTAATACCGCCGGTTTCCGGTAAGGGTGAAAAGAGTGAGGTAAGAGCTCACAGCATACAGTAGCGATACAGTATGGCGGCAAACCCTACCTGTTGCAAGGAGTGCTACCAGCTTCTACTCGAAGACGCACGCTCACCGCTAGAGTGTTATAGCAATGTAACGCCAAGATAGATGATTGCCGACTATATATTATATATAGTCACAGAACCCGGCTTAATGACGGCTCAATTATCAAAAAACCACCCGAAAGGGTGGCTTTTTGACTGTCTATATAAATTATTTATTTGTTTTCTTTTCAGCTTTAGCTTTTGGAGATTCAACTAATCCTTTTTTCCTCAAAGTCCTAAGCGCTGAAGTCGAAACGTTCGCTTTTACTTTCTGACCGTTAATCACTAAGGTTCTCTTTGTAACATTCGGTTTAAATACCTTGCGTGTATGTCTCTGAGAGAAAGAAACATTATGGCCATACATTTTACCTTTTCCAGTAATTTCACAAACTGCCATCTTATTTCTCCTTTATCATATTAACAATTGTCTTAAATGTGTCAGGATTATTTACAGCTAAATCTGCAAGAACTTTACGATCGAGATTAATGTTTTTATCCTTCATACCGGCAATTAATTGCGAGTAGGAAAGACCTAACTCTCTCGAAGCATTATTAATTCTTGTAATCCAAAGCGCACGTAAATCGCGTTTTCGGCTTCGGCGATCTCGGTAACTATAAGACAAAGCCTTAATTACACCTTGTTTGCCAAGTCGGAAACTACGACGACGATATTGTTGCATTCCGCTAGTTTTAACTAGCATTTTCTTGTGTTTCGCGCGTGCCGCGACACCTCTTTTAACTCTCATGATTAAACTCCTAAAGCCGTCTTTACGTTTTTCTTAATTTTGCCGTCGATAGTCGCAGCAGTTTTCATGTTGCGCTTCCTGGCTTTAGATTTTTTAGCGAGAATATGATTCCCGTAAGCCCGCTCACGAACTAATTTACCAGAACCGGTAATCTTAATCCTCTTAGCGGTACCTTTATGCGTTTTTAGTTTCGGCATAATATTTTCCTTTAATTTATAGTTAATATTTTCCCCCGAAAGAACGATCAGCTAGCCTTGGAAGTAGGAAATTACTTCTTTCGTACTTGGGCTGATAGGTTACGTCCGTTAAATTGTGATTTACCCTCTTGAATAGTATCTTCACCTAGTAAACCGATGACTTTATTTAATAAATCAGTACCGATTTCTTTGTGCGCCATTTCGCGGCCTTTAAAGACTATCATAATCTTTACGCGATCACCATCATCTAGAAACTCACGCATCTTACGGACTTTAATGTTAAGGTCGTTTTCGGAAATCTTCAGACCAATCTTCATTTGTTTCAGCTCAGACTGTTTCTCACGAGCCTTTTTACGATTCTTGGCATCTTCCTTCATCTTTTGGTATTGAAATTTACCCCAATCGATGACTTTAACGACCGGCGGATTGGCATTAGCGGCAATTTCCACTAAATCCACTCCCTGTTCATTCGCAAGAAGTTGGGCTTCGCGACTAGACATAATGCCCAGTTGTTCGCCACTCGAACCTATAACGCGGACCTTCTCGTAACGAATTTCTCCGTTAATACGTGTCCGTGAATTGTTTTTTATAGTAGTCCTTTCTTCTCTTGAATTAACCTAAAAAGATTATATCAAACTTCTAGGGAAAATACAAGGGGTTTTATCGTTTTCGATAGGTTAGAGCCTCGGCGAGATGGTTTTGTTTTATAATATCTGAGCCTTCTAAGTCAGCAATGGTCTGGGCAACCTTTATAGTTTTAAAATATGATCGTGCAGAAAGATTTAGTCTTTCAGAAGCCGAGTTAAGTAGCTTTTCCGCCGCGAGTTCTAGTTTTAATTTTTGCGAAACTTCAAACGAGGAGAGGGAACTATTATAAAACCCGTCCTTGCCGTATCGGGCCTTTTGGCGCGCAATTGCCTCTGTTATAGTATTTTTTACAACATTATGCTCATGGTCAGAATCCGAAATTGGCGCTCGAAGTTCGTCGTTGCTAACTTTATCAACTACAATATTCATGTCTATCCGATCGAATAATGGGCCAGAAAGTTTTTTATGATAATTTTGGATTTGGGTTTCCGTACACTTGCACTCATGTGTTGGATCTCCAAGGTAACCACACGGACAGGGATTCATTGTCGCGACTAGCATAAAATCTGCCGGATAAGTTGTCTTCCGATTTGCGCGCGAGATAGAAATCTCCTTATCCTCGAGAGGCTGACGGAGTGCTTCCAGAACCGAGCGAGGGAATTCTGGTATTTCATCCAAAAACAGAATGCCTTTATGCGCTAAGGATATCTCACCAGGGGCCGCAGTAGCACCACCTCCGATAATCGAAGTGGCGCTTGCGGTATGATGAGGGTTTCTAAAAGGGCGCTCGGCGATAATCTCATCAGTTGAAAGCCCCGCAATCGAATAGATTTTCGTAATATCAACCATCTCGTCAGGTGTAAGATCGGGCAGCAAATTCGCCGCCGCCTTAGCTAGCAAGGTTTTACCCGCCCCAGGTGGACCCGAAATTAAGATGTTATGATGGCCGGCGATTGCAATTTCCATCGCCCGTTTAGCCAGTTTTTGACCCCGAATATGATCTAAAATCGGGCCGCTACACTCTGTTTTTATTCCTTTTAAATCACTATTCTTTTCCGCTTCAGCCAGTTTAATTTGGTTTTTTAATGCAAGATACAGTTCCTGAAGCGTGTCTACACCATAAATCGTGATGCCAGAAACTAAAGACGCTTGCGAAAGATTGTTAATCGGGACATAAATCTCACTATAGCCAGCCGTTTTAGCCGTCTCCACGATATTTATTATGCCTTTTAAAGGCTTTATTTCACCATTTAAGGACAGTTCACCCACAAAAGCTTTTCCTAGTGTGTCTGCCTTTATTAATTGTCCAGAAAGCGTTAAAATTGCCAGCGCGATCGGCAAATCTAAGTAGGCACCGTCCTTTAAAAGCTCAGCCGGCGCCAAATTAATAGTTACCTTTTTGTCCGGAAAACTAAAACCAGAATTCACGATTGCGCTTCTAACGCGTTCCTTTGCTTCGTTAATTGTTTTGTTTGCCATGCCGACAATATTGAATGCTGGAAGCCCACGATTTTGGTCGCCTTCGACTTCAACTAACTTTCCTTCAAAGCCGTAGGGCACTATAGAATGTATTTTAGAAATCATGAAAAACTAACTAACACGACGACTTAAAAAATTCAATCATTGTATTTTGTTAATGCTAAAATTTCATATAATTATTCAAAATTTGCTTGTGGAAAACTCAGCAAAAAAATACAAAAATTGTTCAAAAAATCTATTGACATAACCATTTTTTCGCGATATTATAGAGGTAGCTTCTGAATAAAAAAATTACTCAGAAGGTCAAAACAAAAATTTAGCCAAAATAACTCCACACTCTACATAGAAGACCGGTTTTCCTCGCAGTTACCGGTCTTCTTCTATATAAAAAAATAAAATCGCATCGCGATTTTATTATTTTTTTAAAAATTAAATGTGTGGTGGAGCTGCCGGATACTGCCTCCGGGTCCGAACTGCCACATGGATACCATTCTACGTACATAGTTTTCTGTTTTGTCTTGGCTTGTTTTGAAAAGCAGCAGGAAACGAAACTTTCCAAAGCCATGGCTAATTTTCTAATTATTTATCGCCGCATGAAATAACCATATTTCCGTTGTATGATAATCCCGATCCTACGGAACCTTAGACCGAAACCAGCCCAAAATTAATTAGGCAAAGGCCGGCATGTATGCAACATGCGCGGTTTTTGTGTTATTAGCACTTATTTAATACTTACGGTATTCAATCGGTACGCCTGATATCTGTTAACGATCCGTCTAAGCTTTGTCAGCCCCAACTGTTGTTAATTTTACCATAACTGATTAGAAAAAACAAGACGAGAAACCAAAACTAGCCAAAAATCACTCAATAACTATAAAACTGTTGTAAAAAATACAACAAAATGAATAACAAAGTTGAACAGGGGAGAACTGGGGGAAATGTTGTCGAATTTACATCAATAAACTTGAATAAATCTATTGATTTTTTATACTTTTTATGCTAATATGAAATCAGTCGAGATGACTAAAATAAAAACGTAAAAAAACAAAGGCAAATTAACAAAATGAATAAAGCAAAACCGTAGAATTAGCGGGCGAAAAGGTAATTTCTAGCCATAAATTACAACATAGGAATTACCTAGAGCTCCGCTAAACCTATTCGAAGGAAAAAGCTATAAAAAAGGTAATCATCCTAAGAATAGAAAGCGTAAGAGCGCGTTAGAAAATCTTTCGCTAGCACATTCCTAAAACATAAACAAGAGCGAAAGAAACAACTAACAAGGATCAATGCTTCACCTTTGCGTGAAGCGGTCAAAAAGGGAACGGCGGATCAGGGTCCAGGTCAATAGTTAGATTATTAAGTGCCGGATGACCCCCGCCTCCCTCCAAAAAGTCTTGGGGGCAACAACTAGATATGATATAATCGGGTTATGAAGCATAACCGCATTATCTGTGTCATGAGCATAATAGGACTCGCAGTTCTTATCATTATGCTCTTTTTCACATCTCCGACAGAAATTGGTCCGTTCGGAGTTTTATTATTTTTTACAACAATTTATGTTACAGTTTTCGGTATCTTCGCGCTCCTCTTTCAAATGTTTAAACGCGTTGCTTTCAAAAAACCAAACCTAAAAAACAAGGACTATCTCTATTCTGCCGTTTTTGCCTTCGCTCCAATTATGCTCTTAATGGCACGCTCTTTTGGCGCCATTAATCTCTGGACGATTCTCTTAATTTGTCTTTTTACGGCTTTAGCTGAATTTTTAGTATACAAAAGAATTTAAAATGTGATAAAATAAGCATATGGATTATGGTCAACCTGTAAATACTCCGAATCAAGAGCCGTTTTTTACGGCTGGTGCTGGCAACGCTCCAGAAACTGTAAACACCGATAAATCCAATAGCCTAACTTCCGAAGCCTATATCGCTGAACGTGATCCGAAAAACCTCGGTAATGTAGCCATTGCATCATCTTCGGAACAAGCTCCTACGACGACCGAACTCCCCCCAGAAAACCAAAACCCTAACGAAATGCCAAATAAACAGGGATTGGGGCAAATTATCAATCTCGAAATGCCCCCTGGAAGTGAACAGGCGCCAGAAAATAACACTGAGAAAGCTCCGACCTTTGACCGAGCATCTATTAGTACCTCAAAAAAACTCAGTCGAGCTGGTCTTCGTGCTATTGATTCTGTTACTTCTAAACTCAGTAAGGATGGCGATGTTTACGATTTTTACGAAGAAATAAGAGGAGAAAACGGACTAGTCGAAGCGAATCTAGAGAATTCTTACAACAGAAAGCTGGCAGCATGAGTAATTCTATCTGTTTTATTATTTTTTACAACAATAAACTATTAGAGGGAATGATCTAATGGAACCTTGGGTGGTAGCTATAATTGGGATCGTCGCTGTTATCATTTTGATTTCTATTGTTTTTGCCTCGAGAGTATCTGCCCTTAGAAAAGCTAAAAAATATGAGCGCGGCCTCAAGATGGTGCCTCTCCTCATTCATTTACCTCCGACCACTGACGACATCGAAGCTGGAGGTCGTGATAAACGTGATGTCGCGAATGAGGCTGTCTCTAAAGCTCAGGTCATGTACTCTATTCTTTCCTCGACGGTTACGAAGGGGTTTAAAGCTAAACTCTATGGCCAACGACACTTTTCTCTAGAAATTATCGCGAGAGACGGCTTTATTAAGTACTACGCTATCGTTCCGTCTGCTCTTGTAGATACTATTAAACAGGCTGTCCAATCAGCTTATCCGACCGCTCGATTAGAGGAAAAACATGAGGAGAATATCTTTAAAGGTGGCGGTGGTCTTAACGCCGTAGCAGGGGCAGAGTTAACCCTAAATAAGGCCTACTATCTCCCGATTGCGACTTACGAAGATACTAAACGCGACGCCCAAATGGCAATACTAAACGCACTCTCGGCCGTGGGTAAAAACGAGGGGGCGGCTGTACAAATTCTTTTCCGTCCTGCACACAAAAATTGGTCAATTCGTGGCAAAACCTATATTGAAAACACCCAAAAAGGGAAAGAAACTAAAACAATCGGCGCCGGAATCGGTGATTTCGCCATTGATCTAATTCGTGCCCCTTGGGAAGTCCCCCCGGAACATGAAAAATCCGAAGTTACTAATCCCATTACGAATATCAAACAAGAAGAAATGACAGCGGTGGCAAACAAAATGCGTTACCCGGCCTTCGAAACTTTAATAAGGGTCATCGCAAGCTCATCTAACAGCGCCCGTTCAGAGGCGATTATGGGTGGTATCGTATCGGCCTTTGCTCAGTTCGACTCGCCAGAACTAAATGGTTTTAAGGTAAATGCCATGAAAAATCCGAAGAGGCTTACGATTGACTATACATTCCGCTTCTTCCCACAAAAGATCAAATCTAACATCTTAAACAGCGTCGAACTTGCCTCAATCTTCCACTTACCAGAGCAGAATGCTATTCCTAACTCTCAGGTTGAGCGTCAGCTCACCAAACAGGTTGATGGCCCGGCTAAACTCGCTACCGAAGGCCTCTTCCTTGGTACTAACGAATTCCGCGGCGCCAAAAAGGCGATTTACCTCGATGACGATAACCGTCGCCGTCATATGTACATCATTGGTCAAACTGGTATGGGTAAATCTGTCTTCCTCGAGAATCTCGCCTTCCAAGATATGTGTGACGGGCGCGGATTTGCTTTTATCGACCCTCACGGTGATGCCGTAGAGGCAATTTTGCAGCGTGTTCCAGAGGAAAGAGTTGACGATATTATCTATTTCGATCCTGCCGATATTGAACACCCGGTCGGTATGAACATGTTCGAATTCACTAGCCCGGACCAGAAAGACTTCATCGTTCAAGAGGGAATTAGTATGCTCCAATCTCTCTTTGATCCTCAAAATCAAGGTTTCTTCGGTCCGCGCGGTCAGCACATGTTTAGAAACGCTGCGCTTCTTCTTATGGCCGATCCCGCCGGCGCTACCTTTATCGATATTCCTCAGTGTTTCACTGATCCAGAATTCGTTAAATCTAAACTCAAATATGTCACCGATAAGGCAGTTTATGACTACTGGACGAAGGAGTTCCCAGCTTCCCAGAAATCTAATGACGCCGGCGAGGTTATCACCTGGTTTGCCTCTAAATGGGGTCCATTCCTTGCTAATACTATCATGAGGAATACCTTAGGTCAGGTTAAATCCGGCTTTAACATCCGCGAAATCATGGACAATAAAAAGATTTTCCTTGTTAACCTCTCTAAAGGTCGTTTAGGTGATATTAACGCGAACCTTCTCGGTATGATCTTTGTTATGAAATTCCAGCAAGCCGCTATGAGTCGCCAGGATACTCCAGAGAGAGACCGCCAAGATTTCTGTCTCTATGTAGACGAGTTCCAGAACTTCGCTACAGATAGCTTCGAATCTATTCTCTCTGAAGCCCGTAAATATCGCCTTAATCTCATTGTCGCTAACCAGTTTATGACCCAGCTTACCGATAAAATCAGGGAAGCACTTCTCGGTAACGTCGGTACGATTATCTGTGGCCGTATTGGTGTTACAGATGCAGATCTAATGGTCAAAGCCTTTACTCCGACCTTTACTGCCGAAGATCTCACGAAAACACCAAACCATGCCGCTATCTGTAAAGTTATGATGTTTGGTATGCCATCCGCGCCGTTTACAATGAATCTTCCGGCGCCAATGGGTGAACCGAACGAGGAGTTAATGAATAGCCTTAAAGTTTATTCCGCTACAAAATTCGGTAAAACACGTGCAGAAGTCGAAAAAGAAATCCAAGACCGTTGGAGCGCTGCTGAGCGGGCGAAAAATAGCGATAATAGCGCAAATATGGACCAAGAAACTGCCTCAACACCAAAATCCTTAGACAACCCGGTTTCAAAAGAAGAATGGCCTTCTAGCGCTTCTAGTGGGCCGAAAAGAAGCTTTCTAGATGATTGGATGGAGAAAAAAGCCGCATTAGTCGCTTCGGCACCGAAGCCGGCCCCAGAAGCTCCAAAACCAGCCCCAGAGCCAGAATTAAAGCCCGCTCCAGAACCTGTTGTAGCCCCCGAGCCTGAACCAGCGGAACCAGAGCCTGAGCCTACTCCAGAACCTACTCCTGAACCAGAACCCGAACCCGAGCCTGAACCGGCGCCAGAACCCGAGCCGGAAGAAGCTCCTGAAGAAGTCGTTTTAAAGATAAGATAAACACGGGCGGAAAATGCGTGGCAGGATCCGCCCAGAATCTTGTCTTTTTTTGTCTTAAGGTGTATAATAGAGTAAGAATATTAAAGAAGAGGTAAAAATGGCCGAAAAAGCGGAAGCTTATGATTCGTCAGAAATTCGGGTGCTAGAGGGACTAGAACCGGTGCGACTTCGCCCTGGGATGTATATTGGCTCTACTGGTTATGATGGTTTACATCATCTTATCAAAGAGATTGCTGATAACTCCATTGATGAGGCGATTGCCGGGTATGCGAATCGTGTAGATATTACAATTTTAAAAGATGGTGGTGTTCGCGTAGACGATAACGGGCGCGGTATCCCTGTAGATATTCACCCTAAAACTAAAAAATCCACCCTTGAAACGGTTTTAACCGTCCTTCACGCCGGTGGTAAATTTGGTGATGGCGGCTATAAGGTTTCTTCCGGTCTTCACGGCGTCGGCTCCTCTGTTGTAAACGCCCTTTCGAGTAGTATGATCGCGGAAGTTTACCGAGGTGGAAAGACTCACCATATCGAATTCGATACCGGTAAACCGACCATGGATTTAAAGGTCACAAACGGCTCTCCTCGCGAATCCGGCACCTCTATTACTTTTTATCCTGACCCCTCTATCTTTAAGGAAACTACTACTTTTGATTATGATTGGGTTTCGAGCTATGCTCGCCACCAAGCTTATCTTACCAAAGGCATTTTAATCACTGTAACTGATGAACGAACTGATGCGCACGAATCTTTCTATTTCGAAGGCGGGATTAGAAGTTACGTTAAACGTCTAAACAGCGGGAAAGAGCTCCTTTCTGAGGATATTTTCTACGTCGAAAAACAAGTTCAAGATGCAATTATCGAGGTCGCTCTTCAGTATAACGACACCTTTGCTGAGATCATGAAGCCCTTCGCAAATAACGTGTTGACCCCTGATGGCGGTATGCACGTAGTCGGATTTAGAACTGGGTTAAACCGTACAATTAACGATTACGCTCGTAAAAATGGTCTTCTTAAAGAGAAAGAAGATAATTTAACCGGTGACGACATTAAAGAAGGTCTTACCGCTGTAATCTTAGTTAAACTCCCCGATCCTCAGTTCGAGGGCCAGACAAAGAATAAACTCGGAAACCCAGAGGTAAGAGGTTATGTTGATAAGGTAATGACTGAATACTTCGGTTACTATCTTGAAGAAAACCCAGCTATCGCGAAGAAAATTGTTGGTAAAGCCACTCTTGCTGCTCGTGCCCGTAAAGCTGCCCGTGCTGCTAGAGATAACGTCATTAGGAAAGGCGCTTTCGAAGGGTTGAACCTTCCGTCGAAATTAGCCGATTGTTCCTCTAGAAACGCTGAAGATTGCGAATTATTCATCGTAGAGGGTAACTCCGCTGCTGGTTCTGCTAAGGAAGGTCGTGATTCTAAGACTCAAGCTATCTTACCGTTAAGAGGTAAAGTCTTAAATACTGAACGCGCAAGATTAGACAAAATGCTCGCTAATGCTGAGCTAGTATCCCTGATTAAAGGCCTTGGCGTCGGTATTGGCGACCAATTTAACATCGACGGTTTAAGATATCACAAAATCATCTTCATGACCGATGCCGATGTCGATGGCTCACACATTTCTACCCTACTCTTGACCTTCTTCTTCCGTTATATGCCAGAGATAATTAAAGCTGGACACGTTTATCTAGCTAAACCGCCACTATTCGGGTTAATTAAAGGGACGGGAAGTGGCCGTAAAATTGATTATATTTACGATGAACAAGCTCTAGAAGAGACTATTACTAAGAAGATTGAGGAGCGTAAAGCCGCCGGAACTAAGATCGACGAAGATTCTGAGCGCTTTAAACAAGCCGGTTATACCGCGCAACAACGCTTTAAGGGTCTTGGCGAGATGGACGCTGCGCAACTCTGGGAAACTACTATGAACCCCGAAAATCGTACGCTTGTCCGAGTAAATATCGATGACGCCGAAAAAGCGGATGCAATCTTCTCGAAGTTAATGGGTGACCAAGCTGAACTACGTAAAAACTTTATACAGGCTCGCGCCTCTAGCGTCGACCTAGATGATTTGGACTTTTAAGGAGGAACTATGGAAGAGAACAATAAACCAAACGAAATCACCACTCCGGAAACAGGTATCGAACTTCGTACCGTCGAAAACACCATGGAAGATTACTTCCTCCGCTATTCCTTATCTGTTATTGTCGATCGCGCCCTCCCGGATGTCCGCGATGGTTTGAAGCCAGTCAACCGCCGTATATTATACGCGATGAATAAAAACGGCTGGAAAGCTCCGCATGCGACCGTAAAATCCGCTCGTATCGTCGGTGAGGTTATGGGTAAATATCACCCGCACGGCGATTCTTCTATTTACGAAGCAATGGTTAACCTCGCGCAACCTTGGAAGATGCGCTACACCCTCGTCGAAGGTCAAGGTAACTTCGGTTCGATGGACGGCGATGAAGCAGCGGCTTCCCGTTACACTGAGGCTCGCCTTGATAAAGTTGGCGCTGAACTCCTTGCAGACATCGAGAAGGAGACCGTAGACTTTCGTGATAACTTCGATGGAACCGAGAAAGAACCGGCCGTACTCCCGGCTGCCGTTCCGAATATTCTCTTAAATGGTCAGATGGGTATCGCCGTTGGTATGGCGACGAATATCCCTCCGCATAACCTCGGAGAATTAGTTGATGCGACCGTCGCTCAGATTGATGACCCTGAAATCTCGCTTGAGGGCCTTATGAAGTATGTTAAGGGGCCGGATTTCCCGACTGGCGCCGAAGTTTACGGTGGCGCACCGATGAAAGAAGCTTACGCAACCGGTAAAGGTTCGGTCGTCATTCGCGCAGTAGCGAACATCGAAGAACGTAAAAACGGCCGCTATAATATCGTGATTACCGAAGTTCCTTACGGGATGAGTAAAGAGGGCTTTATTGAGAAAGTCCGCGATCTCGTCTTAGCTAAGAAGTTGGATCACATCGCTGACGCACGTGATGAATCCGCAAGAGGGAAGGTCCGAGTCGTAGTTGAGCTTAAAAAGGATGCCTATCCGAAGAAGATTTTGAATCAGCTCTATAAGCTTACCCCTCTCCAGACCGCCTTCCATTACAATATGCTCGCCCTTATCGATGGGATTCAACCTCGTATTCTTGGTTTGAAGGAAATCTTGGCTGAGTTTATTAAACACCGTCAGAAGGTCATTCGCCGTCGTACTGAGTTTGATCTCAAGAAAGCGAAAGAACGCGCCCATATCTTAGAAGGTTTGAAAATTGCTCTCGATAATATCGACGAGGTGATTAAGGTCATTCGCGCCTCTTATGACGATGCTGACAAACAGCTCATGAAGCGCTTCGGTCTTTCCGAGATTCAGGCTAACGCGATTCTCCAGATGCAACTTCGCCGTCTCCAAGGACTAGAAAGAGACAAGATTGAAGAAGAGTTGAAGGAACTTCATGAATTAATCAAGAAACTCGAGGCTATCCTTGCCGACGAGAAAGAGGTCCTCCGTGTCGTGAAAGAGGAGCTTCTCGCAATCAAAGAGAAATATGATGATCCGCGTCGCTCTAAGATTATCAATCACGAAGTTGGTAAGTTCTCTGAAGAAGAACTTATCCCTGAAGAGGAAAGCGTTATCCTCTTAACCTCTGAAAACTATATGAAACGTGTTTCTCAAAACGATTTCAAAAAACAGAATAGAGGCGGCAAAGGAAAACGCGGTATGACTACGAAGGAAGAGGACGTTATTGCGCAAATTCTCACCGCAAACTCTCATGATTATCTGTTATTCTTCACGAACCAAGGCCGTCTCTTTAGAATGAAGGCCTACGAAGTTCCGCAAGCGACCCTAGCCGCAAAGGGAACCGCTGCAGTTAATATGCTCAATATGCATCCAGAAGAAAAGATCACAGCCATCATTAAACAAGGCGACGCAGGGGCTGACGGCTATCTCTTCATGGCGACGAAAAAGGGAACTATTAAGAAATCCGCAATCAAAGACTTCTATAACGTTCGTAGTAACGGTCTCATTGCAATTAAATTAGCTGATGGTGATGAATTGAGATGGGTTAAAGAAACTACCGGAGAAAATGATATTGTCATTTCGACTTCCGCTGGCCAAGCCACACGCTTTAACGAAAAAGAAGTTCGTGTCATGGGCCGCTCCGCCATGGGTGTAAGAGGTATGCGTCTCCGTCCGCGCGATGAAATCGTCGGTATGGATGTGATTACTGATCCGAATCAAAAGCTCATCGCTGTCTCAGCAAATGGTTACGGTAAAGCTACTCTAGTTTCTAACTTCCCGCCTCATAAACGCGGTGGCGTCGGCATTAAAGTTGCCGCCGTAACGGCGAAAACTGGCCCAATCGTTGCAGTCCATACCTTAGACCCGCTCGCTAAAGAAGTTATCATGATGTCCACTAAGGGCCAAGCTATCAGAGTAGCGATGAAAGAGATCCCGACTCTCGGCCGTGCGACTCAGGGTGTCCGTATTATGAAGATGAGCGAAGGCGATACAGTTGCTTCTCTTGGTATTGTTCTACCAGAAGAAGAACCCGAAGCTAAGACCGACGACAAACCGAAAAAATAAGTCCATGAAAAAGGTCGCAAATTAATTGCGACCTTTTCTTCCTTCGCGATTGATTGCTAGTCCCGCTTCCTGCAAAAACGCATTCCACGAGCCGAAATGTTTTAACGTCGTCATAACGCTGACAGTGTCTTTGCATTCATTGAATTCCTGCATAGTAGGAGTTCTCCCGAGTTCTCGTGCTAATTCTCTAATTTGAAGAATCAAATCTTCGTCTAAAAGATCCCCGGCGTACCCGGTTTTATTGGGTCTTAAACCCGCCTCTGCTAATACACAAATAGCCAAAAAAGTCAATTTTTAAAGCCTAGGCACTTTAGAAAAAACACTTATGACAAAAAACCCTTAATATAGGGGTTGAATTTTATTATGACTTGTGCCTATACTCCGTGAAAATTAAATTAACAGAGGAGTATTATGAAAAAAAATCCCATTTTTCTACTAACTTTAATAATTTGTTCGGCTCTTAGTACGCTGTTTTCGGCAAAAACCCAGGCGCTTTATAAAGACGCAAATGACACGTCTTGGTGGTCAGTTCCAGAGCTTTTAGAGTTTTCTAAAGTTGTTGCCGCCGAGGAAGAAGAGCTTTGTGGTGGCGATTTTGGTTGTCGCGAGGAACTCTTCTTTTCTAGGTTTGAAAGTGAAGATCTAAAATACCAAGCTCTTGAAATGCTAAGGGAAGGGAGATTTTGGATTACGTCAATTAATCCGACAGAAGAAACTCTCGAAGTCCTCTATTTCGACGAGGACCAAATGCTAAAAAGGTGGGGAATCGAAGAGATCCAACCACTCGAATTTATTTTTATCGCTTGGTTTGATCGTATTAATGGCCAAATTGGGAATTATGACCACAATTTACCCATCGAACCTCAATTTTCCGACGACTTGCATCTAATGTATGCCGACATCGCTGAGTCTTATGGCGAAGACGGTTTCCCGGGCAATCAGCCATTTAAACTCCCAATTAACAACACTAATCTTATTGAAGATCATGTTGGTCGTTTATATATTGCGACTTTTGGCGAAAATTATAATTCTAAGGGCTACCTAGATTATTCATCCTGCCTCGAGAATTATGAAGAAGGCGAAACTTGTCAACTCATGTTTTCGCCAGGGCAAGGTTATAGATATCTTTCACCCAGTAAACTTATGTCAGAAGATGATTCGAAAGATGTAGAAATTGTGCAAATTGCCGCAGATATAGAAGATGAAACTAAACAAAATACAAATGAAGAGGCTGAAGAAGAGGAAATTAAGGCAGAAATCACAGAAAATACTACCAGTGAATCTCCCGTTTATGCCATTAAAGCTCCTCATACGGGCGATATTACTAGCCTTTGCGAAAAGGTAGTTGAATTTCCGTGGTGGCTCGGACTCCTGCTTGTTATAGGGGACATAACCGTTATGTGGTTTTTTTGGCCAAAAAAATCAATAAAACCTCTTGACAAAAAACGCGAAGTGCGATAAGATGGTTACAGTCTAAAGCTGCGAGTAGTTATTTTATGGCACTTTAGAAATATTTTAACAATTTAGTTGTGCAATTAATCATCGTCAGTTTTTAATTTATGTTGAGTTTTCAAATTTAACATTACTTTAATGGAGAGTTTGATCCTGGCTCAGGATGAATGCTGG
>JAEEGL013053430.1_pt1 | contig 16700 bp, 18 predicted proteins | sample 9134231 | NCBI WGS metagenome assembly JAEEGL01 (sample SAMN16246548, study PRJNA631951) | gut metagenome | biome: gut microbiome; feature: rumen; material: fiber-attached | host: Bos | place: Iran: Karaj | collected 2018-10 | reverse complement strand
TTTTAAGCCCTACTGCGTAACATCTCCCGCCGCTTTCTCATGCGCTCGGCGGCTTGCCTGCGGGTTACTCGCTTGCGGCAATCGGGGCAGTACTTGGCGCTGTTGGAGCGTGAGGCGAAGGGCGCGCCGCAAGTCACGCAAGCACGGTATAGGCCGCAAGGGAGAAGATGGCGCTGTGCAGGCTGTCGGCTATAATCATGTTGTTTACCAAAACTGCGTAAATGCCGACGCACACCATGATTAAGAAGCCCTGAAAGCCCAGCGCAAACAGACTTTTCAGGTAGTTGTTTCCGATCTGGCCCCACTCCCGGTTTGTCATGGTGGCAAAGGGGATAGGCGCTACCGAACAGTAAAGGTAAATTTCGATCATCCTGCCGTAGAGGATAACGGTTATCAGCACTGACATGATTTTCATGCACAGGCTGACCAGTCCCGTTTCCACGACCAAGAGGATCAGTTCGGGGATTTCCATTGCATTCAAGCCCTCCTGCATGGCTCCGAGAGCGGCGGCGACGTCAATGGACGTATTACCGCCAATGACGCCCGCCGCCCCGGATACGACGTGTTGTGCAAGCTCGAACACCGCCATTGTCAGGTCAAAGGTATAGCTCACTGATAGATCGACATGCTTTCTTTCTTTTTCTGAGGGATATTAGGTACACCTGCCCAAAAACGTGCCGGCATAGCGGCAAGCTGCTCTCTTGTTTCAGAAAAATCAAGATTAAAAGGAGGATTACAAACCTCATAATCAAACTGTCTCAGCGTTGAACCATCATCACTCATATGGTACGGATCAGTAAGTGTATCACCCTGAACAGCATGATCCAAAGATGAAACCAGACCGTTCAGAATCAAATTAAGCTTGCACTTTTTGTCAATGAACAAAAGATACTTTAACAACAGTTCTTGTATCCTATAGAAAAAAACAATCCCCTCTAAGGATATAAGGCTGCTATAAACTACACTCCCGGTGTCTTTGTATACTTACCCGTAATATTTCCCATAGATTTCAAAACAGCAAAAAATAACCTCCAGTATCTTCATCGAAAACTGAGCATCATAAAACCGCTTCCCCGTAAGACAATCTGCCACGGCCCGCAAAACAATAAGCCGTAAAACAACGATGTTTTGCGGCTTTCGCTTTCTCTCCACTCCTCATTTTTGCCAAAAACAGCTCGCAAGCACATGGCTGCGAGCTGTTTTGCTATAGTCAAATTGTTTTTCCGGATCGCGCTTAGCGTTCGGGGAGGATCTCCAGCCAGTAGCCGTCCGGATCTTTGATGAAGTAGATCCCCATATCGGGGTTTTCGAAGCAGATGCAGCCCATGCCCTCATGCAGGGCGTGCGCGGCGGAAAAGTCGTCAGCCTGGAAAGCGAGATGGAATTCCTCCTCACCGATGTCATAGTTCTGCGGATGGTCGCGCAGCCAGGTCAGCTCCAGCTGAAAGCCCGTCTCCGCATTGCCGATGTAGCAGATGACAAATGAGCCGTCCGGCGCCGTTATACGCCGCTGCTCATGAAGCCCCAGCGCTTTGTCATAAAAGGCTAGGGAACGGTCAAGATCAGCAACGTTGTAGTTTTCATGGATCATTTTGAATCTCATGATTATCCTCCTCTCTACGAGCGAGTGATGCTTTGATCCTGTGTAACATTCAAAACAAGAATACTACCGCACAGTGACAAAAGGGCTGTTTCAGGAAGCGGACAAATAGTCCTTCAAAAAGCACAGCGCCTGCCGATAGCCCGCAAAGCCCTGGCCCATATAAGTCTTGAGGCAGGCCATACCCGCATAAGAGATCTGCCGGAAATCCTCCCGCGCAGAGACGTCAGACAAATGCACCTCCACCGCCGGCAGGGCGACCGCCTTCAGCGCATCCAGAATGGCAATGCTGCTATGTGTATAGGCGGCCGGATTGATGACGATCGCATCATAAACGCCGTATGCTTTCTGGATCGCCTCCACGATCTCCCCTTCATGGTTGGACTGGAAGCAAGTGACCTGCAGGCCGAGCTCCGCTGCACTTTCTTCGATAAAGCGGAGCAGCGCCGCATAATCCTGTCGGCCGTAAATATCCGGCTCGCGCAGGCCAAGCAGATTGATATTCGGCCCGTTGATGAGCAAGATCTTCATGAAAGCACCTCCATAATACACTGCACGACTGTTTGCGGCAGCGCATCGTTTTCCACGATATGATCGGCAAAGCGGGCGTAAAGCGGCTCCCGCTCTGCATACATCGCCGACAGGTCTCCCCGCTGGGAAAGCGGACGGCCGGCAAGCGGCAGCTGTCCGAGCGCCCGCCGGATCCAGACGATCACGCCGTTCTGATGCAGGGAAGCATAATTTTCCTCCCGCAGCACAGCGCCGCCGCCCGTGGCGATGATCTTGCCGGAGAGCCTGCCGATCTCCGCCAGCACCACACGCTCATGCTCGCGGAAATCCGCTTCCGCATTGGCGGAAAGATAAGCGGGAACGGGCATCCCCAGGCGTGCTTCCAACAGCACGTCAGCGTCCAGGACCTCACGCCCCAGCGTTTCTCCCAGCATCGCTGCCAGCGTGCTCTTGCCACAGCCCGGCATGCCGATCAGCACGATGTTTTCCATATCCCGGGCCAGCTTTCGCTCGATCTCTTCCACCAGCTGATCTTCGATGCGGGTCCCGGAAAAAAGCTCGCTGCTGCGCTTTGCCTGCGCAACGAGCATATACAGGCCGTTGGCATGCTTGATGCCCCTCTGCTCTGCCTGCAGCAGGAGCGCGCTGCGGGCCGGATTATAAATGAGATCCAGCACGCCCTGGCAGCAAGGGAAAGCACAGAGGTCCACCGGCGCTTCGCCGTTATGGGGATACATGCCCAGCGGCGTGGCGTTGACGATGAGCGCCGCGTCCCGGTGACGCCCGAGATTTTGATAATTGTTTTCGCCTGAGCGGCTGATGATGAGCGGCTCCGTCCCCAGGCTGCGCAAGGCCGCAGTAACGGCAACGGAGGCACCGCCGCTGCCCAGCACGAGCGTTTTTCCCCCTTTTGCATCGATGCCGGCATGACGCAGCATGCCCAGGAAGCCATAAACGTCGGTGTTATCGCCCAGCAGACGGCCGTCGCGCTTTCTGACGATGGTATTGACGCTGCCGACGTTTGCAGCAAGCGGTGAAAGCTCGTCACAGAAAGGGATCACGGCTTTTTTATATGGGATGGTCACATTCAGGCCGTCCCAGTTCCCGTTCCGCAGAAAGTCTTCCAGCTCCGCTTCGTTCTTCTCATACAAGACGTATTCATAGTCCGCCAGCATGGCATGGATGGCCGGAGAATAGCTGTGACCAAGCGTCTTGCCTAAAAGGCCGCATCTCAGCATCAGACCACCTCGCTGTAGCTGCCCAGATAACTGAAACGCTCGCAGGCGCTGGGCAGCTCGCCGATCAGCTGCAAGAAGCGCGGCGAGTAGACCGGCGTATCCAGATCGAAATAGAACATGAACTCAAACTCCTTGTCCGGCAACGGACGGCTCTCCAGTTTGTTCATGTTGATATCCAGCGCGTATAGGCGGGAAAGGAACGTATAAAGGGAGCCGCTCTCGTGGGGCAGGTTGACCATCAGGCTCGTCCGGTCCGCGCCGGGATAGATCTCCAGATCTTTGGAGATGCAGATGAAACGGGTGTAGTTGTTGCTTTTGTCCTGCACGGATTCCTGCAGACAATTCAGCCCGTAATATTTCATGCACAGGGCGGAAGAGAGCGCCGCCAGATCACGCCGCTCGGATTCCGCCACGATCCTGGCGGCAATGGCGGTGTTTTCGCAGGGGATGATCTTGACGCCTTCCAGACCATGCAGGAATTCCGCACACTGGCTGATCGCCTGCTCGTGGGAATAGATCTCGCGGATCTCGGACAGCTTTACCCCCGGCTTTGCCAGCAGATTGTGGTCCACGCGCATGCGCACGCTGCGGATGATGCTGAACTTGTGGTGCATCATCAGATCATAGACCGTGTTCACCGAGCCGGCGGTACTGTTTTCCACCGGGATGATGCCGTATTTGCACAGGCCCTTTTCGATGGCTTTGAAGACCGCGTCAAAACTGGAAAAGAACATGATGTTGGCATGCTTGAACAGCTTGTTGCAGGCCAGCTGGGAGTTCGCGCCCTCCACGCCCTGGCAGGCAACGCTGACGTGATCGGGGAAAAGCCGGGGCGTCTTTTCGATCGCCGCTTCGATCGCCTGTGTGAGCGCCGTACCGCTGCCGTTCAAGCGGTTCTGGTAGCTGCGGCTGATCTCAAACATCATCGAATAGAGCAGCGGTGTATAATCCCGGATCTCTGCCGGCGAGCTTTCCGTGAGCACATGCAGCTTTTCCTGCTCCCGCCGTACATCCTGGATAGGCAGACTGTTTTTCTTCTTATAGGCTGCGATATCTGCCGCTACCGCCATGCGGTCGGCAAACAGCTTCAGCAGCTGCGCATCGATCTCGTCGATCTTTTTTCGGTAGTCCTGCGTGTCCATCTCTTATCCCCTCTCTTTCCTTCTGCCCAGCAGGGCGTCATATACGGCAACAGCGGCAGCTGCCTCCACACAGGGCAGTGCTCTCGGCACGATGCAGGGATCGTGCCGGCCCGGCACATGCAGGGTGACCGCTTCGCCGGTGCGAAGATCCACGCTTTGCTGCGCCTGTGCGATGGAAGGCGTGGGTTTGATCGCCACGCGGAAGCGGAGCGGCATGCCGTTCGTGATGCCGCCGAGTATGCCGCCGCAATGGTTGCTCTTTGTCCGGATCTCTCCGTCCTGCAGGCAGAAAGCGTCGTTGTTCTCGCTGCCCGTCATTTCTGCCGCGGCAAAGCCGGCGCCGAACTCGATCCCCTTCACCGCCGGGATGCCGAAAACGATGGCCGCGATGCGGTTCTCCATCCCGTCAAACATCGGGTCTCCCAGACCGGCAGGCAGACCGTCGAGCACACACTCGACCAGGCCGCCCACGGAATCCCCTGCCGCCTTGCAGGCGGCGATCCGTTCCAGCATCTTCTCGCCCTGCGCATCGTCCACGACGGGGAAATCCTTCTCCGCCGTGGGAGCGAGCAGCGGGCCCCGGTCAGCAATGCCGCCGATGGCGGCGATGCGGGAATAGATACGCACACCCTCCGCCGCCAGGAGCTGGGCGCAGATACCGCCGGCGATGCACAGAGGCGCAGTCAGGCGGCCGGAGAAATGGCCGCCGCCGGCACAGTCCTGCGCGCCGCCGTATTTGACCTGCGCAGTGTAGTCCGCGTGGCCGGGACGCGGGATGTCCCGAATAGCGGTATAGTCCGCAGAACGCACATCTGTGTTCCAGATCAGGGCCGTGATGGGCGCGCCGCAGCTGACGCCCTCCAGCAGCCCGGAAACAAATTCCGGCTTATCTGCCTCCTTGCGAGCGGTGGAATAAGCATTCCGCCCCGGCGCCCGCCGGGCCAGGAAACGCTCCAGCGCCGCCAGGTCGATACGGCTGCCGGCCGGAACGCCTTCCAGCGTCATGCCGATCGCCCGGGAATGGGACTGTCCGAAGATCGTCAGCCTGATGTTTTCTCCATAACTGCTGCTCATTTATATCATCTCCAAAGCATCTAAGTCCGCCCAGAAGCGCGGATAAGATTTTGCTACACATTCGGGATCCTTGACCGTGACCACCTCTTTACAGGCCGCCGCCGCCACCGCCGCCGCCATGGCAATGCGATGGTCGCCGGCCGGATCGACAAAGCCGCCATGCAGACAAGGCTTTCCTTTGATCACAAGGCCGTCTGCCGTTTCCGCGGCCTCTCCGCCCAGCGCCCGCAGCATCGCCGCCGTCGTCCGGATCCGGTCCGATTCCTTCAGGCGCAGGCGGCCGGCATTGACGATGCGTGTTTCCCCTTCCGCCACGGCAGCTACGACGCTGATGACCGGGACAAGGTCCGGGATCTGCGCAGCGTCTATGCGCTGCCCCCGCAGGCTGCCTTTCCGCACGCAGACAAGGCCGTCTTTTGTCTCCACCCGGGCGCCGAAACCGGCAAGGATGTCCAGGATCTGCTTATCTCCCTGGGCGGACGCAAGGTCCATCTCCGCCAGGGAAATGCCGTCCGCAGAAAGCGCGCCCAGGCAAAGCGGAAAGGCTGCGCTCGACCAGTCCCGCTCCACCCGCAGGCTGCCGGAAAGGCGGTACTGCTGCCCGCCCCGGATGTGATAGCCGTCTGCAGTTTTTTCTACGCAGATACCGGAATGCCGCAGAGCGGATTCCGTCATGGCGATATAAGGGGCGGACTCCCGCTTGCCCACAAGGATCAGTTCGCTGTCTGCCGACAGAAGCGGCAAAGCCAGCAAAAGACCGGAGATATATTGCGAAGAAACGTCTGCAGCGATGCGGTATTCGCCCGCCTGCAAACGCCCGGAACAGGCAAGCAGCGCGCCTTCTTTGCGAAGGCTCTGCCCACGCGAAACAAGCAGCGCATCAAGCGGCGCCAGCGGCCGCTCCGGCAGACGCCCCGCCATATGGAAGACAGCGCTTTCGCCCAGCGCGCCGAGCACAGGCAGCAGAAAGCGCAGCGTGGAGCCGCTTTCCCGGCAAAACAGCTGTTTTACGCCCGCTGCTCTTTCCCGGATCGGCCGTACACGGATGCTCTCCGCGCCTTCACAAGCGATGTCAGCGCCCAGGGCGTTCAGGCAATCCATGGTCGCCGCGATATCCTGGGAAACTCCGTCGCAAAGCAGCGTGCTCTCCGCTGCCGAAAGCGCAGCGCAGATCAAAAAACGGTGCGCGGCTGACTTGGAGGCCGGCACGGTGAGCCTGCCCCGGCGCATCCCGGGCGAGACGATGCGATTCATTGCACACCCCCGTGGATCAGCCATTCCCGCAGATCCTCCTTGCCGATCGTTTCGATCCGGCATTTGCCGATGCCTTCCGGCAGCACCAGGCGGACTTGCCCGCCGGCGATCTTTTTATCCAGCAGCGCTGCCCGCTCCATCTCCGCCAGCGGGAAGCGGATCTCCGCCAGCAGGCCGTATTTTTGCAGGATATCCTGCAGCGCCTGCAACGTTCTTTCGCTGCAGATGCCGTAATGACAAGCGCTTTTCGTGATCGCCGCCATACCCATAGCCACGGCCTGCCCATGCAGCACGCTGAAATCGCTGCAGGCTTCCACCGCATGGCCGATGGTATGGCCAAAATTCAGCTTCATACGGCTGCCGGTGTCATACTCATCCTCCAGCACAAAATCCCGCTTCATCTGCACACAGGTGCTGATGACATGCTCCGTCTGTTCGGAGACCGGCTTTTCCATCAATTCATGAAAAAACGTTTCATTGCCGATCATGGCATATTTGATCACTTCGGCACAGCCGCAGCGGTATTCCTCTTCCGGCAGCGTCGCAAAAACATCGGGGTCGCAAAGCACCAGCGAAGGCTGATGGAAGCAGCCGGCCTGGTTTTTGCCGTTTTCCAGATCCACCGCCGTCTTGCCGCCCACGGAAGCATCCACCGCCGCCAGAAGCGTCGTCGGGATCTGCATAAAACGGATGCCGCGCTGATAGGTAGCGGCGGCAAAACCGGCCAGGTCGCCCACCACACCGCCGCCGAGGGTCACGATCAGATCGCTGCGGCTGAAGCGGGCGGCCGCCAGCTCTTCCAGGAGCTGCCCATAAGTGCGCAGGTTTTTGTTCCGCTCCCCATGCGGGAAGACAAAGCGGCAGACGCGAAAGCCGCGAGCGGTCAGCACTCGGCACAAAGCTTCGCCATAAAGCGGGAAAACGTTATCGTCAGAAACCAGCATGACGGACTGCACGCCCGGCAGCTCGGCGATCCATTTTCCGGCCTCCTGCAGGAGGCCCGCGCCGATCAGCACGTCATAAGTGCGGGAAGCCGCGATCGTGATCCGTTTCATCTGCCGTCCACCTCTTCCTTGCGGGCTTTCCCTTCTGCCAGGAGCGCCATCAGGGTCTCCCGGTCGTTCTCCTGGACTGCCTTCTTATACGCAGCCAGGTTTTCGATCAGTATATCCAGCTCGTGCACAAGGTTGTCCCGGTTGTCCAGAAAGAGCTCCGTCCACATTTGCGGGTTCAGCCAGGCGACCCGGGTCATATCCTTGTAGCTGCCAGCAGAAAATCCCTTATGGGAACGGGCCGTGGGGCTTTTGATGTAAGCGCTGGACACCACGTGGGCCAGCTGGGAAGTAAAGGCGATCATTTCGTCGTGCTTCTCCGCCGTGCTGACGCTGATGCGGCCGAAACCGGCCGGCGCCAGGAGCTCCTTCACCCGGTTCAGAAGCACGATATCGTTAAAATCCTTCGGCACGATCACCATGGGCGCGCCGCGGAAGAGATTCGGCTTGGCATATTTGAAGCCGGAATACTGCGTCCCCGCCATCGGGTGACCGCCCAGATAAACAAAACCGTTTTGCTCGGCGATCTCCATGCAGTTTTCGGTGATGCCGCGCTTGGTGCCGCAGCAATCGATCACCACGGGCCGGCTGCCGATATACTTGCCCATACTGCGCAGATAATCGATGGCCGCCTGCGGATACAGGCAAACGAGGACCAGGTCGCAGCTGCCGATGTTCTCCGCCGTCAGCTCTTCGTGCACCGCCTCGCTCAGCTGGGCAAAAGAAAGCACAGCCTGATCGATGTCATAAGCCAGCACATGATGTCCCGCATTGCTGTATGCCTTGGCAAAGGAACCGCCGATCAGACCCAAACCAACGATACCGATCCTCATGCCACTACCCCCCGGATGGTGCGCACCTTTTCCGCCAGCGCGGCATATTCTTCCGGCCGCAGGGACTGCGCACCGTCGCAGAGCGCATGCAGCGGGTCGTTGTGCACTTCAATGATCAGGCCGTCTGCGCCGCAGGCCGTCGCCGCCAACGCCATCGGCGGCACCATGCGGGCGATGCCGGTGGCATGGCTCGGGTCGACGATCACCGGCAGATGAGACAGCTCATGCAGCATAGGCACAGCTGCCAGATCCAGCGTATTGCGCAGATAATCGCTGTATGTCCGGATCCCCCGTTCGCAAAGGATGACCTGTTCATTGCCGCTGGCCATGATATATTCCGCGCTCATCAACAGCTCCTTCAGCGTATTGGCCAGGCCCCGCTTGAGCAGAACGGGCTTGCCGCTGCGCCCGACTTCCCGCAGCAGATCAAAGTTCTGCATATTGCGGGCGCCGATCTGCAGCACATCCACGTCCTCGAAAAGCGGCAAGTCGGACGCGTTCATGATCTCCGTGACGATGGGCAGTCCCGTTTCCGCCCGGGCGATCTTCAGAAGCTCGATGCCCTTGTCCTTCAGGCCCTGGAAATCATAGGGAGAGGTCCTTGGCTTGAAAGCGCCGCCGCGCAGCATGTCGGCACCGGCTGCCTTCACCGCCTTTGCCACCGCTACGATCTGCTCTTCAGACTCCACTGAGCAGGGACCAGCGATCATCACGAAATTGCCGTCGCCGATCTTCACCTCGCCCACCTGCACCACGCTATTGTCCGGGTGGAACTTTCGGTTGCTGGATTTGAAGGTCTCCGTCACACGCTTCACGGAATCCACGATGTCCAGGCTCTCGATCAGCTCCATATCCACCTTGCTGGTATCGCCGATGAGACCGAGGACCGTCTGATACTCACCGGTGGAAACATGTATGCCCAGGCCGATGCTCTTCAGCCATTCGATCAACTGGGCCTGTTTTTCTTCATTCGCGTTCGCTTTCATCACTACGATCATCGTATCTGCCCCCTAGCTATCCCATTCTGTTTATCCGGCTCTGTGTATATATCTCAAAAAAGCAATGCGGCACAAGCGTGTAACTTGTGCCGCATAAAAAATGAACGGTTTGGACTCATCATTTCTGCATCACAAATTACCTTCATCATGAACGCATGGTAAAGTAAAAATAAAAGTATTCATAATTCGTGATGCTTTTCATGTTTTTCATGACCGAGACCTCGTCATCTGCCTGTCGCAGGAGAAAGCTCCCCTGCCAACTTTGATAAGTACTTTAGCACTTAAACGTCCATCTGTCAAGTGCTTTTTTGCGGAAGAGAGGCGCAAAAGCAGTGCTCCCCTACCCTTCCCGCCGGCAAAAACAGAGGCTGGAACAGGCTTCGTGTTTTTTGTTTACAGCGCATAATTCTTTTGTTATACTATAAAATGTAACTGGTTTCGACCGGAAAACGCAAAAAGATCGGAGAAAAGATATGGGAACATCGTTCATCTGTATTCTTGCAACCATTATTTTTTATCTGGTGATGATGATCGGCATCGGTGTATATTTCAGCCGAAAAGGCAGCGGCGCCAACTCCAGTGAGTTTTATCTGGGCGGACGCAAGCTCGGCCCCATCGTCACCGCAATGAGCGCCGAAGCTTCCGACATGAGCAGTTATCTCCTGATGGGCCTGCCCGGGCTCGCCTATCTTTGCGGCGTAGCGGAGGTCGGCTGGACGATCATCGGGCTGGCCATTGGGACATACCTGAACTTCCTCCTGGTGGCCAGACGCCTGCGCCGTTATTCTTACGCCGTCTCGGCCATCACCGTGCCGGACTTCTTCTCCCGGCGCTATCATGATGATCGCTGCATCCTGGCTTGCATCGCCGCCTTCATCATCCTCATTTTCTTCGTACCTTACACCGCCTCCGGATTCAAGGCCGTCGGCACGCTCTTCAACAGCCTCTTCGGCTGGAACTACCACACCGCAATGATCATCGGCGCCCTCGTCATCGTCGGCTACACCGTGCTGGGCGGTTTCCGCGCCGTTTCCACCACGGACCTGATCCAGTCCGTTGTCATGACGATCGCCCTGATCGTCATCATTTTCTTTGGCATCAAGCAGGCCGGCGGCATGGATGAAGTGGTCACCACGGCCAAGTCCCTGCCCGGCTATCTGAAGCTGACACAGGGCTATGATCCGGCAAGTCAGGCAGCAGGCAGTTTCGGCGGCCTCAGCATCGCCTCCACGCTGGCCTGGGGCCTCGGCTATTTCGGCATGCCGCACATCCTGCTCCGCTTCATGGCCGTGCGGGAAGAAAACAAGCTCAACGCTTCCCGCCGCATCGCCTCCGTCTGGGTCGTCATCTCCATGGCCATGGCCACCTTCATCGGCATCATCGGCTATGCGGTCTCCAAGGCAGGAAAGCTCCCCTTCCTGACGACCAGTTCGGAATCGGAAACAATCATCATCCAGCTCAGCAATCTGATGAGCCAGCACGGACTGCTGCTGACCATCATCGCGGGCGTAACGCTGGCCGGCATCCTGGCCGCCACCATGTCCACTGCAGACTCTCAGCTGCTGGCAGCGGCTTCCAGCGTTTCCCATGACCTGCTGCAGAATTTCTTCGGCATCAAGCTCTCGCTCCGCTCCTCCATGCTGGCGGCACGCAGCACGGTCGTGCTGGTGGCCATCGTCGCCATCATCCTGGCCTGGAACCCGAACAGCAGCGTATTCCGCGTGGTCTCCTTTGCCTGGGCCGGCTTCGGCGCGGCCTTCGGCCCCGTGATGCTGCTCTCCCTCTTCTGGAAACGCAGCACCAAATGGGGCGCCCTGGCCGGTATGGTCGCAGGCGGCGCCATGGTCTTCATCTGGAAATTCGGCATCTCCAAACTGGGCGGCGCCTGGAGCATCTATGAACTGCTGCCGGCCTTCATCCTCAGCGCTATCTGCATGATCGTGGTCAGCCTGCTGAGCAAAGCGCCGGACAAAGAGATCGTGGACGAATTTGAAGCCGTGCGGAGCAAACAGGCCTGAGCAAAGGAAGCGCCTGAAAAGCACATTTCTTAAGGCCCCGCCTGACAGGCGGGGCTTTTTCACGCCCGGGCACGACTGTCGGCGCAGAAGCCTACAAAAAAGAAACACCCGTTTCGCCAACTTACGCGAAACGGGCGTCTGTCTTTTTTCGTCAAGCTCCGGCTGTTAATTTGCCAGGCTGTTAGTCGTCGTCTTCTTCCGACTCATCCTCTTCTTCGTCTTCGTCGATCACTTCCAGATCGTAACTGCCGTCATTGACAAAGAGGACATAGTCGCAATTCGGGCATTTGACTTCGATGGTCTCTTCGCTGCTCAGGATGTCCGCCGGAAAACAGACTTCGGTGCCGCATTCCGGGCAGTCCATTTCGATGTATTCATCTTCATCGTCGTCATCTTCCCGGCATCTGCCGCAGTTGAAGACTTCATCTTCCAATTCGGCCACGTCGTCGTCGATACTTTCCACGTAATCCTGCAGATCGCACTGGTCAGCCTGGAGCGCCTCCACCGTGTCTACCACTTCTTCGAGCACTTCCATGATCTGAAGCAAGATCTTACCTTCTTTGCTTTCTTCACTGATCCCCATACCTTCTACCATTCCCTGCAGAAAAGACACTTTCTTGACCAGATCTGTCATTGAAAATACCTCCTTTCGGACCGAAGAAACTGCGGACAAAGAAAACGTTCGTTATGCTCTTTCAATATATTCGCCCGTAGCCGTGTTGATCCGGATACGGTCGCCGACATTGATGAAGAAGGGGACTTTGACCACCGCGCCCGTTTCCACCGTCGCCGGTTTGTTGCCGCCGGTGGCAGTGTCGCCGCGCACGCCGGGTTCGGTTTCCGTCACTTCCAGTTCCACCTGCGTGGGCAGATCGATGCCGATGACGGTGCCCTGGAAGAAGAGCACGAAGATGTTCATTTCTTCCTTCAGATATTTCGTCCCGTCGCCGATCTGTTCCGCGCTCAGCGGATACTGTTCATAATTCTGCACGTCCATGACGATGTAGGAATCGCCGTCATGATAGAGATACTGCATCTCGCGGCGTTCCAGATGCGCTTTCGGCAGCTTTTCGCCTGCGTTGAAGGTTTTTTCGATCACAGCGCCGGTGCGGACGTTTTTCAGCTTGCTGCGAACAAAAGCGGAGCCTTTGCCCGGCTTGACATGCTGGAAATCCACCACAACATAAGCATCGCCATTCATTTCGATGGAAAGCCCGGTTTTGAAATCATTAGTGGAAATCACAGGTAAATACCCCCCATTGCTTTTATTTTAGCACAAACCATTTGCCGGCATACGCCCGCGGCAAACGGCAAAAAACCCCTTTTTCTTATTGTAACATAAGCCCGGGCAGAAGACCAGCCGAACTTTCTCTTAAAAGAAAAAGGACCGCAAGCAGTCCTTTTTCCGGTTTTAGCGCAATTCTTTGATACGAGCCGCTTTACCGGTGCGTTCCCGCAGATAATACAATTTGGCCCGACGGACTTTGCCGCGACGGGTGACCGTGATCTTATCCAAACGGGGAGAGTGCAGCGGGAAGGTACGTTCCACGCCCACGCCGGAAGTAACGCGACGCACGGTAAAGGTTTCCGAAAGGCCGCCGCCATGCCGTCTGATGCAGACGCCTTCAAAAACCTGGATACGTTCTCTGCTGCCTTCAACGACCTTCACGTCCACCTTGAGCGTATCGCCCGGGCGGAAATCCGGAATGTCCTGCCGCAGCTGTTCCTGTTCGACTTTTTTGATCAGATCCATGATGTGATCTCCTTTCTTTCCCAGATGTTCATTCCCGTCTGAAGTCTTGCTACGGCAGCGGAACATCGATTGTGTGCATAACGCGGTGTTTATTATAACACAGTGCCCTTGCGTTGGCAAGTTTTTTCTGCGAATCTCAGCGAATACTTATCCGGCTAGCCCTCTTCCGTGCCGCGCTCGCCCAGAAGGCGGTCCAGCACGATGGAAGCGGCGCTGCGCACGGAAAGATGATTGTAGTCGCCGCGTCCGTAGATGGGCCGCAGCACGCAGTCACAGGCCGTCAGCGTTTCTTCCGTCAGGCCCCAGCCGGTGCCGAGCAGAAGCAGCCAGCTGCCGCCCTCCGCCGAAAGACGCTGCCGCAGAGCATGGAACGAACACATCCCCTGCCGCCGCTTGGCCGTTGTGCCGATCAAGCGCGGCGCTTCGCCGTCTGCCGTCTGCAGCTCTGCCATGACCTCTTCCAGAGAAGGCACGATGCGCAGCTTTTCCATCGCCCGTTTGCGGTCCTTGTTGTATCGGGCACCATAGCCCTGCAGCCAGTGCGCCGCCAGCGTCTGCATCAGCTGCCGCTGCGCTTCCGCCGGCTGCACCAGAAAAAAACCATCGACGGCATAAGTGGCCGCCGCCCGCACGATGTCGTGCATATCCAGATTGGTGACGGAAGTGTTGATCACTTCCCCGTTTTTGTTATAGACCGGATAATGCAGCAGCGCCACAAAAAAGCGGAAGGGCCGTTCATGCGCCTGCCGCAGGGCCTGCAAATAGGCAGCATCCGTATGGTCCAGATCCGCCGCCGGCAAAAGCTCCGGCCGTCGCAGATAGGTCATCCGCAGCGCTTCCTGCCGCCGCCATTTTGCGATCTCAGCATGGTTGCCGGAAAGCAGTACCTCCGGCACGGAAAGGCCGGCATATTCCGACGGCCGCGTATATTGCGGATATTCCAGCAGGCCATCATGACTGAAGCTCTCCTCTTCCGCCGAGTGATCGTCACCCAGCACACCGGGCAGGAGCCGCACCACGGCGTCCACCATGCACATGCAAGGCAGCTCGCCGCCCGTGAGGACAAAATCGCCCACGGAGAGGACGTCCGTGGCCAGAAGCTGCTCCACCCGCTCATCCACGCCTTCATAATGGCCGCAGATAAAGATCAGCTGCTCTTCCTTTGCCAGCTCCTCCGCCAGCTCCTGCGTGAAGAGCCGGCCGCGCGGGCTGGTCAGGATCACCCGCGGCCGGCAATCCGGCCGGCGCACAGCCTCCACCGCTGCAAAGATCGGCTCCGGTTTCATCACCATGCCGGCGCCGCCGCCATAAGGCGGCTCGTCCGTGATGTGGTGCTTATCCGTGGTATAGGCGCGGATGTCCTGCACGTCGATCTCTGCCAGGCCCTTGTTCTGCGCCCGCTTCATGATGCTTTCCGAAAGCGGCGCGAACATCTGCGGGAAAAGCGTGAGCACATTAATCCGCATGCGACTGCGCCTCCTCTGCATCCGCTTCATCGTCCAGGCCGGGCGGTATCTCCGCAAAAAGGAAGCCTTCCTCCAGATTCACTTCCTTGACCACCGCCCGCAGCGCCGGCAGCAGCAGGTCCTTTTTCCCCGGCCGTTCCACCACATAAACGTCGTTGGCGGCCAGAGAAAGCACCTCTTTCAGGCGGCCGATGGGGCCATCTTTGCCGCGCACGGCAAGGCCCACCAGTTGAAAATGATAGTATTCCCCCGGCGGCAGCTGCGGCAGCTGCTCACGCGAGATGGCCAGATAACCGCGGCCCATCTCTTCCGCCGCCGTGCGGTCATCCACGCCCAGCAGCTTCAAAAGCAGCAGCGGGCCCTGCGGACGGCTGCCGGCGACCTCATACCAGCACTTTTTGTCCACAGACCAAAGCTGATTGCCGCGGTCGAAACGCGTGGGGCAGGAGCTGAGCACTTCCAGCTTCAGCTCTCCCCGCAGTCCGTGCGCGCCCAGGATCTTTCCCACCAAAATATCCGCTTCTTTCACAAACCACACCTCACAAAGCGTATTCCGGGCGGACGGCAGCAAACGCTGCCGCCCGCCCGGAAGGGCAGAAGAGATCCTCCCGCCCAGTGAAAAAGGAGCCGGAGGGCTCCTTTAAACGATCTCCAGGCTGACTTTTTTGCCTTCGCGCCCCGCCACCGCTTTCAGGACGGTACGCATCGCATTCGCGACCTGGCCATGCTTGCCGATAATTTTTCCCATATCGTCCGGGGCCACCCGCAGTTCAAGCAGGACATGGCCATCTTCGTCACTTTTCTCTGTGATGTCCACAGAGTCCGGATCCGAAACCAAAGCACGGGCGAAAACATCAAGCAATTCCTTCAAAACAAAGACCTCCTTGCGCACAAAAGCGGCTGGGGGCTATTTCTGACGTTTCTGCCAGATACCGTTCTGCTTGAACAGCTGGCGGACCGTTTCGGAAACCTGCGCACCGTTGTCCAGCCATTTCATCGCTTTTTCTTCATCGATCTTCACTTCCGCCGGCGTGCAGGCGGGGTTATAGTAACCCAATTCTTCGATAAAACGACCGTCGGCCGCATAACGGGAATCGGCGACAACTACGCGATAAAACGGGGCTTTTTTGGCACCCATTCTTCTCAGTCTGATCTTTACGGACATCTCTTTCACCTCCTTGCGCAAATTCAGATCTTTCAACCCGGACTAGAAGGGCATAGGGAAATTCGCCAGTCCTTTTTTGCCCAGTTTGTTCTTCTTGCCTTTCTTCAGCTTCTTGCCCTGTTCGTTCATCATCTTCATCATTTTTTTCGTCTGCTCAAACTGCTTGAGCAAGCGGTTGATGTCCTGCACCTGCATACCGCAGCCTTTGGCGATGCGGATCTTGCGCGAGCTGTTGATGATGCCGGGATCCTGCCGTTCCGCCGGCGTCATGGACTGGATGATGGCCTCGATGCGTTTGATGTCCTTTTCATCCACCTGCATGTTCTTCAGCTGCTTGTTGTTGGCCAGGCCCGGGATCATGCTCATCAGTTCCTGCAGGTCGCCCATTTTGCGCAGCTGCCCCAGCTGATCCAGAAAATCTTCCAGCGTGAAGCTGGCCTTGCGCAGCTTTTCTTCCAGCTCTCGGTTCTTCTTTTCATCCGCCTGCGCCTGCGCTTTTTCGATCAGCGTCAGCACGTCGCCCATGCCGAGGATGCGCGAAGCCATGCGGTCCGGATAGAAGGGCTCCAGGGCGTCCATCTTTTCGCCCATACCCAC
>JAEEGL011361815.1_pt1 | contig 16700 bp, 11 predicted proteins | sample 9134231 | NCBI WGS metagenome assembly JAEEGL01 (sample SAMN16246548, study PRJNA631951) | gut metagenome | biome: gut microbiome; feature: rumen; material: fiber-attached | host: Bos | place: Iran: Karaj | collected 2018-10 | reverse complement strand
TCCAGCTCCTGCGAATAGCCCCTGCGGATAATCCCGCCTTCCCGGACAGTAAAGGGCGGTTCGTCCACCACGGCCCGGTCGAGCAGTTCCTTCAGATCCTCCATGGGATCCAGCTTTGCCGCCAGTTCCCGCCACAGAGGCGCCCTGCGCGCCTGCAGCGCTGCGGAAATCTCCGGCAGCTTCGCAAAACCGTTGCAAAGGCTCCGCAGATCCCTTCCCCCGGCGGTGCCGGAGACCACACGGGACAGGGATCGCTCAAAGTCAGTCAGTCCTCCGAGGGTCTCCCGGAGTTCCTCCCTGGCGATGGTGTCCTTCACCAGCTCGTCCACCGCCTCCAGCCGTCTGTTAATGGCAGCCGGAGAACGCAGTGGCGTCTGAAGCCAGCTGCGAAGCAGCCTTCCTCCGGCAGCAGTTCGGGTATGATCCAGCACCCACAGGAGAGATCCCCGCTTTTCTTTGCTGCGCAGAGTTTCGGTCAGCTCCAGATTCCGGCGTGCGTTCAGATCCAGTTCCATGAATCTGCCGCTCCGGTATATGTCCAGATGGCGGATATGACCCAGTTCCGTTTTCTGGGTCTGACGAAGCACATTCAGGAGACTGCCCGCCGCACGGATCAAGGCAGTTTCTGTGTCCTGCAGCTCCTGATCCGGGAACTGTGACTGGAGCAGCGTCCGGCAGGCATTGGGATCAAAGAGGTCCTCCTCTCCCAGATCCACACAGGCGCCGATTCGGCTCTGCAGCGCATCAAGAAGCGCTCTCTCCGTTTTGGCCGCGCCTCCCAGCAGCACTTCCGCCGGTGCAAAGCGGCCCAGCTCTCCGAGAAGGTATTCCAAGGCGCCCTCACCGGTCTGGATCGTTGCCGAACAAGCACCGGTAGAGACATCGCAGAAGGCTGCGGCAATGGTATCGTCCTCCATCCAGATACTGGCGAAATAATTATTCTTGTCCCGGACCAGCATGGTGTCGTCCGTCACGGTGCCTGGCGTGATAACCCGGATCACATCCCGCTTCACCAGTCCTTTGGCAAGTGCGGGATCTTCCATCTGCTCGCAGATGGCCACCTTGTAGCCTTTGGCCACCAGACGGGCAATATAGCTCTCCGAGGAGTGGAACGGCACGCCGCACATGGGCGTCTGCTCCTCCTTTTCCTTACCCCGGTCCCGGGTCGTCAGCGTCAGATCCAGTTCCTTGGAGGCAAGGATCGCATCCTCGGCAAACATTTCATAGAAGTCACCAAGGCGGAAAAACAGGATGCAGTCCGGATTCAGCGCCTTGATCTGGCGGTACTGCTGCATCATCGGCGTATTTTCTGCCATGGAATCAACTCCTCTTTCTTATGATTCGCCGTCACGATCAGACAAGCGTTCCGGTCAGAGACCAGGTGGTGGAACCGGTGATGACAACCTCCCGGAAGCTTCCCACCAGACTCTCGTCTCCCTCCAGGCGGACCAGCCGTCCGCCGTCCGTGCGGGCAGTCAGCAGTCCATTTTCGGTCCCGTCGATGAGCACCCGCAGGGTTTTTCCAATATAATCCGCATGAATCTCGGATGAAATTCGGTTCTGTTCCTCCAGAAGCCGGTCGAACCAGACCTGTTTCTCGGCGCGGCTGACCGGGTCCTCCATCTTCGCAGCCGGCGTTCCCGTCCGCGGAGAGAAAATGAATGTAAACAGGGCGTCAAATCGCACCTTCCGGATCAGATCCACCGTTTGGGAGAATTCCTCTTCCGTCTCCCCCGGGAATCCTACGATGACATCAGATGTCAGCACCAGACCGGGCATAACAGAACGTGCATAGTCCACCAGTTTCAGATAACCTTCGGCGGTATAGCGGCGGTTCATCTCCCGGAGCACACGGTCGCTGCCCGCCTGGAACGGCAGATGAAGCTGCTTGGCAATTTTTTCGTGCTTTGCCATGGTGTCAAAAAGCTTCTTTGACGCGTCCTTCGGATGGCTCGTCATAAACCGAAGCACAAAGTCGCCCGGAATCTGTGCCAGAGTATCCAGAAGATCCGCAAAATCCACGCCAATCCCAAGATCCTTGCCATAGGAGTTTACGTTCTGACCGAGAAGCGTAATCTCCCGATACCCGGCTTCCGCCAGGCCCCGAACTTCCTCCACAACATCCTCCGGTTTTCTGCTGCGCTCCCTGCCGCGCACGTAGGGGACAATACAGTAGGAACAGAAATTGTTGCAGCCGTACATGATGCTCACCCATGCGCGGATGCCGGAAGAGCGCACCACGGGGATACCTTCAGCGATGGAGCCGGCTTCTCCGGACACGGCAAACACCCGGTTTCCTTCAATCACGCGCTCCAGCAGTTCAGGAAACTGCCACAGATGATGGGTATCAAAGCAGCAGTCCACATGGCGGTAGCTCTCCCGGATCCGGCTGACCACTTTGTCCTCTCCGGCCATGCAGCCGCAGATGAAAATCTTCTGGGAGGGATGACGCCGCTTGGTATGCTGCAGAGCGCCGAGATTGCCGAAAACCCGCTGCTCCGCATGTTCACGCACTGCGCAGGTATTGAATACAACCACGTCCGCGCCTTCCGGCCCGTCTGCAATCTGATAGCCGCAGGCCTGGAGCATACCGCGGATCCGCTCGGAATCCGCTTCGTTCTGCTGGCATCCGTAGGTCTCCACATATGCCAGGGGACTGCGCCCCTTCCGCTCCCAGTAGTCCTGAATCCGCGCGGATGTGTCCGCCTGACTCCGGATCTGTTCACTTGAAATAACACTCGTTCCGTTCTGCACTGGAAGCCTCCAAACTGCCGGAGAATCGTCCGGCAAACCACATACGAATTCATGTTATTCTATCATGGAATCCCGCCGTTTTCAACCAACGGAACGCAAGAATTCCCATTGTACCGGACTGGTCTTTCCATCGGCAGCCACCGGATTTTTCTGCGTTCGGGCAGCGAAAAAAGAAAAGGGGCTGTTCGAAAACAGTCCCTTGTTCTTCAGTCATGACGCTCATCAGGATCGTCGAAAGTCTCGCAAAAACGGGCGGAAAAGCTTGGCATTTCTCCGGCTGCATAGAGATGGGAAACATCGCCCATTGCATTCACCCGAAAACTGGCGATCCCCGCGCGCCGCTCCTCCGTGTAAACGGTGGTAACAGAGGAACTGGCTGGACAGAGTCCATGCCACAGCACCATGGGAGACGTTCCGATCAGATGGGAAAGCAGCACGCATTCCACGCCGAGATGGCAGAACAGGGCGATGGTATCCCGATTGGGCTTCACTGCCCGATAGCAGTTTCCCTCGCGCTCATATCCATGCGCAGCAAGCAGTGCATCCAGTCCGTCGCAAACCCATTTTGCTTCTTCCGGTACGCCTGCTTCTTCCATTTCCGGTGTGTGACACCAGGCCTCCCGGTCATAGTAAGCCGGTTCTATTGTCCAGCGCTGAGGCAGCCAGTCCCAGACGCAGCGGTTCCGCCCGGTGTCTGGGTCGAACATGCGAGGAGCGAACTCCCGCAGCCATGCAAGTTCCTTTGCAGTCCGGTTCATTCTCCTGAGCGTCAGAGACGCAGTGTCCTTTGCTCTGCCCAGGGGCGAGCAGTAGAAGGCGGTGATTTCCTCCTTCTCCAGCCGGTCTGCCAGCAGTTCTGCTTCACGCCAGCCCTGTTCAGTCAGGGAGTCAATCCGGTAGTCCGGATCCGCGTGGCGGATGATGAGAAGCCGCATGCCCTGCCTCTCAGAACAGCGGACGGCGGGGTTCCGGCTCCTCGGGGAACTCCGTCTGCTTTGCTGTCTTGCAGAAGTCTTTTCCGAAGTATCCCACGATCTTGTCTCTCAGATCCTTGGGGATGACGCGGGCAACCGGGAAGACCGCAACGCTGGTCAGGCGGTTCATGAGGAAGATCAGGAACTGAATCTCCTTGTCCAGAACATCCGCGGAAATACGGGCGAAAGAGTCATAGCGGGTATGCATGAAATTCGCACCGTCCACCGGCATCTGGCCCATGCTCAGGGACGGAATGCCGGCATCCGAGAATACGATAGAGTCGCTGCTCATGATACCGGAAGAAAGCCTCGCAGAGTATCCGCACTCGCACTGCAAACCGTGCAGGTAGCCCTCCATATCGGAATGGGCTGTGGAGCAAAGCATCTCTCCGCCCAGAATGCTTCCTCCGACATCGGAGTTCACCATGTAGAGGATTTTGCCCAGTTCCGCTTCATGGGCATCCACATACGCCTTGGAGCCCTCCAGGCCGATCTCCTCTGAGCCGAAGAAGATCACCCGGACTGTCCGCTTGGGCGGATTCTGCTTCAGCGCGGAAAGCAGACCCAGCAGATGCGTAACACCGGCACCGTTGTCCCATGCTCCGTAGCTGAATTCCGTGCTGTCATAGTGCGCGCCGGCGACAATAACCTCTTCCGGCTTTTCCGTACCGGGAACTTCGACAATAATATTACGGGATGTCCGCTTGCTCTCGGCGAGAGTCAGCTTAAAGTGCACTTTCTCCGGTTTCCTGCGCAGAAGATCCATGGCGTCAATGACGCGGATTGCAAAAGCGGGCATCTTTCCGTGGGCAAAATACATCGTACGGAACCGCATGGTGTCCAGGTCTGCGTTTTCCACGGTATCCCGCATGGTTCCGTTGGTCACGGCGAAGCCCACAATACCGGCCTCTTTCAGTTTCCTGTATTCCTTCTCGTTGGGTCTTGCAGTCAGGAGCACAAACTTTCCTTTGCATTTCGGCAGGGTGATTTCGTCCAGATTGCCGGGGTAATAGAATTCGGCATCCATTCCCTCAGGTCCGGTTTCGCCGGCATCAATCATGCCGGTTACCGTATAGGAAACCTTCTCAGGTGCCGTCAGGGTCAGTTCCGCCTCCGCGGGAAGCATCTGGGACACTTCGAAGGGCTCCATTGTTCCCTCATATCCCAATTCACGGACTCTTGCAAGAATCATCTCCGCCGCTCTGTGTTCTTCCGCGGAGCCGCTGGTTCTGCGAAAACTCAGTTTTTCCAGGAATTCATAGGCTTCCAGTCCATAATTGCTCATGTCTTCACACCCCTGTTTGTTATTTTTGATGGTTTTATTCTATTCTCAAATTCGTCAAATAGCAAGCAGTTCTTCTTCAAGCACCGGGTTTCTGTGAATCAGAATGCAATCCAGAAGCTCGCCCCGTATTTCTTTCCTTATCACGCACCAAGGGCCCTGCCGAATCGACAGGGCCCCCAGTGAAAGGAAAGAGAAAGAATCTGGTAATCGTAATAAGCGGCGCTATTTTGCCTGTTCCAGGATAATCTCCACTGAATAAAGGACTCCGCGCCTGTAGATGGTAAGAATGACTGTTTCGCCCGCTGTTGCAGCGTTGAGCTGGTTATTCAGGTCCTCAAGGCTGCTGACCTGGGTCTCATTCCATTCCGTGATCACGTCGCCGGGCTGAAGGCCCTTGTGCGCGGCATCGGAATCGGAGTCCACACTCCGAAGATACACGCCTTGGGGCATGCCGTAGAATACGGAAGCGTAGGTGGGAACCGTTGAGCCCTCAAAGCCCAGCGCCGGACGGCCTGAGATATATCCCTGCGCCATCAGCTCGGAGAGAATCGGTGCCGCCGTTCTTGCCGGAATTGCAAATCCGAGCCCTTCCACAGAGGCGCGGAGAGAAGAAATTTTCATGGTATTGATGCCCACGACCTGCCCCTGCATATTGATCAGGGGACCGCCGGAATTGCCTTCGTTGAGTGCGGCATTAGTCTGAATAAGGGTCATGGTACGGCCGGAAACCTGAAGATCCCGGTTGATGGCAGATACGATGCCGTCTGTCATGGTTCCCCGGAGCTCCGCTCCAAGGGGATCGCCTATGGCAATCACCGTATCGCCCACCTGCAGAAGATCTGAATCGCCCATTTCCACACAGGGCAGAGAATCCGCATCCACTTTCAGAACCGCCAGGTCGCTCACGGTATCACAGCCCAGGATTTCCGCGTCATAGCGGGCGCCTCCGTCCAGAATCACCTGTACACTCTGTGCGCCGGAAACCACGTGGGCATTGGTTGCAATACAGCCGTCGGCTGTGATGACAAAGCCGGATCCGGAACTGGCACCGGACGGATAGTAGGCTGTGACAGACACATAGCAGGGCATAATCTTCGAATAGATTTCCTGAAGGGAGAGATCCTGCTGGTCATGCGGCGCAATGCTGACTTCCCCGCTGCTGCTCCGCATACCCGGCGTGGAAGCCGGCGCGGAGACCAAAACTCTGGTATCCTCCGATGGCTTCGGGCTGGGCAGCTCCGGATTCTCGCTTGGCAGAGAGTCGCTGTAGTCCTCTTCGAACCAGACCGGAGCCGATGAAGGTTCCGCTTTTGTCCGCATGCCCAGATGGAATGAGATACCGTTCTCATCTGTCTGCACCTGGAAGCTGACGCGCAGAATCATCAGGCAGGTCAGAACTGCGCCTGCCAGAATCAGAGCCATCAGGAACGCGATAAAACCCCAGGCGCGGCGCTTGCTATGTCCGCCGCCGCTTTTTCCGGACGTTCCGGGCTCAAACATATCCGATTGTGCCGCCTCCGGGCGGAAAGGATCCCGTTCGTCCATTTCTGCGCTCCAGTCCATTCAAGCCTGATTTCTTTTACGGTTATCATTATATTCCTGAAAAAGCCGCGTTTCTTGAACAATCTGTAACGAGTTTGAAAACATCAGGCAAGGGGCAGAGTAAAGCGGAAACTGGTCAGGCCTTCCCTGCTTTCCACGGTAATATCCTCTCCATGCTCGTCCAGGATGGCCTTGACAATATACAGGCCCAGTCCCACGCCGTCCCGGTCCTCAGAACGGGACTTGTCCGTCTTATGAAAGCGGTCAAAAAGGAGGCTCAGTTCCTCCGGCGGAATAGTAGGTCCTGTATTGGTTATGGTCGTCACCGCCTTGTCCCCTTTCGGATGAAGCTCCACACGAAGCAGTCCATCCTCCGGAGCGAATTTCACCGCATTGTCCAGCAGGTTGTGAATCACCTGAGTCACCGCATCCTGCGCCGCCAGAACTTTGCAGCCCTCCTCCGGAATATCCACCTCCACATCCAGATGTTTGGCTTCAATCCGCTGTTCAAAGGTAATCAGGCTCTGTCCAAGACTTTCGCAGAGGTCAAAGACCTGCCAGTGAATGGTGTCTCCGTCCTCCGCCTGCATGCGGGAAATCTCCAGCATCTGGCGCACCAGCCGTGCCAGACGCCGCACTTCATCGGATACCGCCTGCATATAGCGGCGATGCTGATCCTCCGGAATCGTGCCGTCCAGCATGCCGTCCATAAAGCCGGCGATGGTGGTCATGGGTGTCTTCAGTTCATGGGATACATTGGCAACAAATTCACTCCGCCGCTGTTCGCTCTTTGCCAGGTTTTCCGCCATGGAATTGAAAGCGGCCGCCAGTTCATCCATTTCCAGGGTGTTGGTGCCTCCGATTTCCGCACGTGCACTCATATCACCGTGGCCAAAGCGGGCGGCAACGTTTGCCATCTCCTTCAGCGGTTTCGCCTGGCTTCTGGCCACAACGGAGCAGGCGACGATCGCAATCAGGAGAACCACAGCCGCACAGAGCAGCTGATAACTCATGCTCTTTTCAAGCACTGCATTCACCTGCGTCAGCTGGGCGGTTGCAACCACCATGCCGATACTCTCCCCGGAAGCCTCCGATGTAATGCGTACCGCGGAAAAATACCGCTCCTGATCATAAAGGCCGTCAAGTTTTCTCATGCCAGAGGCACTTCCCTGCTGTATGGTCCTGGTGACCAGATCCTCCGGCAGCATGCGATCCAGATGCTCACAGTAGAGCTCCCCGCAGGTGCACAGAATCACCTTGCCGTCTCTGTCACAGACAATTTCATCTGTGCCTGCGACTTGGGAGGCGAAATCCAGGCTGATGCGGAAGCCCCAGTTTGCCGCCAGCTCCCCGGACGCATCATAGGCAGCCGCCAGCTTTGCAACGGTCTGTGCGTTGGACTCCAGTTGCTTTCTGGTGGTGGAAAGCAGATAGGACCGGAGCAGCGGGCGGAAAGAGCCTGCCATGATGATCATGGCAAGCAGAATCAGGGAGAGTGTCAGAGACAGCTGTCTTGAGAATGTTGTCTTCAAGTTCTCACGCCTTCCTTGGGTTCAGAATGGTTCTTTGTTCCCAGGAGAACTTCCGCGCCTGACTCAGTTGAATCAGGCGCGGAGGATGACCTGTATAGGATCTTCGGCCTGTGCCGGATACGTCTTACTTCAGGGCAACTGCCTCGATTTCCAGTTCTGCATCCTTCGGCAGAGCGGCAACCTGCACACAGGCACGTGCGGGAGGCGCATCCTGGAAAAATTCCGCATAGGCGGCGTTGATAACGCCAAAATTCTTGAGATCCTTCACAAAGATCGTGGTCTTGACCACTTTGCTCAGGTCCGATCCGGCAGCTTCCAGAATTGCTGCAACGTTTTTCATGGAGCAGCGGGTCATCTCGGCTACATCTCCTGTGGAGATCTCTCCGGTAGCCATATCAATGGGCAGGCAGCCGGAAACATAGATGAAATCCCCTGCCTCGATTCCCTGGGAATACGGGCCGATCGCTGCGGGTGCATTGGGTGTATAAATGACTTTCTTTTCCATCTCATAACCCCTCCTGTGGTTGGAATTACCATTGATATTTTAAATTGCATTCTCCGTTCTGTCAATGGCGCGAACCCGGAATGTAGTGCTGAACGCAAATAGAAAGCAGGACTCCGCAGGCGGTTTCGCCCGGTGAAGTCCTGCCGGAATCCTCATATTTACCGGATAGCTTCCGTCATCTGCTTTCCTAAACTCTGCACTGTTTCGCTTCCCGCTGTGAGCCACTGGGCATCATAGGTCTCAAGCGCCCTGAGATCCGCCTCCCGGGAGATGAATACAGGCGCCATTGCCAGGGCGAGCTGGGTGCAGGTCATACTGTCGGAAAGCCCGTAGATCTCGTGGATGCCGCTTCTGCTCGCGCCGTCCGAGGGATCCAGATAGATGCTGAAACAGCTGCCGTCCGGACTCTGATAGTAATGCACGCTGTCTTCCGCACTCACCGGATAATCCCGAAGTACTGCCGCACTCATGGGGCCGTTGTAATCCGCCGTTCCCGCCAGTACGAAATGATCCTTCTGCCACGCGTACAGATTCAGGGAATACAGCGTTCCCCGTCCGTCCAGGCATCTGCAGAATCCGTCAAAGCTGGAAATACAGCCTGCAGTATAGCCGGAAGCTGTCAGCTGCTCTGCAAAATAGTCGGCGATCAGGGCATTGGTCATCCAGGCAAAGTCCAGAAACAACCGGGTTTCGTTCTCTTCGCAGAATCGAAGATACGCGTCGGAAACAACCAGGCGCACCTGATTGCCGCCAAGAAGCTCCACATTCACCGATTCCGGATCCGATGCAAAAGCCGCCGTCTGCTGATAAAAATCCTTCAATGCCGGTTCCAGTTCCGGATTGTAACTTGCCGCCTCTTCATCCGAGACGGAATAAAACATGGATCTGGCCATCTCATACGCGGGTCCCAGGTACAGATACCGGGTGCCCTCCATTGCCTCCAGACTCCGATAAAGCAACGGATCCACCTCTACCGTTTCATTGGGATGGGCGTTGAGATATGCCACATTCCGATACTCCTCCCAAAGTCTGGAAGGATGAAACTGAATAAACGCATACTGACACAGCTCTGTATAATACCGGGTCATGGCTTTCGCATCCGAAGAGGCGTGACGATCCCCTGTAAAATCATACTGGAATACAAAGTCCCTGCTGCAGTCCAGAGAACCGCTGCCCCTGACTTCGATGGTCGTCCAGCCTGCATCCGTCCGAAGCATCTGGCTGATGCCGTATCCAAATGCTGCCAACGCGATCGCAAGAAGCACACAGACAAGGATGAGCTTTCGGCGGGGATTCCCCTCCGAAAGCTCAATCCGTTCTACGGGTCTTGGCCGATCCAGCGTTTTATCTCTCGCTGTACGGTTCATACTCGGTTAAATCGACGCACGCAGCAGGAACAGTCCGAAGAGGACGATAATCACAGCCCGGACAATCAGGCCGATGATTGCGCCTCTGCGAAGCGCCTTATAGGTACGCATATAACGGTGATTGCGGCAGATTCTGCCTGCAATCAGGCCAAGGATGGGAAGCAGGAAAGCAAGAAGCGTAAACCAAATGCCGCCCTTGTCATGCAGAGGCATCTGCATGATCTCTTCCCGGTTGATGGTGGCCTGCTCGTTCTCCACAGGTGCTTCCTCACCGGGCTCCAGAATATGGATGCTCTTCAGCGGAACGCCCTTCTCACGAATCTGCTTGTATTCCTCAATCTCCTTGGGGCTGCCGAACACGAAGTGCTCGTGGCCAATGTCCACCAGTTCCGGCTTGTCTACAGAGTAGTCATGCTGAGAGGGATCATAGGTAAACAGCGCCTTGTTCTTCTCCAGCTTGGGATCCGGAATGGGAATTGCGGAAATCAGGGAGCGGGTATAGGGATGCAGCGGATAGTCAAAGAGTTCCTCTGCCGTGGCAACTTCCACGATGTCGCCCTTGTAGATAACGCCGATGCGGTCGGAGATAAAGCGGACGATGGAGAGGTCATGGGCAATAAACAGATAGGTAACATCCTGCTCACGCTGGAACTTCTTCAGAAGGTTCAGCACCTGTGCGCGGATGGACACATCCAAAGCGGAAATGGGCTCGTCAGCGACGACCAGCTCCGGTTCCATAACCATGGCGCGGGCCAGACCGATTCTCTGGCGCTGGCCGCCGGAGAACTCGTGGGGATAACGGGTCAGATGCTCGGGGAGCAGACCGACCTCTTCAATGATCTTCTCCACCTTGCGGACGCGGTCCGCCTCATTCTCATACAGATGGAAGTTGTACAGGCCTTCGGAAATAATGTAGTCCACGGTGGCACGCTCATTCAGAGAGGCTGCCGGATCCTGGAATACCATCTGGATGTTGCGGATAACTTCCCTGTCCAGGGAGTTGGGGATCTTGCCGGAAATCCGTACGCCTTTGTAGTAGATCTCTCCTGCGGCGCAGGGATTGACGCGAATGACGGCACGGCCGATTGTGGTCTTGCCGGAGCCGGACTCTCCAACCAGTGAGAAAGTCTCGCCCTTGTAGATATCAAAGGAGGCGTTTTTGACCGCACGGACGGCGGAATCACCTTTGCCAAATGTGATATCCACATTTCTCAGGGAAAGGAGAACTTCCTTGCCGGTTTCATCCACAGGGCCATGTTCCGGCAGATGGGCTACGCGCCCCTGCTCAGTAAATTCTTTTTTCGACATGACCGAACCTCCTATATATTGAACGCTTTGACCAGTTTGCCGTGAATGTCCTGGATGATCTCAGGCTTTTCAATCTTCGGCGCTCTGGGATCAAGCAGCCAGGTCTTGGCGTAATGCGTATCGGTCACCTGGAACATAGGCGGCTCTTCGAGGGTATCGATCTTCAGGCAGTAGGGATTGCGGGGCGCAAAGGGATCGCCGACGATCTTGTTGTACAGAGAGGGCGGTGTGCCTGTAATCGAGTAAAGCTTGGTGTTCTTCTGGGCAAGCTGAGGCATGGAGGACAGCAGCGCCCAGGTGTAGGGATGACGGGGATCGTAGAAGACCTCTTCCACGCTGCCCAGCTCCACGATCTGTCCGGCATAGAGTACGGCGACGCGGTCAGCGACATTTGCCACAACGCCCAGGTCATGGGTGATAAACACGATGGTAAAGCCGAATTCCTTCTGCAGATCCTTCAGAAGCTGCAGAATCTGTGCCTGAATGGTCACGTCCAGTGCCGTAGTGGGCTCGTCGCAGATCAGAATCTTGGGCTGGCAGGACAGAGCGATTGCAATAACAATTCTCTGACGCATGCCGCCGGAATACTGGAAGGGATAGTCGTCAAAGCGGTGTTCCGCATTGGGAATGCCGACCTTGTTCATCAGCTCCAGTGCACGAATACGTGCCTCCATTTCGGAGCATCCCTGATGCTTCATAATGATGGAAGTGATCTGCTTGCCGATGGTCAGAATGGGGTTGAGGGAGGTCATGGGGTCCTGGAAAACCGTGGCAATCTTGCCGCCGCGGATCTTGCTCCAGTCTTTGGCATACTTTACGTTTGCCAGGTTCAGGATGCAGGTGCCGTGAAGGGTATCCTCGGTCTCATCCAGATAACGAACGCGGAAGGCAACCTCGTCAAACACTTCATTGCGCGCTTCCTGATCCATAAGATCCACGCCGGAAGTCATCGCTTTCTTGAAAGCCTTGAGAAGCTTGTTGGAAAGGCGCACATTCTTTGGGTAGGCGTAGCGATCCACGGAAAGGACGATTTCCTTCGCAAGGATCTCGTTGCGCTTCTGTGTCTCCTCGGAGATGCCGCCGGAAATCAGCTCGGTATACTGCTTCTGCAGATCCTGCAGCTGGCTCTGATACCGGCTCATGTATTCCGCGTTATTCTTCACGGCATCCTTATGGGCACGGATCGTGTCCTTTTTCTTCTTCTCCAGCGCTTTGATCTCGTCTTCCATCTGGGAGATCTTCTTTGTTGTCGCGCGAATCTCCGCTTTTTCCTTGGAGGGATCCAGCGTCTGTTTGTAGTTGAAGAGCTCTGTCTTCTCAAAGGTCAGATCGGAGATATGGTTGGTCAAAGCCTCTTCTTCCTCAGGGCTGAGAGAAAGCTTGGCGTTGTGCTCCTTTTTCAGTTCTTCCATCTGGTTGTGTACTGCTGCGCCGGCTTCCAGCTTGGAATATTCGTCCAGTTTCTTCTTGCAGTGGCTGATCATGGAGCGCTCCAGCGCATGAACCTTCACCTTGGTGTCTGCAAGTTCCGGATCGTTGAAGACGATTCTGCCCTGGGAGATGTAGCCGTTGTCGTCCAGCATGCCTGCAAAGGTCTTGGTAAAGACGGATTTGCCGGAGCCGGACTCGCCCACGATGGCGATGGATTCATTTTCATAGATATCCAGGGAGGCGCCGCGGATGGCGGTCAGGGTTCTGCCACGCACACGGAACTTGACCTCAACATTCTGGATATTCAAAAGTACTTTTTTCTCGTCCATATCGCACCTCACATATGGGTCCGGGGATCCGAGGCGTCGCCCAGATTCTGACCCACGACATAGAGAACAATGGTGATGATGGACGCAACCGTGACCGGGCTCCAGAACTCAAACTGCCAGCCCGGCGTCAGCATGGCGTTCTCGGCCTGGTAGATCAGGCGGCCGAGAGACATGTCGGACATGCCCATGCCGATGTAGGACAGGAACACCTCGTAGGAGATGTAGGAGGGGATCTCCGTCGCTGCCAGAGTCACGATAACGGAGGTCATAAACGGGAGAATGTTCTTGATGGCAATCCGGAAAATAGAGGTACCCAGACATCTGGATGCCAGATTGTACTCCCGATCGCGGATGATAATAACCTGCGTCCGGATGAAGTAGGCAATGCCGAGCCAGCCGGTAACGGTCAGCGCAAAGACCATGGTCCAGAAGCCGGCTGAGAAGATCAGCACCAGGACGGAGATAAAGAGAATGTACGGAACATTGCCGATGATGTTGTAAACCTCGGTCATGACAATGTCGACTTTCTTACTGAAGCCCCAGATGGAGCCGATGATAACGCCCAGTGTCAGGTTGATCGCCGCGCAGATGAATGCCATGGAGACGGAAATCTTGGAGCCGTACCAGATGGCGTCAAACGTGGACTGACCGGAAGCGCCCGCGCCGAGAATCCAGTGGATATTGTATCCGAACATATCCATGGCCTTTTTCGGGGTCAGATGCTTCGCCGTTGCATTCAGCAGATTGACAAAGGGATTGTAATCGGTCACCAGGGGATAGATATACGTGAATGCCAGGATGATGGCAAGCACGGACAGGATGATAATATTCACCCGTTTCCGGAAGAACACGCGGAAAACGCTGCGCCAGTAGGAATAGCGGGGCGCGGTGATTTTCTCGGACTCCAGGTCGTTGTGGTCTACGCGGGAGAACAGTTCATCGTCGCTGAGATGAAACGCACTCAGATCGATCAGATTATTCTTTTCTTCCATCACTGTCACCTCGCCTTGCTGGAGAACGAAATCCGCGGGTCAGCCACGCTCATGAGTACGTCACCAAGAATAATCGAGATAACGCTCAGGCATGCGTAGAACAGGGTTACACCCACGATAACGCCGTTGTCATAGAAGTTGATTGCCTTGGTCAGCAGGTTGCCGGCGCCGGGAACTACATACACACGTTCCGTGATGATGGCGCCGACCAGAGCGGCAGCCACACTTGCGGGAACGCCGTGGATAATGGGAATGCCGGCATTCTTCAGAATGTGTTTGGAGAAAATCTCAGGCTCGGACAGACCGTTGGACCGGGCGAATTTTACGTAGTCGGAATTCATCTGGTCGATCATGTAGCGCCGCAGCCACTTCATCAGGTTGGCGACAGAGGGCAATGCCAGAGAGACGATAGGCAGGATATACATGACTTTCCTGGTGGATTCCATGTCAAATGTTGTCGGAAGGCCCATTTTATAGCCGATGGCCTTGAACAGGAAGATATAGGCCAGCGAGGGAACCGCCAGAATGAAAATGATATAGATTGTACCGATCTTGTCGGGAAGCTTGTCCTTCTTGAGTGCCATCAGGATGCCGAGGGGGATGCCAAGCAGATAGGCAAGCGCCGTGGCAATGATGCCGATCACGAAGGAGTAGCCAACCTTGGATCTGCCGCTCTTTACGGTCGTTACGCCTGTGTAGTCATCTTCAAACCGGTCAATATTGACTGCACTCGCCTCCCGGGATCCCGCAATATAGGTCGCCGAGTGGAGATTATCTGCGCTCATTTCTGTCAGTCCGGTGGGATACGTAACACTCCGGAGAACATAGGAGCCCTGATGGGCGTTCATGGTTTCAAAGACATCAACGCCCTGATTGACTGTATAGCTTTTTCCCAGATTCAGCGTCACCAGATTCTGGTGCACATAGGGAAACCGATTATCAAAGTAAAGCAGATACTTGTGAAGCGTGCCATTGCCCATAATCGCGGGCGAGAACTTCTGTCCGCCGTAGACGGGATCATGTGTTGTAAAGGAAAGCTTTCTCTCCCCTACCTCGCCCTGGGCTTTATGGATATTATCCACGCCGACAATGCCTGTGAGATACTTCCACAGGCGGCCAAGCAGAGGTTTGTCCTTATACGCAAACAGCTGCTGCGTACCTCCGTTGGCAACCTTTCTGCCGGACATAATGGCATTAAGACGCATGACCTTATAGCCGCGCGACTCAAATGTTTTTGTGAAGCGGCTCACATATTCGGCCACTTCTTCCGAATCATTTTCGGCTTTTCTCGCAAAGGAGACCACGTCTGCGCGCTGCTCCTCGGAGAGTTCGCCGCTGTTGACCAGTTCCTGCAGCCATTCGGTGTAGGGAACATAGTCAATATAGCCAAACTCCTCCCAGCGTCTGTACTGGTAAGCGACTTTGGCGTTGTTGCCGAGATTGGTATAGGTGGGATCTGATGCGAAAATCAGCTGGCGGTCCATCATGGAATAGATCAGCAGCATGACGATACCCACCACAATAATGATGGAAACCAGGCTGTGAAGAATACGCCTGACCAGATATTTTCCCATGGTATCACTCTCACAAAGGCAAGTACGGGGATGACGGGATCTCCGTCATCCCCGTAAAATGCTTAAAATTTTACGCGTATGCGCGGTTCGGTATCCGGGGGAATCTTAGAAGATGCCCAGTGCCTTGATCATGTAGCCGGCATAGTCGGGCTGCATGGTATCCAGATAGGTCTGAGGATCGCCGTAGTCGGGGCCCCAGCCGGACAGGTCGCAGATATCGAAGTTGGCTTCGTTACCAGTGCTGTAGTAGTAGCCAGCATAGTACCAGTCGCCGGAAGTCGGGCAGTCGACCTTGTTGATGATAATGCAGCTGTCAGTTACATTCTCAACGGACTGCTTGAAGGCCTCGCCGCGGTTAGCGTACTGCTCGCTGCCAGTGAACACGGGCAGATCGAGGTAGATGGGATTCTCCTTGTCGATGACGACGCCCTCAGCCGCCAGCTCCTCAATGGCGATTGCCAGCTCCTTGGCAGATGCCTCGGGGTTGTACCAGCCGTCAAAGCCGGAGGAAGCGCCGATGCCGCCTTCCATCTCGGGATTCCAGACCATTGCCTCAACGCCGTCGGCGTCCAGAGTGGCCTGAACGATCTCGCCGTAGTTGGTGCCAGCCGGGAAGGAAGTAGCAGTGCCGTTGATGTCAACGGTCACATCCTCGTCCAGGAAGACGAAGTTGCCGGGCGTGTAGGAGTTGATCAGGGAGTTGTACTTCAGCTCCTCGCCAACGGACTGTGCATTGTAAGCGCCACGATCCAGGCTCATCAGAAGAGCGCGACGGAAGTGGACGTTGCTCATGGCAGCCTGTGCACGCTCTGCATCATAAACGGTCTTGGAAGAGACAGCGGCAGAAGCGTCGTTGAAGTTGGCGAATGCATTACGATGGATGTTGAAGAAGCCCATGAAGGAAGTGGCATTGGTGCTGGAGACATAAGCATGATCCTCGAAGAGGCCATCAGCCTTTGCCTGCTCAGCAGCAGAACCGGTCAGACCGCAGCCGGGGATGATCTCAGCCTTGGCATCGTTGTAGTTCTTCAGAGCATCGGTACCATCGTTGTAGTACCAGGTCATGGACTTGATGTTGATCTTGTCAGCATTCCAGTAGGTGGGGTT
>JAEEGL010588508.1_pt1 | contig 16700 bp, 17 predicted proteins | sample 9134231 | NCBI WGS metagenome assembly JAEEGL01 (sample SAMN16246548, study PRJNA631951) | gut metagenome | biome: gut microbiome; feature: rumen; material: fiber-attached | host: Bos | place: Iran: Karaj | collected 2018-10 | reverse complement strand
TTTCACCAATGTTTTGTAAACAATTTGTCTTCTTTTTTCACAAATATTTTCAAGCATAAACAAGTCTTTTATGCCATCAACAGAAAGTTTTCCTTTTTCCAAAAGATACAAAATTGAGCCAGCAACCATGTTTTGTGCTCCTTGTTCCCACAATGTGTCACTTTCCTTTGCAAAAGTCTTTTTAACAAAATCATTTATCTCTTTTTCGGCCTCTTTTGCGTCTTCTTGATATTTTTGTGTTATTGTTTCAATAAATTTATCCATTTTCATTTTTCACACCCCCGTTAACTAAATTGTTCCAAATATTTTTTGTTCAGTTTTGTGAGATCAAACACATTTTGTGCTGATTGCTCTTGTTCAACTTCCAAAAACTTCCTTTCCCCATTTTGAATAAAAGACACAATGCGTTTTTCCGCAGGAATTAGGCAGTGCCTAACAGATGCTTGTGAAGTTAGGCTTTCTTGATATGAACCAGTTCCCAAAATTGCAATAATTTGTTTTTCTTTTTGCTTTTCTGGAATCATCACAAAGTTTTCATCTTCAGCATAAACATCATCACAATCGCAAGTGATTCCTGCAAGTTTTGCTTTTTCCATTTTTGCATCAATGTTGTTAACAGGAACAAACTTCATTGGCTCACCGCACATATAATATTCTGGAATTGCCTCCATCAAACGTGTGTTCAAAAGTGCCCAAACAAAACTTTCATTTGTTTTCTTTCTGCCAATCACTTCATAAAGGTTTATGATTGCATCTTTCATGGTGTATTTCCCATTTTCAATCACAAGATTTGGGTGTTTTATTTGTTTTTTGTCAAAATAATCTTTTAGTGTTTCTATCAGTTTTTCAGACCACTCTTCATAATTAAAATCGCCCTCATATGACCATGGAGTTCCTCCACCAATATCAAGCGTTGTTAAAGTTTTAAAATCCTTGAAAAACTCAGCATATTTTTCACACGCTTTTGTTATGTTTTGATAGAATTTGTCTTCTTCAAAAGAAAATCCTCTTTGATGAAAATGAATTGTGGTGAGTTTTAATTTGTTTTGATTTTGAAGCTTCTTCTTAAACTCAATTAATTCTTCTTTGGAAAGCCCAAACCTATCATTTTCCCCATCATGTCCATATAAGCCTTTCAAATTGATTCTAACCCCAATTTCTAGTGGTGATTCATATTCCTTTGAAAGCAAATAGTCAAGTTCATCCATGCTGTCAACTATGTCAACAACTTTCACCCCACTTTTGTGCATTGAAACAATTTTGTCTAGATAGCCTTTTGTTTTGAAACCATTTGCGTAAATTGGCTTATCATTTTGTTCATCAAAAAGATTTGTGAGTTTGTGAGTGTATTCTAGGTCATAGTGACTAGATGTTTCCAAACCATCACAAAATTTAAAAGCAGTGAACACCATTTCACTTGAATAGTTTGCCTTGTTTGCGTTTAGATATATGAATTTTCCATTATATCCAACTTTTTTTATTGCATCACCAAAGCACTTCTTTAGTGTTTTAATTTGCTTTTCAATAATATCCAAAAAAACAATTTTTGTTGATGTTCCAAAGTTTTCTGCAAGTTTTTGCATGTCTAAATTGTTGTAATATGTTTTTCCATTTTTAATTTCAAAGTACTTCAAATTTTTTCTCCTATAAAATAGTAAAAACATTATAATAAAACAGCAACAAAAATGCAACAGATATTTGCAAATTTTTTTAAATATTTTTTGGTCTTTTCGCTTGATTTCCATATTGACTTTTGATACCATTTTTGATACAATGAAAATCATAAGGAGAAAAACCAATGCAAAGACAAGAAATTCTTCCAACAGACACCCCATTTGATATCATCACAAAAATGAGTGAAGGCGTTCCTGGTGCTTCAGTTTTGCTGTCGGACGCAATTAAAAGAGATATTCGTGGCTGGTTTCTTGTTATGGAACTAGACAACATGAACATGCGTGGCAGTCAAATCTGGCTGGCATACAAGGACTATTGCGGTGAAAACATGGAACTATTTTGGGATTGTGTGAAAAAACACGACGAAAAAATGATTGAGGCAGTTAACATTGAATCTGCAAAATGTGGCCAAAAAGACAAAGCAATCCAAGTTGGAGGCTCGAGTCACAAAGAAAATTTGCTGTTTTCGCAAAAAGAAATGAAGGAACTTTCAAAAATGCCCAAAATTGTTCACCCAAAGATTTCAAAAAAAGATATTTTAAAAGAATTATAAAAAAAGAGCACAATTTGCTCTTTTTATTTTACCACTTTTTTCTGCCAAGAACTTTTCTTGCATTTTGGGCATTTCATATATCTTGTTCTGCCAAAGTGCATTGCAAAATATGTTTGTTTAAGTGTTGGAACATGTTTGTTGTGGCAGTGCTGACATTCATAGAAACCTGCATCTTTTTCAATCACCAAACAAAAATGCACACCAAACATAAAGCAAACAAATCCAAAAACAATTAAAACAATCCTTGCCCAAACTGGAAGCAAAGCAAGCCCCGCACTCAAAACCGCAGCAACCAATATTATTGTTGAAAACAACCCCAAAACAATTTCAAGAGTTAACAAAAATTTTGTTTTGCGTTCAATATCCAAGTTTAAAGCAATAATGTTTTCTTCTGCTTTTTCTTTGTATTCATTTCCAGAAATTTTTTCTCCACACAAAAGTTCATTTGCAGAAACGCCAAGTTCTTTGCAAAGTGGCAAAACAAGAGTTGTGTCTGGAAAGCCATTTCCACACTCCCACTTTGAAATTGTTTTTTCACTAACTTCAAGTTTTTGAGCAAGTTCAATTTGAGTTAATTTTTTCTCTTTTCTCATTTCTTTTATGAATTTACCTATTTTTTCTAGTTCCATAATTTCCCCCTTTTCAAAACTATTATAGCATATAAAAACAAAAAAATCTCCCACGCTCCGTAGAGTTTTGCAAAATTTTGTATTCTAAAAATGGAAAAAATTGCAAAAACATGTGCTAAAACAGAAAAAACAAACCTTTTTGGTTTGTTTTTAACTTGTAGTGGTGCAGGTGGAGGGACTCGAACCCTCATGAGGTCGCCCTCACTGGATTTTGAGTCCAGCGCGTCTACCAATTCCACCACACCTGCACGTGTTACTTTGCTAGTATATCATAATAAATGTGATTTTGCAAGTGAATATCAAAAAAAATATTGCATAAATATTTTACTTTACAATGTATAATAGTTATGTTATAATATTTTTAATAACATATTTTAAGGAGAAAATATATGGCCCCCATTATGCTCGCAAGCCTCAGTTGGCAACTCAACTTAACACTTAGTTTGGTTGTGGTTGTTTTGATTTTGTGTTCTAGTTTCTTTAGTGGATGTGAAACAGCATACACTTCAGTTAACACTGTTAGAATGAAGCATTATGCAGAAGAAAAGAGAAAAGGAGCACGAAAAGCTGTTTGGATTTGCGAACACTATGACATGACCCTTTCAACCATTTTGGTTGGAAATAACCTTGTTAACATTGCATCAACAACAATTTGTGCATTTTTGTTTGCAAACGCAATTGTGAACCCAACTCTTGCAAGCATTTTAAACACAGCAATTATGACAATTGTTTTGCTAATTTGCGGTGAAATAACTCCAAAAGCCCTAGCAAAACAAAACCCAGAAAAACTGGCACTAAAATTTGCTGGAATTATGTTTGTGATCATAAAAGTTTTAACACCTCTCACCTTTTTGTTTAACAAATACCAAAAAGCGTTATTAAAAAAGTCACAAAAAAACGCAAAACCGCAAGTTACTGAAGAAGAACTTGAAAGCATCATCGACACAATGGAGGAAGAAGGCGTTATTGACAAAAAAGATGCCGACATAATTCAAGGGGTTTTGGACCTTGACCAAAAAATTGTTTATAACGCAATGACCCCAAGAGTGGACCTAACCGCAATAAACATAAATGAAAACACCGAAAAAATTAAGCAAATATTTTTGGACACAATGTTTTCACGTATTCCAGTTTACAAAAAGAACATAGACAACATTGTTGGAATTTTGTCTGAAAAAGACTTCTTCTCTGCCCTCATCACAAAAGGCAAGGCAAATGTTGCTGAACTCATCACAAAGCCAATGTTTGTTAATGAAAACATGAAACTTGATGACCTCATTCGCAAGATGCAACAAGAGAAAAAACATATTGCAATTGTTTTGGACGAACACGGCGGAACAAATGGAATTATCACCCTAGAAGATGCAATTGAAGAAGTTTGGGGTGAAATCTACGACGAACACGATGAAGTGGATTCTCATGAACTGTTAACCAAACAAGTTGACGGCCACTACATTGCGGACGCTGAAATTGAACTTGAAGAACTGTTTGAAAGGCTAAACATTGAACATATGCCAGAAAAAGGCTATTCAACTCTTGGAGCATTCTTGTTTGAACTTGCTGAAAACGTTCCAAGAGAGGGACAAGTTCTCACATTCACAACAATTGATGACAGAGTTGATGCTGATGCAAACTATTATGAAGTGAAAATAAACATGACATTTAAGCTTATTGAAGTTGTTAACAAACGTATTAGAAAAGTTTTGATTAAAATTGAAGAAGTTAGTGAAGAAGAAAAGCAAGATTAAGGATTAATCTTGTTTTTTTTTAATTGCATTTTTTTTGCAACTGTGATAAAATAAAAGCAAACTTGGAGGTTTTGTATGAGCGAAACAGAAAAAACAGAATTAGAACAAGAAGATATGGGCAAAACTTACGAAAGAGAAGACTCCGAAACAGGTTACGCAACAAAGATGTCTGAAACAGCCCTACTTAAAGCCAGCAGAAAATATGATGTGATTGCAAATGCCCTGCTTGGAAACTATGATGACGACGGTCACTACACTATTGCTCCAGAGATTTTAAAGGAACTTGCGGGCCTTAGAAAACTTGTTGGAACCACAAATGAATTTGGAACAGAGCTTAAAGCGCCATACAAAAATGGCGTGTCTTTCAATTTCCTTCTAAAACTTGGGAAAGAAAACCCTGAAACACACACCGCTGAATCAACGCTATACCTTATGGAAACCATCAACAAAGTTAATGGTTATATTCAAAACATCCTAACAACTCCTGTTGCAACCTACACCTACAAATTTGATGAACACTACAAAGATTATTGTTACAGAGCATTTAATGTTGTTTCAAACATTGATGACAAAGATGAAGGAGCCCTAAATGGCGACAACATTAACATAGACAAAAGATTGGAATATTTGGAGGCCGTTAAAACTGTCAGCAAAGACAAATATCTTGTTTTGGAAGAAAGTTTCTTTAATTCTAGACTTCAAATTCTTAACGAACTTCCACAAGGAGCACTTGTTTTGAGCGAATTCAACAAAAAAAGAGCTGCCCTTGAAAAATATTTCATGAACAACCCTAAAAACAAATATAGAGCACTAAATGAACTTTTAACCTCAATTATTGAAGCATATTTTGATGACCTTGAAAACACTCCAGCCTACAAAATTGCAATCCAAATTTTGATCTTGAAATATCTAAACCAAGTTATGGAAATTAGTGGACAAATTAAGGCAAGCGAAGAATATAAGAAAGCAATAGAACTTCCTGCAAAAACAATGGCTCCAGCAGCCCCTGCTCCAGCTCCAACTCAAACCAAGAAAGCCGTGAAAGGCAATGTGAAAATTGCAAGTGCTCCAAAAAAGAGTTCTGGCCCAAAAGCTGAAAAATGGAAACCAGCAAAATACACCAAAATGAAAGACGACAAATTAACAGCAAAACTCAAAGCTGGTGGTGGTGGCGGAGTTAAGAAAACAACAGCAAAAACGAAAACCTCCGTCACAGAGGAGAAAGTAAGAGAACAACTAAAAACAACAGAAGAAAAACCAAAAACAAAAGGAAAAGAAGAAAATAAAGAAAGAGCATCATCAGACAATGTACTTAATATTATATAGAATAAAAACATTTCAGCAAGTGAAATGTTTTTATTTTTAGAATGTGAGACTATTTGTGCGTTTTAACTGATCATTTAATATTTTAACTGATTCATGTTCAAGATTTTCTATTTGATTATTAATGTCTTTAATTTCATCTTTTATCTTGTTTTCTTTTGCTAAATCTTTGTTAGCTTCAACAGAATTTAATTCATGTGTGTAAGCAAGTTCTTGTTTTTTATAGATGCGGGCATCACACAAAAATTGTGGACCATACCCAACTGCAGTGCTAACTGATGGATCACAAAATTCCATTGCCACACTTTCTCCACTTTCAACAAACCTAAAATCCATTTTTTGTTCTTTAGGCAGAGTTAAATGAACATTTGGATTGTTTTTTATGAGCTCCAAGGTTTTTAAGTAATTTTTCTTTGCTTTTTCACAATCCTCTTGGCTCTTACCCGCAAGAATTGCATTAACATAAAAAGCTTCCATATTTCCCAAAAACAAATTGTTGTCGATAATTCTTTCCGCAGAGGCAAGCGAAACACTGTTGTCAATAATATCAAACAGTGCATTAAAATCCAAATATAAGCCCGCCATTGTATACCCAACACTATATTTATTTCTAACGATAAGCTGTTCCGCCTTTTTGATAACTTCACGTCTTCTTGGTTCATTCATCCATAAAGTTTCAATTTTTTTATCAAAAGCTTTATAAACATCCACGCTGTAGCTATGAATGTTACTAAGCCTTGAAACCCTAAAACTATTACCTTCCCCTTCCAAAACGGAAAGTTCTGTCATTTTTTCATTATCATCATTTTCTTCGATGAAGGCAGGCACATGCCAAAACAAAACTCTGTTTGAGCCATTATTTATAATTGGCTTTGGATTATATGGAGACTCTAAACCTTTTTCCTCAAATAATTCTTTTGGTGTTAGAAATTGTTTTTCCATTTTTTATTCCCCTTTATATAAATACTCTGTTGTTTTCTTTCTTATTTTTAACTTCCATAGCCTCTTCTCTAATGCGATTTAGGTCCCTGTTAACTGAACCATTTATGTCCTTATATACCATTGATTTTTCTTTTTGATATTTTAAAGTCACTTGCAAATCGTTTGGAAAAGCTTTTTTACTGAAGCCATTTGACCTTAAAATTGTTTGAACTGTTCTATCCATGTTTAACATATTGTCGGCAGTTAAGTAACTTCTTGTTTGGGAAAGCGCATTTTTTGAAGCAATGTTCATCACTTTTTGTGTTTTAAAGAAATAGTCATATGTCTTTAGGAAAAACAAGTCTCTTGCCGCCAAATCTTCTGCTTCTTTTGTTCTTCCACTCTTTAAAAGACTTTCTATTTTTGAAAAGTCATAACAAATTCCATAGTCCGACATTGAACTGATCAAAACATCGCTCATTAAAAGTTTTTGAATGTTTGGGGCAACGTCTGCCCATTTACCTTTTGCTTTCACAAGTTGAGAAATGCTCACTTGCGAAAGGGTTATTTTTCCTCTTATTTCCTGCTGCAAAGTGTTTCCAAAAAAACCACATAGTTGTGTTCTTTTGTCGATGCCATACTCAAGAAGCCCTTGCTCAAAAAGATATATTCCGCTGTCAAAGTTTGAATCTTCAGATATGAGTTCTTTGCTGAGTGCAACATCTTTTAGGGGCCTTATTAAGTTGTTGTTAAAGTAAACCGCTTTTCTTAGGCGGTCATTGGCTTTTTCAACAATTCCTTCCATAGATAATATATTATTTTTCATCTTATATTACTCCCTATCGCATCAATTATAACACAGTATTTATCAAAAATCAATACTCAAAAGCAAAAAATAGCTCAAAAACTTGTGTTGACATTTTCCACAAAAAACCCTAAATAACAGCAAAATAATTAACCAAAAACAATTATTTTGCGCCGTCAAACGCTCATTTGGATTGCAAAACTAATTTTTTTTTGATAAAATAGGTTTTGGAGGCTTAAAGTGAGTTTTTTAGATTATGTTCTATCTTCCTTTGGAATCCACGAAATAAAGGAAGAAAAAAAGAAAACAAACTTTAACTTACGAAAAAATCATCAAGAAAAACAAGAGATAAAACAAAAGCTTGCAATTTTTTACCCAAAAAACTTAAATGAAATGATTGATGTGGCAAAATTTTTGCGAGGAAATGGACCTTCAATTTTGAATTTAAGCTTTTTAAGCCCTGAAGACAAAAAAAGAAGCATCGACTTTGTTTTTGGTGCAGCAATCAGTTCAAGAGCAAACTTTTCCAAACTTGACGATGGAGTTTTCATTTTTGCACCTCCAGAAACACAGATTATCAATAGGACAAATGATTATGATTAAGGATAAAAAATATTATCTAAAATTTTTATTTTATATCATAACTATTCTTGTTTTGGTTTTCGACCTTGTGACAAAAGCCTTAACTGACGGAATAGTTTTTCAAGACGCCATAAAGGGCGTTTTTGCCATTGAAAGTTATCACAACACAGGTGCAAGTTTTTCACTCTTTGAGGGCTCAAAAGCGGCTCAAATCATCTTTATTATTTTGGGGATTTGCGTTTCGGTTGGAATAATTCTTTACAGCATTTTTAACAAGTCACAAAACCTAAATTGGTGTTTCTTTGTGGCAGCAAGCCTTATGATTGGAGGAATTGTTGGCAACATTGTGGATCGCATCGCTTTTGGATATGTTCGCGACTTCATTTCTCTTCAATTTATGCATTTTGCCGTCTTTAATGTTGCAGACAGTGCTCTATGCATTGGTGTTGTGTTTATGATTGTTTGGCTAATTTTTTATGCTTTTAGAGAAAATAAAGGAAAATAAGAAATGGAAACAAAAGAAATTATCACAAAAGAACAAGACAGAAAAAAACGCCTTGACATGTTTTTGGCAGAAAATTTTTCAGATATGACCAGAAACCACATTCAAAACATGATTCAAAACGGACTTGTTTTGGTTGATGGAAAAAAAGTGAAATCAGGTTACAGCCTGAAAGAAAACCAAAAAATAACCATAAGCATTGTTGAGCCACAAAAAACTGATATTGTTCCGGAAAATATTCCTCTAAACATTGTTTATGAAGATGCCGACCTTTTGGTGATTAACAAACCCCAAGGAATGGTTGTTCACCCAGCAAACACTGTGTTTTCGGGAACTCTTGTGAATGCCCTACTTTCTCAAGTTAAGGACCTAAGTGGAATTAATGGAGAGCTTAGGCCTGGAATTGTTCACAGGTTAGACAAAGACACTTCTGGACTTATGCTTGTTGCAAAAAATGACAAAGCACACAATAGTCTTGCAAAACAAATTCAAGAAAAAAGTTGTGAAAGAGTTTATTGGGCCCTTGTTTGTGGAAATGTGAAAAAAGATGAAGGCGTTTTGGTTACACAAATTGGCAGAAACCCAAAAGACCGCAAGAAAATGGCGGTACTAAAAGATGGTGAAGGAAGACAGGCGATTTCTTCTTTTAGAGTTTTAAAAAGATATGTTGGATACACTCTTATGGAGTGGTCATTGAAAACAGGCCGAACACATCAAATCAGGGTTCATGCAAAGCATATTGGCCACCCAGTTGCTTGTGACCCTGTTTATGGAACAGAAAACTTTGGCCATTGCGGCCAACTTTTGCACTCAAAACACATAAAGTTTTCTCACCCAACCACAAAAAAAGTTATGGAATTTGACAGCAATCTTCCTGACTATTTTGAAAATATCCTAAAAAAACTTTCACCACTAAAAGACTAACAGAATAATCTATTTTCAAATAATGATTGCTTTTTTTGTGGAAAAGTGTATAATTAGATTTAAGGAGGAAAGAAATGGCTAAATACGAAAGCAGACGCATACTCAATTTTTTAGGGTTTTTGGCAACAATTTTGATTGCCATTGCAATACTTATTGCTAGTATTATATTATGGATTAAAAGTGGACACTTTGGCATAGTGCTCCCTGGCCTTGGATTTAATAATGTTCCATCTGCCCTTGTTTGTGTTGCAAACATTTTTGCATATATCCTTGCCATGGTTGCTGGCTTTGCTTATGCAAAATCTAGAAGAAACATTGCATATATGATTGTTCAAATCATTGCAATTGTTATCATTATTTTCGTGATAATCACAAGTCTATTTTTCTAGGAGAAAATTATGAATTTTAAATCACCAGGCATGATTGTTTTCTATTGCATGTTGGCGGTTACAATTCTTTGTTTTTCTTTGATGCACCTTGTTGGAGCCCTTTCCATTGTTGGGAGCGTAACACTTGTTATTGCCTGTGTTATGGCCACATGGTGGAGTTTTATTCGATATTTGGTGTTCAAAAGAAATCTTGAAGATAAAAAAGCTAGTGACGCATATCTTTATGCAGAAAAAATGGGAAACGAAAAAGAAATAGAAAACTTTAAATACTCAAAAAAACAGGAAAGAAAAAATAGAATGGACAAGTTCAATTACGGAACACTTCCTTTTGGAATGGTTGTTGTGACCGGCATTGCAATTTTTCTATTTTTAATTACAACAAAAATAATATAAGGTTTAAAAAGGACAAAAATTATGGATTATAAAATTAACAAGAAAAACGAATCAACAAGTGAATTAAAAATTAAAATCAACGCAAAAGAATGGAAAGATGCTGTTGAAAAGGTTTACAACGACCAAAAAGGTAAATATTCTATGGAGGGCTGGAGAAAAGGAAAAGTTCCTCAAAAAGTGCTTGAAAACACATATGGAAACACAATGTTTTGGGAAGATGCAATAACTGAAGTTGCAAACAATGGTTATAGGCAAGCAATCAACGAAAACAAAGACTTCGACCCTATTGGAACACCAAGCCTAAACGTTGACAAAGTTGACGACAACGGACTTGAACTCACAATCACAACAGAAGTTATTCCACCAGTTAAACTTGCAAAATACACAGACATTGAAATTGAAGCGCCAATCAGAAAATATTCTGAAAAAATGCTTGAAGAAGAACTAAAGCACGCACAAGTTCACAAAACAACCGACAAGCCAGTTGAAGGAAAAGTTGCAGCAAATGGCGACATTGTTGTTATTGACTTCACAGGTTCTATTGACGGAGTTGAATTTGAGGGCGGAAAAGCCGAAAACCACAAACTTGAACTTGGCTCAAAATCATTTATCGACACATTTGAAGACCAACTTGTTGGACACAAGGCTGGCGACAAAGTTGACGTTAAAGTGACATTCCCTAAAAACTATGGTGCAAAAGATTTGGCTGGGAAAGAAGCATTGTTTAAATGTGAAATCAAATCAGTTAATGAAAAAGTTGTTCCAGAAATTAATGACGAGTTTGCAAAAACCATGGGAAACTACAAAAATCTTGAAGAATACAAAAAAGATGTTGAAGAACAAATCAAATATGAGCTTGAAAGCGAAAACAAACGTGCTGAAGAAGATGCAATACTTCAAACAATCATCAAAGGCAGCACTGTTACTCTTCCAAAAGTTTTGGTTGAACAAAACTTGGATAACATCATGAAAGACCTTGAATATAGATTAATGTATCAAGGAATCAACCTAAATGATTATGCAAAATTTACTAACACAACAGTTGAAAAACTAAGAGAAGATAGAGTTAAGGACGCTGAGGGCCTAACAAAAACAAAACTTGTTTTGGAAGCTTTGGTTAAAGCTGAAAACTTGAGAGTAACAGATGAAGATGCCGATGCAAAATGGGCTGAAATTGCCAAAATTCAAAATAAATCGATTGAAGACGCCAAAAAAGACGCAAATCCAAATGCAATAGACAGAATGTATAGTGATATACTTATGGATAAGCTGGTTGCATTCCTAAAATCTAGAAACACAATTAAGCCAAAAGAAATCAAAGAACACTGCCACTGTGGCGACCACTGCGAATGTGGAGACGACTGTGACTGTGATGATGATTGCGAATGTGACGACTGCAAAAAAGAAAAGAAATCAAAATAATTAACACAAGAAAATGAATTAGAACCGTTCAAAACTTTTGAGCGGTTTTTTATTTTCTTTAAAAGGAGTTTTTATGCTTATCCCAACAGTTATAGACAAAACACAAAATGGAGAAAAAAGTTATGATATCTACTCTCGCCTGCTGGAAGATCGGATTATTTTTGTGAGTGGTGAAATAAATGATGGCACCGCAAACACCGTGATTGCTGAACTTTTGTTTTTGGAAAGCAAAGACAGCAATAAAGAAATATATCTATACATCAACTCTCCCGGCGGCGTTAGCCAGTCGGGGCTTGCCATTGTTGACACCATGAATCTCATAAAATGCCCTGTTTCAACAATTTGCATTGGGCTTTGTGCGTCTGCTGCGGCTCTTATTCTGGCAAGTGGACAAAAAGGAAAACGATATATCTTGCCAAACAGCAAAGTGATGATTCACCAACCTTGGGGCGGAGTTCAGGGGCAAATAACAGAAATTGAAATATATTTAAAAGAGGGAATCAAAGACCGAAACACCTACTCTAGTTTGCTTGCAAAATGCTGCAACAAAACTCAGGAAGATGTTTTAAAAGATATTGAACGCGATAACTATATGAACGCACAAGAGGCTCTTTCATATGGCCTTGTTGACAAAATACTTCAAAAAACAAAACAATCTAACACCAACTAAAAGGAAAGAATTATGAATAGTGATGCAATTTGTTCATTTTGTGGAAAAAGCCAAAAAGAAGTGAAAAGGCTGATTTCAAGCCCAGACACACTAAGCTTTATTTGCGAAAACTGTGTTGATATTTGCAAAGAAATCATCAAAGAGCAAGAAACAAAAAAAATGCAAAAATTTGTTTTGCCAACACCAAAAGAACTGAAAGAAAAACTAGATGAATATATTGTTGGGCAAGAAAGTGCAAAGAAAACAATGGCTGTTGCTGTTTATAACCATTATAAAAGATTAAATTATAACCTAAACACAACGCAAGACAAAGTTGAATTAGACAAAAGCAACATTTTGCTCATTGGTCCAACAGGGGTTGGAAAAACTTTGATTGCCAAAACTCTTGCAAAAATACTCAAAGTTCCTTTTGCTTGCGTTGATGCCACCACCCTAACTGAAGCTGGCTATGTTGGAGATGATGTTGAAAGCGTTTTGACAAGGCTTTTAATAAATGCAGAATATGATGTTAAAAAGGCTGAAATGGGAATTGTTTATATTGATGAAATCGACAAAATTGCAAAAAAGAGCGAAAGCAGAAATCTAACTCGTGATGTTAGTGGCGAGGGGGTTCAACAAGCTCTTCTTAAAATCTTAGAGGGGACAAAAGCAAATGTTATGGAAACAACAAACAGAAAAAATCCGCATCAAGAAACTGTTGAACTTGACACAACAAATGTTTTATTCATTTGCGGTGGGGCTTTTGTGGGACTAAATAACATAGCAGAAAATCACAAAACAGAAAAAAATTTGGGGTTCATTTCAAATAGCAAAAACAGAAAATCAAAAGTTTATGATCTTGCTCACAACATTGGCCCTGACGACCTCATTGAATTTGGGCTCATTCCAGAATTTGTTGGAAGGCTTCCTATTGTTGTAACCCTAGATGAACTTGATGAAAATGCCATGATTTCAATTCTCACAAAGCCAAAAAATAACTTGGTGCTACAGTATAAAACAATCTTTAAAATTGACGGAATCGACATCGACTTTGATGATGATGCTTTGCATGAAATTGCAAAAAAAGCATTAAATTTAAAAATTGGTGCAAGAGGGCTTCGAACAATTATGGAAGAAAGCATGCTAAACCTAATGTTTGAATCCCCCAGCAAAAAAGAAAAACAAAAAATTGTTATAAACTCAAAACATATCCAAAACCCAAAAACAACTAAAAAAGAAATTGCCATAGTTAGTTGATTTTTTGCGTTTGATTTGATATCCTATTTTTAAAATAGGAGAAATAAATGGATATAAGCACTTTAAACATAAACTTCCACGAAATGTGCAGCAAGTTTAACCTAAGCGACCCAAACATATTAAGAAAATTTGTGCATGGCCTCGACACAGCAAACTGCTGTTTTTCGCTTGCAAGTTCAAAATATTATGAAAAAAGTGAAAGAGAATTTATTTACGCCGTAGGTCTTCTTCACGATGTTGGAAGAATGGTTCAGTGGAAAAGATATGCAAGTTTTTCAGACACAAAAACAAGGCCACATGAAACACTTGGTGTTGAATTTCTGGAAGAAAAGTGGATTGCAAGATTCTTTAAAACAAAGCAAGAACAAAAACTTGCACTAAAACTCATTTCTCACCACACCACCCCATATGTTGGAAAAGATCAAAACATGAAAAAATATATGCCAATTCTCCGTGACAGTGACAACTATGCAAACCTCCAATACACTGCAACGGGTCTGCAAAGATTGTGGCTCAACCAAGACGGTGTTAGCCCTGCTGTTCTTGCAAAGTTTAGATTAAGGCAAAACCTGCATGGAACGCCTCTCCACACAAAGTTAGACAGAATTTTGCAATTTTTGTCTAGAACATATGCAATTGAACACAACCTCTTGAAAAGAGATTTGCTTGCAAGAAAATATATCAACGCAATTTATGATGTTTATCACAAATTTCTAAATGATGAAGATGTGGCACTTTTGTATAAAGAATGTTGGACATTAAAAAAAGAACTTGCAGATGAAGTTCAAAAACATGATGAAATTAAAAGAAGAGCTGAGGAAGGCTTTTTAAACTAAAAACACTAAAACTTAGTGTTTTTTGTTTTCCTGCAAAAACAAAACCTAATTTGCAAAAAAAACAATCAATTTTTGCTGTTTTTTCGTGAAATTTTCGTTATTTTTTGCAAAATCGAACACAAACACATGGAATTCATTTTTGAAGCTATATCACGAAATTTTAAAATAATAAAAAAAGAACGACATATTGTCGTTCTTTTTCTTGGTGACCCACGCGCGGATCGAACGCGCGACAACTTGATTAAAAGTCAAGTGCTCTACCGACTGAGCTAGTGGGTCATAAGGTGAGCGAGTTTCACGCTCACGCTTGGCAGGGGTGGCTGGATTTGAACCAACGCATGCAAGAGTCAAAGTCTTGTGCCTTACCGCTTGGCTACACCCCTAAGGTCAAGACTAGTTTTTAGACTTAACTTGGAATTGGTCTTTTGCTCTACGTAAGCAAAACCTTGCTGCCCTTTTTTAATCTCCCAAAAGTTTGTGGTTGCCTTGCTTTTTGGCTACTTGGCAGGGGTGGAAGGATTTGAACCCTCGAATGCTTGAGTCAGAGTCAAGTGCCTTACCGCTTGGCGACACCCCTTTATCACAAAAACTGTGATGAATTAATGGGGTGAAAGGTGGGACTCGAACCCACGACCTCCAGGGCCACAACCTGGCGCTCTACCAGCTAAGCTACATCCACCATAGTGGGGTCACCCCTAATGGCACGCCTGGAGGGACTCGAACCCCCGACCTACGCCTTAGAAGGGCGTTGCTCTATCCAGTTGAGCTACAGGCGCATATGTGGGAGATTATTTAATTTCTATATTCTAAGATATAGTGGAGCGAGAGAGGGGAATCGGACCCCCGTAGCCAGCTTGGAAGGCTGGAGCTCTACCATTGAGCTACTCTCGCACATTTTTAGTTACTCAAAAAGTTTATCATATATGAAATCACTTGTCAAGTACAAAATAAAAAAAAATAAAAATTTTAAGAACAAAAAAAATGGCTGCGATTGGCCATTTTTTGGTTATTTTATCTCTTTTTGAAGGCTTTTAAACTCCTCCATCACCTCTTCAAAGGTTTTGTTGTAAACATAATCACAATCTTTGGGAGCTTCCACCAAATATTTCTCTTCCTTCCCATTTTTGATAAATCGTTCTGGGTCAACAAAAATCACTTTGAGCCCATGCTCTCTTGCCTGCTTTTCAACTTCTCTGCGATCTGCATGGCAACCAAAAGTTATGAGTGATTTTGCTCTTGGATCAAATTTTATGTTTTGGATATATTTATCTTTTTGATATGTTCTTAAAATTAATTCAGGAATATTTTGTCTTTTCACCAGTCTATCAAAATTATTGTTTAAGACAGTTCCAACAAACATGCCTGTTTGATATAAACTACTAAAAGTTTTATAACCTTTTGTTGGCTCAGCTTTTAAACACTTTAACGGAGTTTGACTAAAATAAACAAGTTTTTCTTTTGGAGAAGCAAAAAAATCTTTCAAAAAAGTGTCTTCTTTGCCAAAATAAAACTTTTTGGTGTGATGGTTTTGAACTTTGTATGTTTCATGCATAACATAAAGAGGGTCAATTCCAGCATCAATTGATGGGCCGCACCCCATTTCAACTTGTGCCGGCAAAAATTCTTTTATTTCATTTAACGAACTGATGTATTTTGGATTTTGCCTTACACCCGGCACCCTAAACATTTTTGTTGAATGCTCCCACATCCTATCATAAACTTTTTGATAATCATATCCCTTGCTCACAATTATCACATCAATTGTGTTATAGTTGTTTGGGAAAGAAACATTGGCTAGTTTGTTTTTTGGGTGATCATCATAAACATTAACATAAACACATAAGTCCTCTAACTCAAAAACATTTTTCTTTGTTTCAACAAAATTTTTCTTCAAAGGAATCAAAAATTCTTTCATATAGTTTTCATTTTCATCTTTTGGCAATGTGCTTGAAACATAAATGTAAGCCGTTTTTAAAGAAAAGAAACCATCAAGGGCATTATATGAATTATATATGTGAAAATATCTTCTTCTTTTTGTTGTTTCATCAACATAATCAGACTGACTAACATTTTCTTTTCTTTGGTTCCTAAAC
>JAEEGL014144426.1_pt1 | contig 16701 bp, 17 predicted proteins | sample 9134231 | NCBI WGS metagenome assembly JAEEGL01 (sample SAMN16246548, study PRJNA631951) | gut metagenome | biome: gut microbiome; feature: rumen; material: fiber-attached | host: Bos | place: Iran: Karaj | collected 2018-10 | reverse complement strand
CCACCGGAGTTTTTCACACTAGACGATGCCGTCCTGTGCGCTTATGCGGTATTAGCAGTCATTTCTAACTGTTATCCCCCTGTGAAAGGCAGGTTACCCACGCGTTACTCACCCGTCCGCCACTAAGTTTAAAAAGCAAGCTCTCTAAACTTCGTTCGACTTGCATGTGTTAAGCACGCCGCCAGCGTTCATCCTGAGCCAGGATCAAACTCTCTAAAAAAGTTTTGTCCTAACCAGTTTAAACTGGCTAATATCCATTCTTTACTGTTTGGTTTGTTAAACCGTTCTGAAATTATTCAGAATAAAATTCTTGAAATCTTTCAGGGTTGGATAGCTGTGTAATTATCAATGTTCATCGGACTTTCAGCCCTTTCGTCGCTTCCGGTTTTTTTCGCTCCGTTTTGCGGCGACTTGATTAGAATACCACCTAACCCAATCTGTGTCAACAAGAAATTTCAATTTTTTTCAAAAATTTTTTCACGCCTTTCTCACTCCACAATCTTATGTTAATGACCGCCCTTGGATCTACTATATATAGCTTTCGAACGGTCGAATATTTATGTATACTTAAATTTTTTTCAAAAAAATCATGAAAAAACCGCCTCCCCGGATCTTTTTTCCGGAAAAGCGGCCCTTTCTTTATTCACCCCAATCATTTTTCAACCCCCGGCCCTTCTCTGAACCGGCTGTCGCAATCCACTTTTTATCACATTTTGAAGAAACTGATATTCTCCGCCATTTCATTCGCGAGATTCTGCAGTCTGCCCGCTGCCTCGCTGATGATGGTAAAGGTTGCGTTCAATTCCTCCATAGACGCATTGGTCTGTTCGGCCGATGCGGCATTTTCTTCCGATATCGCCGACAGATCGGAAATGATCTCCATCAATCCGTTCTTTGCTTCGTTTAAAGAAGTTACACGGTCGGTGATGTGTGTGGAGGTATTCTTTACATGCCCCACATTGCCGGACATTGTTTCCATATTTGTCTTTGTAGAATCCAGCTGTTTCGCCTGTACGCCGAAGCTTTCGTTCAGTTTTTCCAGAACATTCACGGAAGAAGCCGAATCTGCAAGCAGTTTCTCCACGATGTTCTTGATCTTGTCCGCGCTTTCACTGGACTGGTCGGCCAGCTGGCGGATCTCATCTGCAACTACCGCGAAGCCGCGTCCCGCATCCCCGGCACGTGCCGCTTCGATCGAAGCGTTGAGTGACAGCAGATTGGTCTGCGTTGCGATATCCGTGATCGCCTGCGTAAACTCCGAGATCGTCTTAGCCGATTCGTTCGTGGAAGTAATGGTATCCCCGATGTCCTTTACAGATGCCGTCACTTCATCGCTCTGACGGATCAGCTTCTCCAGTGCATCCATCGCTTTATCGCATGCCTCTTTCATCTCTTCCGCATACGAATCCATCTCTTTTACATCCGCTGTGATATCTTCGATGTTTCTTCCGATATCGTCAGTATGCATCACTGCATTTTCCACGCTCTCCGCCTGTGCTACCGCTCCCTTGGAGATCTCCGAGATTGCGTCGGTTACCAGCCCGGATGCCTCCGATGCCTGTGAAGCGGAATCCGCCAGATCCACACTCTGCCGGTTCAGATCCTCCGAAGTGTTGTGCGAGCGGGTGATGATATCCGTCAGCTTCTCATACAGATTGTGCACGCCCGTTGCAATGATACCAAGTTCGTCCGCTCTGCGTACCATTTCCGGATCCACTTTGAGATTCAGCTCGCCTTCGGATAAGGTGTCAACGTTTTCGGCGATCGTCTTCATGATCTTTGAGTACTTCCGGGTCAGGACGATACCCATTATGACAAAGGCAGCAACGATCACAAAAGTGACAGCAAGAAGCATCCCTACCTTGAGGTTCAGTTTTTGGTTGATGTCCGCTGCGTCACGTCCTGCAAAGAAGCACCCTACATACTGCCCGTTATAGGTTTCGGGAATGTAACATACATAATAGATCTTTCCGTTGATGTTTGTCTTAAAATCCTTGAAAATGGTGCCGGCCTTTACGGAATTGTAGGCTGCATCGCCGATATCCTTGCCCTTCATCCCGTCGATCGTCGTGATCGCACGGGTCTTGTCCATGATAAACGTGTATTCCAGTCCCGTGCTCGCACTGAGGTCATCAAACAGCTGCTGGATATTTACTTCGCCCTCCATGTTCGTATCGCCCTTCCAGAGCTGGCCGTCCACAAAATGCCATTCCCCTTCATACGTCCCGTCTATCGTGTGCTGCAGTTCCATACAAGCCGTAGCCAGTATTTCCTCGCCCATATCATGATAACTGTCCTGGAATTCCAGATAAGTTACCAAACAAAGAACGACCGCCATCAAACATAATCCTCCGACAGCGATCGCCACTACACGTCCGATCAGGCGTTTATTCTTGTCCTTATGTCTGCCCATGTTAAACCCTCCTTGATCCTGTTTTCCTTAATCCGCTCCGCAGATCATCTTTAATCATTATACTTGTTTTGTGCAATAAATACAAGAAAACTTTTGAGAATGAATGGAATTATAGAACTATTGCACAACGCTCTGCTTCCGTATTGGGCAAATCGTACAATCGGATAATAAATAAGTATTCCGCTTGCGGAATGCTCGCGCCCAGTGCGGTTGCGATAGCAGCAATTTCTTATAGAGTAAAACAAAAAACCACAGAGCACTGTGGTTTTTAAACTGTACTATCAGGAAAAACAAACAAAAGTTATCGCAACTGGATCAGCCGGATCCCGTCCTCGGTCACCAGCTGGAAGCGGGTATTGTAAGACGTCGGTATCATCAGCAGCACCCGTTCCTCAAAACTGCCTTCGTACTTCACCTTCCCCTTCATCGTAAAGACCATACATGAAGTCGCATTATAGACCACTACATTTTCTGCAGTGAAAAAGATATCGTCGTACTCAATGTCAAAATTGATACTGCTGTACAGATTGCCCTTTTTGTCATAGATGTCCATCCGGTAGCGTCCCGCACCTGACTTGTCAAAGTATACCAGTCCCACGTAATTGCTGCCATGATAGACTGCGCGCACCTCTTCGTGCAGTGCCACGTTTGCGATATTGGTCGGACGCTGCGCTCCTTCGTAGAGCATCAGTCCGTCATTGGAAACCGCAACCGCCGTCTCATCATCCAGAAAACTGACATAAGGAACCAGACGCCCCTGATAATCATAGCCGCTGACCAGATTGTCCGCCTCATTGCGGCCCACATCGCCGAAATTGTAGAAGGCCACCTTCGACGTCATCTGCCCGTTATCCACATACAGATAGGAAACCCCTACCAGTCGCCCGTTTTTGGAGATGCCGATGGCCAGAGGGTATCCGCTGCGCGACATCGTCGTACGGAAATAAGAGATCTGCGTTCCGTCTTTGTAGAACAGATAGATCGGCGTAGTCGTCACATCGTCCAGCACCGCAGCAACGATGCCGCCTTCGGACAGGCAGATCCGCTGCACGGGACTGTTGACGGAGATCTCGCCCGTCAGTCCGTTTTTGTCGAAAATATAGATCGCGCGTCCGTTGCGGTCCGCCACAGCCGCACATTCTCCGTTGACTTCTACCATCGGTGCCTGCATCGTATACGGGAAGCTCCAGACATCAGCTCCTTTGGCATTGGTACAGTGGATGCCGTCCGGACTGTAGGAAAGAAAAGCACTGCCAAAAGGAACGATCGTGGCACCCGCTGAGGGATGCCACTCCACCGTTCCTACTGTTTCGTACTCCGTATAAACATGATTGCGGATGGAAAAGAATACTACAACCCCGACCACCGCCAACATCAGCAGAACAATCATAGTGAATGCCGCTTTTCTGGCTTTGATCTTTCCGAGTTCTTTTTTGTAGCCGATCAGATCGACCGGTGCATTCTCTTCCTCCGTTCCCCGTCTCTTTCTGTCACGCATACCGAATCGTTCAAAAAATCCTACCAGCTGAACTGATAGATCGTTGTCGTATTATATTCCTCTTCCGGGCCGAATACCGGCTGCGGGAACTCCTCATGATTGATCGCATCCGGGAAATACTGCGTTTCCAGGCAGAATCCCTTAAACGGATGATTCTCCAGACCGTTCTTTCCGATATTCTTTCCGATGCAGTTGCCGGAATAGAACTGTACTCCCGGCAGATCGGAGTATACCTGCATCTTACGGCCGCTCTTTGCGTCCGATGCTTCCGCGATCAGCTTCTTCTTGCCGTTATATCCGTCCACGATAAAATTGTGGTCAAAACCCTTGGCGATCTTGATGGGCAGAAACTCCTTCTTGTGCAGATCCTTGCCGATCTTTTTCGGTTTGGTAAAATCAAGCGGCGTACCCTTCACTTCCATAATCTCGCCGGTCGGGATCAGCTGCTTGTCTACCGCCGTCACTTTGGACGCGTTGATCGTCAGCACAGTATCCTCCACATCCGCACGGTTGATGCCGCCCAGATTGAAATAGCTGTGGTTGGTCATATTGATCACGGTCTTCTTATCCGTGGTCGCATGATAAGCGATCTTCAGCTCGTTCTTGTCGGTCAGAGTATATGTCACGGACACTTTCATATTGCCCGGATGTCCCATCTCCTTATCCTTTTTGGTCAGGGTAAAGGTTACGCTGTTTCTGCCTGCTTCCGCCTCCCAGACACGCTTATGGAAACCGATCTTAAAATCACTGTGCAGATTGTTTGCCTTATTGTCGTTGATCGGAAGCTGCACTTTCTTTCCGTCCACTTTGTAGGTACCGCCCTTGATCCGGTTGGCGATCGGGCCTACCGTTGCACCGAAGAAACTGCCGTTCTGGAAATACTTCCACAGTTCATCGTAACCCAGCACAATGTCTTCTGCCTTGCCCTTTTTATCCGGTACATACAGATTCTTGAGGATCGCGCCAAACGTGATCACATCCGCACGCATCCCGTTCTTGTTGGTGATGGTATAGCAGTCCACTGCCTTACCGTCTCTGGTTTCACCAAAAAAAGCTTTTGTTACAGCCATTGTAAAAACCTCCCGAGCCTATGCTCCGTTTATAATTCGATTCTGCCTTCATACGCACGCAAAAGCGTGACTTCATCAATATTCTCCAGGTCACCGCCCACCGGTACACCGCTGGCGATCCTGGTCACTTTGATCCCTGCCGGCTTGATCAGCTTGCTGATGTACATCGCCGTGGTCTCCCCTTCCAGAGACGAGTTGGTCGCAATGATCACTTCCTCCACATCCCCTTCCAGGCGGGCAATCAGTTCCTTCAGCTTAATATCCGCCGGGCCGATCCCGTTCATGGGCGAGATCGCGCCATGCAGCACATGGTAAACACCCTCGTACTTGCCGGTCTTTTCATAAGCCGCCAAGTCGCGCGTATTCTCCACCACCATGATCTGCTTGTGATCCCGCTTCGGATTGCCGCATACCGGACAGAGTTCCTGATCCGTCAGGGTACAGCATTCCTTGCAGTACTTCACATTTTCCTTGGCACGGATGATAATATCCGACAGACGCTTTACCCGGTCGTGCGGCAGATTGATGATATGAAACGCCATGCGTTCCGCCGTCTTGCTTCCGATTCCGGGCAATGCACCCAATTCCGTGATCAGCTGATTGATATCTCCGGTATATAAGTCCATACCGCTCCCTTAGAACGGCAGACCGCTCAGATTCAGACCGGAAGAAATGTTACGCATCAGCATATCGCTTTCTTCCTCTGCCTTGCTGAGTGCACCGTTGACTGCAACGATCACCATATCCTGCAGTGTATCTACATCCTCCGGATCTACCGCGTCCGGAGAGATGGTCAGTTTGGTCAGCAGTTTCTTGCCGGTCACGGTCGCTTCTACCGCGCCGCCGCCTGCAGCCGCCGTATACTCCTTCTCTTCCAGCTCTGCCTGCTTCTCCTCCATCTGACGCTGCATACGCTGTGCCTGCTTGAGCATATTGTTCATGTTCCCCGGCACAAAGCCCTGTCTTCTTGCCATGTTTAATCCTCCACTTCTACTTTGATTTGTTTGATATTCAGTATATCTGCAAGATCCGCAAACTGCGTATCAAATTCCCTGCTCTCATCGTAAACGACCGCATCAAACGGCACTTCCTTGCCGATGTGCTCATTCAGGATCCCTGCAAACTGCTCCTTAAAATTCCCGCTCCGCAGAGCGTCCGCATGCACACTCTCCGTAAAGCACAGCAGCAGATGTCCGTTATCTCCGAGTGACAGCTTTGCCTTATTCAAAAGGCCGCGCAACATAAACTCGGATTTGCCCAGGATCATCGGCCAGTCCCGGACGACCTTTTCGATATCTTCCGGTACGGCGATCTCCAGCTTCCGTTTCGGCTCGGCCGGTGCTGCCGCAACCGCCGCTGCCGCCTGCGGTGCCGCTGCCATCGGAATACCATTTTCGATCTTTTTTTCCACGCTGCGCACTCGCTCCAGTACGGCCTTTTGGTCCGTATCCATCTGCGGGCGCATCAGGCGGATCAGATACATCTCCAACATAATACGCTTTTGTCCGGAAAAACGCAACCTTCCCGACAATTCCGTGAATACATCAATATAGCGCAGAATGCCGTTCATCTCCAGCTGCGCCGCTTCTTCCTTCAGCAGTTTCAGATGCTCGGCAGAGACATTTAAGAGTTCCTCCATATCCGCGGCATCCGAAGCTTTTAAAAGCATCAGGTTGCGCAGATACCAGATATAATCCGTCACAAACTGGGACAGATCCCGCCCCTGCATCACGATCTCTTCCACTAACGCCATTCCACCGATGATATCGTCCGAGAGGATGCAGCGCGTCAGCCGGCTGAATACCTCCGTATCCACCGCGCCGAGAATCTCCAGCACCTTCTCGTAGGTCAGCGTCTCTCCGAAATGGAAGGCCACACACTGGTCCAGGAGGCTTAAGCCGTCACGCATAGAACCGTCCGCCGCTTTCGCCACATAGGTCAGCGCCTTATCCTCCACGGATATCCCTTCGATATCCGTCAGTTCGCGCATCCGTCCCGCAATGGTCTCAATGGAGATACGCTTAAAGTCGTATCTCTGACAGCGACTCATAATGGTAATGGGGATACGCGGCACTTCCGTTGTCGCCAGGATAAAGATAACATACTTCGGCGGCTCCTCCAGTGTCTTTAAGAGCGCATTTCTCGCGCCCTCGGAAAGCATGTGCGCCTCGTCCATGATATAGACCTTGTACTTGCCCTCCACCGGAGGGTAAGCTACTTCTTCTATGATGGTACGCACATTTTCCACACCATTGTTGGAAGCCGCGTCGATCTCGATCACATTCATACTGCTGCCGGCAGCGATCGCCTTGCACATCGCACATTCCCCGCACGGAGAACCATCCTGCGGATTCTCACAGTTGACGGCTTTGGCAAAGATCTTTGCGATGGTGGTCTTGCCGGTACCACGCGTACCGCAAAAGAGATACGCGTGGCCGATCCGGTCTGCCTTGAGCTGATTTTTTAACGTTGTTACAATGTGTTCCTGTCCGCGCACATCTTCAAAATTCTGCGGCCGGAACTTACGGTATAAAGCTGTATACGACATAACAATCACTTACACATTTCTGAAAATTTAGTCCCCGAAACTGATGCCCAGCATCTTGGCTTCCTTGATGATGGTCGCATCCGGATCCACGGTCTTTAGCTTGCCGGCTACATCCTTCAAAGAAACCTTCACCACCTCACGGTTCTTGTAGCCGACCATAAAGCCGTACTCGCCCTTGAGGATCAGCGCGCCTGCTTCCGCACCCAGACGGGATGCGAACACGCGGTCATACGGGCAGGGTGCCCCGCCGCGCTGCATATGTCCCGGCACGGTCACGCGCACTTCCAGGCCGGTCTTTTTCTGGATCTGATCCGCCACCTCGTAGGATACACTCGGGAACGGATACTGCTCCATCTTTTTCTTGTAATCCTTCTTGGACAGCTTCGCATCCTCTTCCGAGATGGCGCCTTCTGCCACCGCCAAAATGGTGAAACGGCTGCCGCGCTCTTCACGCTTGCGGATGGCCTTGATCACCTTGTCGATCTTGTACGGGATCTCCGGGATCAGGATGATGTCCGCACCGGAAGCCATGCCGGCATTCAATGTCAGCCATCCTGCCTTGTGTCCCATCACTTCCACGATGAATACACGTCCATGGGAATCCGCAGTGGTATGGATGCAGTCGATCACATCGGTTGCAATATCCACGGCACTCTGGAAACCAAAGGTCATATCCGTACCCCACAGATCGTTATCGATGGTCTTGGGAAGCGTAATGATATTCAGCCCCTCCTCCCGCAAACGGTTTGCCGTTTTGTGGGTGCCGTTGCCGCCCAGGATCACCAGGCAGTCCAGATTCAGCTTGTGATAGGTGTGCTTCATTTCCTCGATCTTGTTCCGGCCCTTCTCATCCGGCTCATCGATCGTCTTGTACGGCATACGGGAACTGCCCAGGATCGTTCCGCCCTTGGTCAGGATGCCGGAAAAATCCGCGCCGGTCAGCATACGGAAATCACTGTTGATCAGCCCCTTGTAGCCGGAATGAAAACCAAAGATCTCCACTTCTTCCCCGCTGTTGTAAATAGTCTTTACCACGCCGCGCATCGCAGCGTTCAATGCCTGGCAATCGCCGCCGCTTGTCAACATACCGATTCTCTTCATACCCCAATACCTCCATGTATTTTATGCTGATTTACTGTTGCTTATTCAAACATATCCTCACGCAAGGGTGTGCCGAACGGAATATCCGTTTTCGCCGTCTTTCCGAGCAGTTCCTTTAAATACTTCGGTTTCAATCCGTTGCTCGGCCGTATGCTGCGTACATTTTCTGTGGTAAAGGGCTCGCCCGCTTTGATGTCCTTCACCGCAAAAAGGCTGCGCCGGAAGGTCGTGGAAGCCTGCTCCCCTTTGGTCAGGGTATAATCCGGTCCCTGCGCGATCCGTTTTGCGTTGCGCACATCCCGCACCATCGCCGCAAAACTTTCCATATCCATACTGAAGGCACTGTCCGCGCTCTCCACGCCGGCAATCTTCACATGCTTCTCTACCACGCATGCCCCCAGGCTCACACCCACCACGGCACCGAGGCTGCCTTCACTGTGATCCGACAGGCCGACGGGCACACCAAAGCGTGCCTTCATATCCGGGATGTTTCCCAGATGCATATCTTCCCAGGGTGCCGGATATTCGCTGCAGCATTTGAGCAGTACCACCTGTTCATTGCCGGCCCTTTTGCATGCATCCAGTGCTTCCTGTATCTCCTCCGGGCTCGCCATACCGGTCGAGATGATCATGGGCTTGCCCTTGGACGCCGCATATTCGATCAACGGCAGATCCACCAGCTCGAAACTGGCGATCTTGTAAGCGCCTGCCCCCAGCTCCTCCAGGAAGTCCACAGCACCGTTGTCAAACGGCGTCGAAAGAAAATCCACGCCGCACGCTTCACACTCCTCCTTGATCCGGGCGTGCCATTCGTACGGAGTCCCCGCTTCTTTATACAAATCGTAAAGCTTATATCCGTCCCACAATCCGCCTTTTATCTTAAAACACTCGTTATCGCAGTCGATCGTGAGCGTATCCGCCGTGTAGGTCTGGATCTTCACACAGTCTGCGCCGGCCGCTGCCGCCTGCCGCACCACCGCAAGGGCAGTTTCCAGACTGCCCCCATGATTGGCGCTCATCTCGGCGATCACATAGACCCCGCCCTGTTGTATTTTTTCAAATAAACGGAATACTTTCATACCCTAGATTTTATCAATTTTCGGGTCAGAATTCAAGATAAATGACTTTTCACCGGTAAGACCGCCGGGAATCCTTACAGGCCTGCATATCCGGTTGCTTCGATCATCTTCTGCCCTTCCTCAGAGCACAGCCAGTCCACCAGGCGCCTGACATTTTCATTCGCGTTATCTTTTCTGTATACGACGTAAAACTGCGTCGCCAGCGGATAGGTCCCGTCTTTGATGCTGTCGTTATCGGGATAGATCCCGTTTACCGAAAGCATTTTTACTTTGTCGTTGGCTACGATATTGGTCAGGTAGATCCGGAAGGAATACGCGATCGAACCGCCTAAAAGGGCATAGGGTGATTTTGCGCCGTACGCCTGCTCACCCATCACCCGGTCCATGGTGGTCTGGCTGCCACTGCCGGCTACACGGAGCAGCGGATTGATCGGCAGATCCTTTCCCCCCACGTCCTTCCAGTTTGTGATCTCACCGCCGTAGATCTTCCGGATCTCCTCCAGGGTCAGATCGTTTACGGGATTGTTTTTGTTTACGAAAAAGACAAACCCTTCTCTTCCGATAGGCACGATCTCCAGCTCCACGTTTTTTTCTTCCGCAGACTTCAGCTGATCCGGGGACGGATAAGCGGTAAAGAACAGATCGGTTTTCCCGTCCACCACCGCATTGAAACCTCTTACGGTATTCTGATATTGCATCGCGCTGTCTTCCGCAAAGTTTTCGCCGTAATAATTATCGTCATCAAAAGCGCCGCCCTCAAAGGTCACGCAACCCTGCGGATAGACATTTTCGATCACGGATGCATATACCGGCACCAATGCCGCTGCGCCATCCAGTTTGGGAAGGTTCTGCGTAAGTTTCAGTGACGATCCGGTTCTTGCAAGCTTTGCATCCGGCTCGAAGGGCAGGTAGGATCCGACGTCGATCATTTTGAGCTGTGTGGCTCCGCTGAAATTGTTGGCACACCTTCTCGTCACCGTAAACCAGATGAAAAGATTTGCTGCAGCAAAGAACAGAAGAACGCCCGCTAAAAGGAGTCGTTTTTTCAAGGCCAGTATTCCTCCCCGACAAAATGAATGACGGAGGACTGGCGGTACGCATAAACCGCGTAGCACATATGGCCCACTGTAAACAGACATCCCAGGATCAGAAGGATTGTAAGTAATCTTTTAAAAGTCTTCTCCTTCATCGTTATCACATACTTCTCATCATCTGATACGTTAAGAACCATAAAAACAGGGCCAGCGCCAGCAGAACGCCGAAAACGGCGATTCCGATAATCGGCCCGACCAAAGAAACCCTTTCACCGTTTTTTCTGCGTTTTTGAAGTTCTGCCATTTTTACGATAGAAATGACTAAACCTGCAAGAAAAATAAGTACCCAAATCATATGGTCATCCGTTTCCTTTCCGGCTGTTATTCCACTACTTCAATCCCATGTTTCTTAAACCTGCCAAGCAGCGTTTTGCCCATATTATCCACGCTGTTGATCAGCCGGAAGTATCCGTTCATGAACGATCCGTATCCGTATGCCTTCCAGACCTCCAGCCATTCCGGCGGCAGTTTATCCTCGTACCTGTTTTGGCATATTATAACATGGAATTTCATTTCACGGAAATATCGCTCTAAAGTGAGTGTTTTTTTCCTCCCGTTTCGTATAATATAGTGACCGGGTCAAAAAAACGAAAGGAGTTTCCTATGACCGACGAAAAAGTCATACGGCGCCTGTGCAGCGGCGATGAAAAGGCCATTGCCATATTAATGGATAAATACAGCCGCCTGCTCTGGAAATGCGCTGCGGCAATCCTGTATCCTTCCGAGGAAGATATCGAGGAATGTGTTGCGGACGTTTTCATAAGCCTTTGGCAAAAACCGGAAATTTATGATGAAAGCCGCGGAAAACTCTCCGCCTTTCTGTGCACGATGGTAAAGAACAAGGCGCTTGACCGCCTGCGGCTGCTCCGGGCCAGAAAAGAAGAGTGCGTGGATCAGATACCGGAAACCGTCGTTGCGGAAAACAGCAGCGAATACGATCTGGACCAATGTCTGGAACAACTCTCCGAAGAAGACCGGGAGATCATCAAACGCCGTTACTATCACGAGCAGAAACCTACCGAGATCGCCAGGGACATGGGCCTCGACAAAAAACGGGTCGAAAACAGACTCTTCCGCTCCAAAAAGAAACTGAAGGGCATGCTCCGTAACACGAGTGCCTGCCCACGTACAGAATAAGGATCTTTTCCAAGGAGGAACAGATGAAAAGAGTAAAAATGAAAAAACAGAATATGGATCATATCAGGGAACGTTTTGAACAGGAAACCGGCGTGACACTCCCCGAAAAATCATCTTGGGAAATCCCCTCCCGGGCAGGCCATTTCGCAGCCGCCGCTGCCGGCCTCCTCTGCCTGGTCTTCCTTGGCCAGGCGTGGTACAAAGTAAGCCTCGATAAGCAGCAGGCCGCAGAGACAGCTTCGTCCGGCTACGTACTCAGTAACGGCGGGGCGGCGCCTGATGCAACCGGAACCGAAGAATCTTCAACGCCGGAGGATACCGCCGAGGGCAGCACGGAAACCGTTACGGAAGACAGCCTTACAATACAGAGCAGCGATTCTTCCACCGTTGTCAGCCTCACAAGTGAAGCCGAAGATGCCGGGATCGGCGCTGACGAAAGGGTGGTTGAAACTGCCATATTCACGGAAGGCAGTGACTGGGTCTGGCCCGTACCCAATATAGAATGCGATAATGTACTTGTGTGTGTTACACCTCCGGACGGCATCAACCCGGAACGTCCGTATCCTTACTACTCCATTCCGGGTACCGAAGGCGACGATGTCGTGGCCATGCACGACTGCACCATAACGGATAGTGGCTTTGACCCGCAAAAGGGCAATTTCGTCGCAACGAAGGTGAACGGCAATACCATCGAATACCATCATCTGAATACGGTATGCGTATCTGCCGGAGATGAGGTGACTGCGGGTACAAAGATCGGAACCCTGGGTAACACCGGTGCTTCCACCGGCCCGCACCTCGGCATCACTGCTACCGCAGCGGACGGAACGTCGCTTATTGTCCTGTCCGTCCCGACCGTGTTGTCCGAAGAAGAGGTCACCACAGAGTAAAAACGGATTTTTACAACAGCCTGTCGGCTGCATCAAAAAAACCACGAGGTCCGTCCCCGTGGTTTTGCTGCCTAGAAGCCACGGGGACGGACCTAATGGTTTTTTCTGTATTCTTCGATCCGCTGACCGATCGTGGTATAATCCCGCTCGAACAGTTCCTCATACACCTGCGGCCACAGCAGCTCGGCCGGTACCCGCTCCAAAATTGTCTTCCTTACGAATTCCTTACTCCGGTCGCGGTATTTCGGCAGATGATTCAATTCCAGCAAATGGTTCAGTTCCGGCCGCCACAGCATGGTGATCTTTCTATGGTCCTTCACACGCGGGTTTTCGCTCTCCTTGCGCAGCACCAGAAAATCCGCATCCTTCCCCGTGATCTCCACACTGATGATCCCCCACCACTCCGGAACATGCTCCGCAACACGTCTTGCATGCGTACTGCCCACCACGATGATATTTCTGTCATAATACCAGTTATAGTACTTTACCTGTTTCTCCAGGCGTTCATACGTATCGGCATCCGATTTGATCTCGATTCCGTATAAGAGCGTGGGCGTGACCATAACGATATCCGCCCTGGCAGAGCCCATGGTCTTCTCTTCCAGGATACGGTTCTTTCCGTATGTTTCATCCAGGAAGTCAAACAACGGCTCCCGGATATCTTTGTCCCGTGTTCGTAAGATCTCCCCGATCACAGCTTCTTCTGCATCCATATGAGATCATACCACCGGTCAAATTTCTTTCCGACGGTCTTCATCTGCGCCACTTTTTCATAGCCTTCTTTCGAATGAAAATGACAGCTGTCGTGCGTCAGGTACTCGTCTTCCTCTTCACAATACGCTATACCGGCAAGCAGATTTACAATTCCCTGTTCACGGAGTTTATTCTCCAGTGCCCGGTAAAGCAGAGCACCGATTCCCTGTCGCCGATACTCTTTGTCGATATAGATCGATGTCGTCACCGTCCAGGCATATGCCGAGCGGCCGCTGTAGGCACTCGCATATACATATCCTACAATATAACCGTCTTTTTCACATACCAGATAGGGATACTTTTCGCTGATCTTTCGGATCCGTCTTTCAAATTCCACAGCCGAAGGTGCCTCATACTCAAACGAGACCGCTGTCTTTTCCACGTAATAAGCGTAGATTTCCGCCAGTCTTCCTGCATCCTCCGCTTTTACCTCTCGGATCTTATACTCTCCCATAAAACTTTTCTCCCCCGAAATGATCTTATACACCCAGCGCCTGTACATTCAATAAACCACGCCGTCGTCTGCAGATTCCTCATGAACGGATACCAGCATATATACCAGCGTATCTCCCTTCATATAAAAACCGAAATACACATCTCCGTTTTTGTATATTTCTTCGTGATCAACATCCTCAGAAGTGTATACCCGATCCGTACTTTCCGAAAAGGTATATCCGTATTTCTCCATAACCTCTTTGATCACGGTGATATCATCTCCGACATGGATCCCCAGCAGATCGTATGCATCCGATTTTACATACACCTGGGTCCAATAGATCTTATCACCGCCCTTCGGATACCGAAAGGCATAGGCCGTAACCCCTCCGTCATAAGTGCTATTGGGGATTGCTTCGACACTCTCCCCTGTGCCGGTCTGCTCATCTGTATCATCCCCGTCGTTCGATAATCCCACTTCGCCCAAAAGTTCGATATCAATATTACTGTTCTCATTAATGGTCGCAGCAAGCGCAAAGGTATCCTTATTCTCCGCAGGATTCGTCTGCGGTGCATTTGCAGATACCCCTCCCGTGGCAGCCTGCGGCGCATTCGCAGATACCGGTCCGGAATTGGCCGGATGATAACTCGATGACGGCCCGTAAACACAGCCGATAAATCCCGGAATGGTGATCAGCGTTGTTGCAGCCAGCCCTAACAGGTTGGCTTTCCTTCTGCTTATTTTCATAATATGCCCCCCTCCCATTACACATCCGTCTATGCACACGGTATGTGCTTTGCATCTTTTTACGGCATATTATATCATACACTATCCCGAAACACTACTATCCCGCCTTTTTTGTTAATACCGGATAATATAATAGATCACATATACCCAGCTTAAAAAACAGCCGGCATAACCGCCGGCTGACTTTCCATTCAAATCGTTCTGTTGTATGGTATCTCGTAGTCCCACGGAGCGATCTCTTCAAAAGCCCGCGCTACCGCAAACACATCTTCATCCCGGAATCGCTTTCCGATGATCTGCATACCTACCGGAAGACCCTCCGCCGTCCATCCGGCCGGAACGGATGCCGCCGGATTACCGGTAAAGTTTTCAAAGAAAGTCTCGCAAAAACCGATCAGGGGCTCGATCTTCCTTCCATTCAGTTCCGTCGGTCCCTTTGTATTTCCGTCCGCTGCATTTTTCACAGGCGGACAGATCGTCACCGGCGATACGATGATATCATATCGTTCAAAGATATCCTGCTGCGCATCCAGGATCTCGGTACGCAGTTCGTTAAAATACCGGTAGTCCATGATCGTACTGTTCAGTGCTTCGCGGTTCCAGTAGATAAACTCTTCCGGGATCTCCTCACGGTGATCCCGCACCAGATCAAAACCGTTTCGTTTCCACAGTTCCATATCGATCGCCGTATCCACGCAGATACTCCTGCACCACAGCTCTGCGAAATCATTCTGCGAATGTTTAAAGGAAAAGTGCACAGGCTCTACCACTGCGCCGGCTTCTTCCAGCCGGTGCGCTGCCGCCGTAACGATGCGTGCCACTTCCGCATCCACCGTAAAGATATCAAAATCCGTCGTAAAGGCGATCTTCCAGTCTTTTATGGGCCGTTTCATCAGCTCCGTGAAATCCCGTTTTTCGCGCGGCAGGCTGAGCGGATCCCTGGGATCATGGATTGCCATATAATTCAGCATCACCGCACTGTCCAATACCGTCCGTGTGATCGCACCGTCAAAGCAGTACGGATGTGTCGCTGTCCAGCCATCCGGCCGGCACACGCTGGGAATCGTGCCTACCGATGCCTTAAATCCGAAACACGAACACCACGCCGACGGGATCCTTATGGATCCGCCGCCGTCGGACCCTTCCGCGATCGGAACCAGTCCGTCTGCCACCGCAGCCGCCGAACCGCCGGAGGAGCCGCCGGAATTGTATGCCGTATCGAACGGATTGCGGGTAGGTCCGTACAGCTTATTATCACAGGTTCCGCGAAAAGCAAATGCCGGTGCGTTGGTCTTTCCCACCGCGATTGCTCCGGCCCGGACCGCCGCAGCATAAAATACAGAATCCGCGGGATCCTCCATGATCAGGGACTTCACACCACCATGACTGTTGGTCCACCCCTTCTTGGACGGTAAAAAATCTTTTAAACCGACCGGAACACCGCTCAGGGGGCCGGTCTCTTCCCCCCGCGCCAGCCGCGCTTCCAGTTTCTTTGCTTCCGCCTTTGCTTCTTCGATTCTGGTATAAACAAAAGCGTTGATCCCGGGATTGCGTGCTTCGATCCGCTCCGCAAAAAAGTCAATGACTTCCGTCGGAGTAATATGTCCGCTCTTTACTTCCGCTCCCAGTTCAACGCCTGACAGTTTTTCAAGACTCATATTATGCTGCTGCCTTTACTGACTTAAGATACTCCACTCCTACACCTTCGTTCTTCCACTGCTCGGATACACGGTAACCTACCGGAGAGAAAATCGCCTCTGCCACCAGCTCGATCACCATAGAGGTCGTGGAGCAGATGAGCACCTGCGTCCAGTTCCATCCGAAGAACACGTGGGAGACCAGTGCGGAGAACACAAAATTGTCCACCCACTGCCCGATCGCAGTAGAAATATAACTGCGCAGTGCAAACCCCCGGAACCCGCCTTTGTCCGCCTT
>JAEEGL010037092.1_pt1 | contig 16701 bp, 13 predicted proteins | sample 9134231 | NCBI WGS metagenome assembly JAEEGL01 (sample SAMN16246548, study PRJNA631951) | gut metagenome | biome: gut microbiome; feature: rumen; material: fiber-attached | host: Bos | place: Iran: Karaj | collected 2018-10 | reverse complement strand
GATCGAAGTTTTTGAGGAGCTTTCGACAGTTTCCGTAGTCGGCGACGGCATCATGGACAAACCAGATGCTCTTCTCGAGACCCTCGACCTTATGAAAAAGAGTCAGATCGAGCTCTTCGGCTTTCACACAAGCTCATTCAGGATCAGCCTTCTCGTTAAACTTGCCGATTTCGAGAAGTCTTTGAATTTACTGCATGAAAGATTCAGCTCGGAAGAGCCAAAATAGATCTTTCCTTAAAAAAACATGAGTGACAACAAGCTGATTTCAATAGTTTTGCCGGTTTACAACGGTTCTGATCATGTCGCTGAATCAATAAAAAGTGTTCTGGAACAGACATACCGGAATTGGGAATTGATAATAGTCGACGACTGTTCGACAGACGACACACCTGAAATCATTGCCGGTTTTGAGAGATCCGACTCCCGAGTCCGCGTGTTTCGAAACAAGGCGAATTTAAAACTTCCGGCGTCGCTTAATGTCGGTTTTGCTGATGCTAAAGGAGACTATTTTACCTGGACTTCCGATGACAACATGTATCGTCCCGAGGCCCTTGAAAAAATGGTCGCCGTTTTGGAAGAGAATCCCGAGACAGGATTGGTTTATGCTGATTACACTGTCATAAATGATGCCGGTGAGCTCATCTATACAAAAATAAATCCGGAACCATCCGAAATCCGTTATTACAACATGGTCGGCGCCTGCTTTATGTATCGGCGAGAATTGGCTGAAAAAGTTGGAGAATACGATCCTGCAACTTTTCTGGCCGAAGATTATGATTATTGGTTAAGGTGTTATAACCACTCTGATTTTTTGCATATTCACGAAAACTTGTACATTTACAGATGGCATGAAAAAAGTTTGTCACTGACTAGATTCAGGGACGTCAGATACCAGACGCAGTATGTACTTGATAAAAATTATGAGCTGATCATCTCCAAATGTGCGACCCAGGAGGATAAGAACCGGTATTTCTGGAGTATCTTGAACCAGTTTGAAGACCGCTCTCTTTTTTCACCGGCAGAATTCAAAAAAATCAGAAAAAAATATTATAAAAAAGACAAATTCTTTGCCAGAGCTGACAGAAAAAGGCGTTTTGTCGATTTTTTAGCAAAATACAGGCGGCGTTTCACGAAGATATTGAAGTTTGTTTTCGAAACCTTCGGATAACATTTTCTATTCGTGGACAAAAGCATCTTTTTAAGTAAAATAATATGTTTTGCCGTTTGATGCAGAGGATAGATGAATTATACGACCCACATAAAGTCGAAAAACGGTTGGTTCGATGTCGATTTGAAGGAACTTTACCGGTACAGGGATCTGGTTTTCCTTTTTTTCAAGAGAAATTACATCACCCGCTACAAACAGACGATACTCGGACCGCTCTGGCTTATTTTAAGTCCTCTCATTACGGTTTCGCTTTATGCGCTTGTCTTTGGCAGACTTGCCGGACTTTCAACGGAAGGGACTCCGCACTTTGTCTTTTATCTCTGCAGCAACGCTCTCTGGACTTTTTTCGCGACCAGCCTTACTCAAACTGCAGGCACATTTACGGCAAATGCCGCAATTATGGGCAAGGTCTATTTTCCGCGCCTTGTCATGCCGGTTTCGTCAGTACTGATGGGGCTTTCCGATATGTTGATCCAAGTAGCGATGCTGGTTGTGATAATGGTCGGTTATGCGATAAGCGGACATGTTTTCAATATCGGGTTTTCGCTACTGCTTGCTCCGCTTATTGTTCTGCAGGCTGGATTTCTCGGGCTCGGCTGCGGGATAATAGTTGCTGCTCTGACAACAAAATACAGGGATTTAGCCGTTCTTGTCGCCTTCGGAGTGCAGCTTTGGATGTATGCGACTCCTGTTGTCTACTCAACAGCTCTTGTCCCTGAAAAATATCTTGCTTTTTATATGCTCAACCCGATGACTCCCATGATGGAGTGTTGGAGAAACGCAGTAACAGGATCCGGTACTTTTTATGCAGGGTACTGGGGGATCAGCTGGATCACCACTCTTCTGGTTTTGCTGGGCGGAGTCCTGTTATTTAGCAGAGTCGAAAAGACATTTATGGATACGGTTTAACCATGACAGACTTCGCTATTAAAATAGAAAATCTGCGGAAACAGTATAAGCTCGGAGCGATAGGCGGCGGAACGCTTCGTTCTGAATTACAGTCATGGTGGGCAAGAAAGCGCGGAAAAGAAGATCCTAATATGCAAATTGGGCAGGATTGTTCAAACTTCGGTGAAACCTTCTGGGCTCTTGACGGCATAAATCTGGAAATCAAAAAAGGTGAGGCTCTGGGCATTATCGGTGCGAACGGTGCCGGCAAATCAACGCTTTTGAAGATTTTATCGCGTGTCACAGCCCCGACAGAAGGCGATATCTGGATCAACGGCAGAATCGCTTCCATGCTTGAAGTCGGAACCGGTTTCCACGGTGAAATGACTGGTCGTGAAAATATATACATGAACGGCGCGATCCTCGGCATGAGCAAAAAGGAGGTCGATGAAAAAATCGAGTCGATTATCGATTTCTCCGAATGCCGCCAGTTCATTGACACACCTGTCAAACGGTATTCCAGCGGAATGTATGTCAAACTTGCTTTTGCGGTTGCGTCACACCTTGATGCCGAAATCATGGTCATGGACGAAGTTCTTGCCGTCGGAGATATGAAATTCCAGAAAAAATGCCTCGGAAAAATGGGAAATGCTGCCCAGAATGAAGGAAAAACCGTCCTTTACGTCAGCCACAACATGGCGACAATAAGAAACCTCTGTTCAAGATGCATAGTTTTGGACAAAGGAAAAATCATTTTTGACGGAGATGTGGAGAAGGCGATCGGTGTATATATGGAAACAAGTCGCGGTGAGTTAAAATCTTTTATAGATTTTTCTAATAACAAGAGAAGCCTTCCAATTTTTGGCAAAAAAATCAGGTTGAATAGTTTCGAGTTTTTAGAAAAATCCACTCCAAGATATTTTCCGACAGAAGACCTGAGATTTAAAGTCAATTGGAATAGTTTTGAAAATGCCGGGGAACTAAGAGCAAGAATTGAAATTCATTTTGCAGACTCAACTCCTGTCGGTATGGCTGAAACCAAAGTTTTTGCGAAAGATTATGCCGTAATGGAGAACGATAATGAAACAATATTCAGTTTCCCGTTAAAAAACCTTACCGGAGGTCTTTATTGGTTCAGATTCTCTATTTTTGTTTTGGGAGATTCCGGGTATCATGTCGCTTTGGATGATGGTGGTCAACACATCTGGTTTGAAGTCGAGGATTTTTTGCAGGATCAAACAAGGTGGTTGCGGCAATATTGGGGAAACGTAAGATTCGATGATATAGAAATAGTTCAAAATTTATGTGACTCAAAATGAAAAAATTAGTTTTTTTCCCAAGTGATCCTATAAAAGCTTACATAGAAAAAGGGCGAACTTATGATTTTTTAGACAATTATTATAATCCTGCCGGTTTTTTTGATGAAGTATACTGTCTTTCGCCTTGGGGAGACAAAGATTATGAAACTATTGGTAAAATTCACTATATAAAGGCTAAACCCGAACATTTCTCTAAAATTATAAAAAGAATCAAACCAGATGTTGTTCGTGGCTATGGAGGATATTGTTGTGCTGATTGGGTATCAATAAGCAAAGTAAAAGGTATTCCGACAGTAGTTTCTGTTCATGACACAAATCCAGAATTAATACACCAGTCTTTGGCATATGCGGATGAGATTATCTGCATGAGTCAGGCTGTAAAAGATGCCGTCCAAAAACTTGTTCCGAATGTTACATCCAATATTTGGGTGATGCCGAATCGCATAGACATAAACATTTACAAAAAAAAAGACCATCAAAAATATTTTGAAAAACTAAATCACTGCTTTCCTGGGAAAAAACATCTCCTGCATATTGGAAGAAAAACAAAACAGAAAAATTTAGACACACTAATTGAAGCTTTGAAATATCTTGACGATGATGTCGTGTGTATATTTGTCGGGCGCGGTGAACTGCAAAAATATCAAAAATTAGCTGAAAATGTTGGTGTTTTGGATAGATGTTTTTGGGTCGATCGTGTTGCCAGCGAAGAGTTACCTTATTGGTATTCATGGTGTGACTGTTTTTGCACTCCTTCAAGATGGGAAGGATTTGGATATGTATTCATTGAGGCTGCTGCTTGCGAATCTTTGATTGTTACTTCAAACATAGGTCCGATGAATGAGTATCTTACAAATATGGAAAATGCAATCTTGGTTGATGATTATGAGAATCCAGAAGAAATTGCAAAAGCGATTCAATGGGGTTTAAACAATAAAATTGAGGCTGAAAAAATTAAAAAAAATGCAAGGTCTGTAGGATTGGCTTTTTCCAAGAATTCGGTAGATGCACAAGAAGTTGCTTTATACGAAAAAGCAATGTCTTTAGTCCCAAACAATCAGATTAATAAACAGTTATTAAAAAGCATACGATGTGAAAATTTCAGAAGCATAGTAGGCAAAATTAAAGGTCATATAAAATTATTAATTTTGTTTCCGTATCGTGCTCTGGCAAAATATTTTGGAAGAAGAATAAAAAATTAATGTACGAATCATTAAATAACAAAAAAAAACTTCTATTTATTTCAGCTTTCATACTGATTTTTTTAAGAATTCTTTCTTATGCATGGTGCAGTGACGATGCGTTTCACATCTATATTATGGCAAAGAATCTGCTCTCAGGAAGTGGGTTTACTCCGACTCCAGGATTAAGAGTCAATGTCGCAACCTGTCCTTTGTGGGCTCTGATTGTAACATTTGGAATGCTTTTCTGGAATAATCCTTATGCGATAGGGATGATTTTCAATCTGCTCTTTTCAGGAATTGCTCTGTTTATTCTTTTCAAGTCGATTTATAAAAAGGAAAATTGGTTTTTAATTCTGGTGGTTGTTACGACAACCCTTTGTTTTTCTAAGACTTATCTTTCTTTTACAACAAGCGGTCTTGAAAACGCATTGATCCTGTTACTCAGTGCGCTATACCTTGAAGTGCTTTTCAAGAACGAATATTTCTCGAAAATGGAACTCTTTAAAATAGCCCTTCTCGAAGGTTTGATTGCCTTTACACGAATGGACTGCGCTCTTATTTTCGCGTTTACATCTGCTTATGCATTTTTGTTTAAGTATAAAAAAGATGATTCCGATGCTAGCGGTTTTTTATGGAAAAAAATGGTCTCAGTTATTCCTGTTGCGCTTGTAGGCCTTTCACCCTTTCTTTTTTGGGAGCTGTTTTCGTTGTTTTATTACGGAAGTTTTGTTCCGAATACCGCCTTGGCAAAATTAAATACTGGATTCCCTTTGAACGAATATTTTGTAAGAGGAATGTGGTATTTTATATTGTCAGCAGTTTTTGATGTTATTGTGTTGGGGCAGATATTTGTAATTTTAGTTATTTGGGAGTCAGCAAAATTTAACAGACAAAAGTATATAAAAGAAAGATTGGTCTTAACCGGTACAATTTTCTATCTTTTTTATATTCTCTACATCGGTGGCGATTTTATGTTAGGAAGGCATTTTTTATCTACATTTTGGACCTTGATTTTACTAATTAATAAAAGCCAGATTACAATCAACTTTAACAAACATATTTTTATTCCAATTATACTTTTAGCCGCTGGTGTTTTTTTGTTGAATATATTGATTTCATCCAAGATAACTATAAAACAACATAATCTTTCAAACATATTAATTTCGTCATACCAAAAAAGCGGTTGGCGAGGAGATATCCAAAAAGGTCGTTATCCATTTACTGGATTAAAGATAGTGCTTTTGAATTATTTTAAGAATGGAGATTTTCGTTCCATTGAAGCATGTCCAGGCATAGGAATACAATACTTCTTGGGCAATGAAGCAATGTATGAATATCGTTTATATGATCCTTTGCTTTCAAGACTTCCTGCTATTCACCATGATAATTGGGGGGTAGGATTTATGGTAAGAAAAATCCCCAATGGATATTATGAAACACTATTTTTACATGAAAACTATATTGCAGATAAAAACCTGGCTCTTTATTATTCCAAGCTGAAGTTCGTAATTTCGGGAGACTTGTTCGATTTAAAAAGGATTAAAGCCTTATTAGTCTTAACCATGGGAGGTTATAATGATAAATTGTTTCAATACATTAATGATAATGATTTAACAACGCCTGGCGGGAGTGAGGATTTGCCATAGTTCTTTACCTCGCATTTCCCTGAAAAAGGAGTATACTTTTTTTTGATTTCGCTGAGGTCAAAAATTTATGAAAATATTTATTGTATTCGGCACCCGTCCCGAAGCCATAAAGATGGCTCCGCTGGTACTTGAACTTAAAAAGAATATAGACTTCAAAACAATAGTCTGTGTAACCGGACAGCATCGGGAAATGCTGGATCAGGTTATGGATGCTTTTGGTATCAAGACAGATTTTGATCTTGATATTATGAAGGAAAAACAAAGCCTTACATCTATAACAACAGCTGTTTTGACGAAGCTTGAGCATATTCTGAAGGCTGAAAAACCTGACCTGGTTCTGGTTCATGGAGACACAACGACATCAGTTGCAGCAGCAATGGCTGCATTTTATCAGCAGATTCCTGTTGGTCATGTCGAAGCCGGGCTTCGCACGGGAAACATTTATTCGCCGTTTCCTGAAGAGATGAACCGGATCTTGATTGACAGGATTTCTTCTGTTTATTTTGCCCCAACAAAATTGAACGAACAGAATTTAAAAAGGGAAGGAATAACGAAAAATATTTTTGTTACAGGCAATACTGTTATAGATGCTTTCGCATACACGGTAAAAAGCAGTTATAGATTTCACGAAGACAAACTGAATGGAATAGATTTTGAAAAGCGGAAAGTTGTTCTTTTGACAGCTCACCGCCGCGAAAATCTTGGCAAACCGCTTGAAAACATCTGCAATGCAATTCTGCGATTGTCGGCAAAGTACAAAGATTTATTGTTTGTTTATCCGGTTCATTTGAATCCTGCTGTAAGAAACACGGTGACAGAGTTTCTTGCCAATAAATCCAACGTGTTACTCTTAAACCCGATTGATGTTTTGGATATGCACAACCTTATGGCAAGGTGTTTCATGGTAATGACTGATTCTGGTGGTATTCAGGAGGAGGCTCCGCATTTCGGGAAACCTGTTTTGGTGCTTAGAACAGAAACTGAACGCCCTGAAGCTGTTGAAGCCGGTACGGTAAAAGTTGTGGGCGTCGAGGAAAAAACAATCTTTGACGAGGCTGAAAATCTGATTAACAATACAGATGCCTACAACAAAATGGCCCATGCCGTAAATCCGTATGGAGACGGTCATGCCAGTGAAAGAATTGCTGAAATTATTATGGGATTCGTTCTATGAGCGAAGCTAAAGCTTTCACATTATCTCTGTGATTTTTATTGGGCGGTATTTAACATCCCAGCAGATGTTGTGCATTTTCATGTGCAGAAAGTTGTTGTTCGAATATTCAATATTGCTGTGCGTATGACCGTGAATTAAGGCGGTGTTATTCAAATCAAGGCCTTGCTCGATTTCTTTATTGATAAAGGAACAATTTTCGCTGAAATCTTTATGTTGTACGAAATAAATCTTTCCGCCAAATGTTATTACGGCATAGTTGTAAACTGTTGTATCGAAGATCTTCTTTTTTAAGATATCATCGTGATTGCCCTTGATGAAATATATATTACCGTTGAGCTGATTCCTTAATCTGTGAAATTCATCAGCAAAATCATCAGGTTTTACATCAAGCATGAAGTCTCCGCCAAATATAACAATATCGTCTGGCTTTATATGTTCGTTCCATTGCTTTATGATGTCGGAATCCATCTCTTCAACTGTTGTATATTTTCTGCAATGCTCTAATTTGTCTTCACACGATTTGCAAAGTTTGTAATGATGAAAATGGGTGTCGGATACGAACCATGTATTTTCTGAGACTGACTTTTCGAGTTTTAAGATGCTATCCATATGTTTGCAAATGGGTTTTAAGACTCGGACTAGCGCGGTTCGCAGTTTACCCAGCCGCTAAGCTGACTAAGCTGACTAGTGATATTGCCGCCGTACATCGGAGAGTTTAGTGCGCTGTAGATCTCGATTGTTCCGTTCATGCTGATGTCGCCCGCATCGCCGGCAGCAGGATTTAACGATGTGATGAAAAGCTCTCCGTATCCGAAGCCGTGATAGCAGCTGACCTGACCGCCGTCGAAATCGGCAATAAACATCTGAGCGATAGACTCAGTATCAAGTCCGAACCGGACAGTTCCGAGAGCTGCATTTGCAGGCAGAATGATAAATATTACAGGGTTGAGCTGCTTCTGACCTTGGTCTGTCGTATAATTCTGGATGATCTGGATATACTGCTGACCGCCCTCCTGAATAAGAGCTGCGTAGTAATAGCTGATTTGGTTTTCTTCCGGAATTATGTCGCTGCTGCCCAGCATTCCTGTTGCGAAAGAGGACATATTGACCATGTTCTGCTGAAACTGTGTCTCGTCGGTCATGAGATAGTTGGCTGCAAGATTGATCTGGAGTGTTCCGTAAGGAGCCGGATAGTCCGGATTATCATGATCGTGGTGACTGCACGCTTCAGTTTCATTAGCGCAGTTTGCCATTACACAATCGAAAAATTCTTCTTGGGCCGCCGTATCTGCGCAGTGGGTCTCCCAGCAGGTGTACATCGCGTTTAAAGTTTCCTGAGCCTCCGGAGTCCCGCTTGCAATACATGCGTCAAGGCAAGCCTGATCCGTGCAGTCTTTTGAACAATAATAGATATCTAAACAAGTTGCAGTACCGCTGGCTGTATCTCCGGTGTCTGTTCCGGTATCGCCTGTATCTGAGCCAGTGTCGCCAGTGTCTGGAACTGTGTCACCCGTGTCAGCAACTGTATCTCCGCTGTCTGAACCCGTGTCGGTAGGGGAGGTGTCGCCGGTGTCGGCAGGATTATTGGTATCACTGTCGTTGCCTGAAATATCGGAATCTTCAGTCGGTTCGGCAGGTTGGGTCCTGACAGCGTTTTCGCACGAAACAATGGCAAAAAGGGCAATAAAAACAATACAAATTACAATCGATTTCTTCATTTCATATCTCCGTTTGCAAAATATGTTAAAAAACTGTCAAATTTTAGGGATTTCTAAGTTGTTGGCAAGGATTTTGGTGAATCTATTCCTTTTCCGACAACTCGATATACTCTTCGAACATTGAGTCGTATTTTGATTTGAGTTCGCCGTATTTTGCGGAAAGTTCGGCCATGTTTCCTTTGTTTTCTTCGTAATTGGCCATCTTTTCCTCGATTTCCGCGATTTTCGCTTCGGTTTCGGGGATCAGTTTTTCGAGTTCGGCGAGTCTGATGCGCTGGGAGTAGGTGAGTTTGGGGGCATCTGCCTGCAAAGTTCTCGGTTTCAGCGGCTCGTCTTTGGGTTTTGCCGCTTTTTTCTGCTCGGTCTGCCTGTTTTTGCGGCTCGTTTCGATCCATTCGCTTGCTTTGCCTACGAAACTTTCGATAACGCCGTTCCCTTTGAAAATAAGCAGGGTATCGACTGTTCTGTCCAGGAAATAGCGGTCGTGGCTGACGACTACGATCGGTCCCACGAAAGAGGAGAGGAAATCCTCAAGAACGGAAAGAGTTTTGATGTCTAGGTCGTTTGTCGGCTCGTCGAGAACGATGAAGTTGGGGTTGTTCATAAGTATCGCGACGAGATAAAGCCGCCGTTTTTCGCCGCCTGAAAGTTTTTCGATTTTTGTGTAGTGGATCGAGGGTTCGAACAGAAATCTTTCAAGCATCTGCGCCGCCGAAAGTTTCGAGCCGTCGGCAAGAATTATGTTTTCGCCTTTCGATTTTACGAAATCAATTAGGCGCATATCTGCCGGAAGTTCGCGTGAAACCTGGTCGAAGTATGAAAATTCGGTGTTGATGCCGAGGTCGTATTCGCCGCTTTTGGGCTGAAGCCTGCCGGTCAGGATATCGAGAAAAGTGGTTTTTCCGCTGCCGTTGTTTCCGATGATGCCTAAGCGCGTGTCCTTTTTAAAAGCGAAGTTAAAGTCTTTGATTATCGTTTCGCCGTTCCAGTCGAAAGAGATATCCTTCATTTCGAGGATCTTTTTGCCGAGCCTTTTGCCTACTATTGAAAGTTCGATGTTTTTTTCTTCTTCAGGCTTTTCTCGCTGCATCATTTTCTGGATGTTTTCGATGCGGTCCTTTGATTTCGTGGCTCTCGCTCTGGGGCCTCTTGCAAGCCATGCAAGCTCACGCCTTAAAATTGTCCGCACTCTCTCCTCGTTTGCGACAAGTGAGTGAAAATATTCAGATTTTTTCTCAAGATAGTAGTCGTAGCACCCTTTGTAGTGAAACAGATCTGAGCCTTCGATCTCGTATATCGAAGTGCAGACTGCATCGAGGAAATAGCGGTCGTGCGTAACCATGATGATCGCTTTTTTTGTCTCTTTCAAGTACTCTTCAAGCCAGACGATCGTGTCGATATCGAGATGGTTCGTGGGCTCGTCTAGCAGCAGAAGCCCCGAATCCTTGACTATGCACTGCGCCAGAGCCACTTTTTTCACCATTCCGCCCGAAAGTTCGCCCATTTTCAGGGTGAGGTCGCTGATTCCGATGCGGGTGAGGATCGATTTTATCTCCGATTCGTAGCTTCTTACGTTCAGAGTGTCGATTTTTTCGGCAAGTTCCGCCGCATCTTCAGTGCCGAAGCCGCTGCACGCGATTTCGTAACGCTTGATGAGGTTCAGTTTTTCGTCATTCCCCGAAAAAATGTGGTCTGCAATAGTTTCGTCAGGATTGATTTCGGGAATCTGGCTCAAAAAAGCGACCGCAGCCGACTTGTTTATCGCCACGGTTCCGCTTTCAGGCTCTTCCAGACCTGCGATTATTTTGAGCAGAGTCGATTTACCGCAGCCGTTCACGCCGATGAGTGCGACCTTTTCGCCGCTTTCGACCCCGAAAGAGATATCTTTGAAGAGGACTCGTTCCGCTTTGATGCAGGTCACGCCTGAAACTGAAACTATGTTAGGCATGGATTTTTTGGTAGAAAATGTTTAGTTCATCGAGCCTCTGACGCACCTTGTGTAGTGGTTTGCCGAGTCATAGCTGTAGAAAACAGCGCCCGTCATAAAGTTTATCGCCCAGACTCTGTTGGTTTTTGTCGGATCATTTGTGCTTGTCCAATATGAGTCGTCGATCTGTTGGGAAATTGCTTCCGGCAGATAGTTCCCGCTGCCGCATCCGTTGCAGGCTGTCGAGAAATTTGAACTGTATCCCGCATTGTCGGCGTCTACCTTGCATTCATTGGTTTTCGCACAGCCGATGACGAGCGATTTCAGCTCTGTGAGGTTCGGAAGTCTCCAGTCGTCGTGACCGGCATAGTTGAGATCTTCGCAGTAAGTTTTGGCATTTTCCCAGCCTTTCACTCTTTGGAGAACTGCATCCCATTTATTCAGGATTTCGTCTACGGTACCGTTCTGCCATTCAAGGCCGTTTGCCGCAAGATAGGTCTCTTCAGGAGTGACGACACACCTGTTTTTGCTGCACCACTTTCCTTCAGGGCATTCAGTGTCGGATATGCATTCCCATGAGGGATCGGTCGCAGCTGCCGCCTCATGTTCAGGAACATCGGCTGCAGAGCCTGCACGGACACATCTTACCCAGTGCGTGCTGCTCATCCCGTCATTTCCGCTGTTGATCTGACCGCTTATGTAGTTGACATACCAAAAACCGATAAGCCCTTCATTTTTGGTGCTAGACCACAATCTGTAAGGGTCTCCGTACATTGCAGGAACTATGTAGTACTGGCCGTTTTCGAAGTTTCTCTCCCCGAGCCGGCAGTCCTCTTCAAAGTTTAGATATGAAACCGCGGGATCATACTGAGTCGTATCGAGAGCGTCGCAGCCCATGCACGAGTTGCCGAAACCAAGCGTATTGTCTTTGTCCTTATTGCAGCTGTTCTGTGCTGCACAGCCTTCGCTCGTCGGGCATTTTCCGCCGGTCATGGTCGTGCTCACGCCTCTGACAAGAGTTCTGAGCTCGTCGATTGTTGGCAGTCTCCAGTCGTCAGCTCCGGCAAGAACGAGGTTGTCGCAGTAGGTGACAGCGTTTGCGTGTGAAATGCCGGTGCCGCTGACACCCTGGTTGCCCATCGGATTTTCCCAGATGAGGCAGGTATCCGGGTCGACCCAGATGCCTTGTGAATTTTTGTCAAAACCGCTGACTGTACCTGTGTTGCCGGTATCTCCGATTTCACCGCTGTCACCGGAGTCTGCAGGAGTTCCGCTGCAGTTTGTCGTGTTCCAGCCGGAGCAGTCGCTGTTGCAAATAGCGATCCCTGAGGTGTAGCCAGGATCTAATTCAGCACAATTTTTTGTGTCGCCGTCACAGATTTCGCCGGCGTCGATTACCTGGTTCCCGCATTCTGAATTATGCTGGTTGTTTCCGCCTTCGTTGTTTTCTCCGGGACTGTTGCCGTTGTTTTCTTCCTGATTGCTGCTGTTGTTTCCGTTCTGTGTCTCTTCATCTTCCTCGTCTGAAGCACAAGCTGCGAACATAAAGGAAAGAGCCAGAAAAATTAACAATAAACGAGATAAACGCATTTGATCCTCCTTAAAACTAAAAAGAGTCAGAATCATACCTAAATGAAGCAAACACAGCTTTTTAACATAAAGAAATGGTGTTGTAAAATTTTCGCAAAATGTTAAATACCGATAAACCTTGACTTTTTGTCGTTATTCAGCACCATTTCCGCCGTTTTTAGTTGATTAGGAGGATTTTATGTCAGTTTACGATGTACTCAAAGAGCGCGGTTTTATCGCCCAGCTTACGGATGACGGGATAATCGAACACCTTAAAAATAACAAGGTCACTGTCTACTGCGGTTTCGATCCGACGGCAAACAGTCTCCACATCGGAAATCTGGTCCCGATCATGGGGCTTGCTCACTTCCAGAGGTGCGGGCACAAGGTCCTCGCCCTTGTCGGCGGTGCAACGGGAATGATAGGCGACCCGAGCGGCAGATCGACCGAAAGGAATCTACAAACTATTGAAAAGGTTAGGGAAAACGTCGAATCGATAAAGAAGCAGATGGGGATTGTCCTTAAATTCGACGGCGAAAATCCGGCAGAGATCGTCAACAACTACGACTGGACGGCAAATATGTCGATACTTGACTGGCTCAGAGATGTCGGCAAGTTTTTCACGGTAAACTACATGATGACGAAAGATTCGGTCAAGACGAGGATCGCTTCGGAAAACGGTATTTCGTTCACCGAGTTCAGCTACATGACGCTCCAGTCACATGACTTTTACCACCTTTTCAAGGAGAAAAACTGCACGGTCCAGTTCGGCGGAAACGACCAGTGGGGCAACATCACGGCAGGACTTGAGCTCATCAGAAGAAAATATTTTGATGAACTTGGAAAGCCTACTTCTTATGAAGATGTGAAAAATGCTTATCTCAACGAACCCAAGGCTTTCGGAATGACCTTCCCGCTTGTGACGACTTCGACGGGCGAGAAGTTCGGCAAAAGTGCCGGAAACGCGGTCTGGCTCGATGCAGAGAAGACTTCGCCTTACCAATACTACCAGTACTGGATCAACGTGACAGACGAGGATGTCGAAAAGATGCTCAAGCTCTTCACCTTCCTTGATATTTCTGAGATCGAAGCGGTCATGGAGGAGCACAAGCGTGAGCCGCATTTGAGAAAAGCCCAGATCCTTCTTGCGACCGAAGCGACGCGTATCATGCACGGTGACTCTGGTGTCGCCAGCGCGAAGGCTGCAAGCGAAGCTCTCTTCGGAGGCGACCTCCACGGTCTCAGCGAGCGCGATCTTCTCAGCATTTTCAAGGATGTTCCCTCCAGCAGGATCGAAAAGAGCGAATTTGAAACAGGCATAAATATCGCGGATCTTCTTGTCAGAACGAACGCTCAGCCCTCAAAGAGCAAGGCGAGAGCGCTTGTAGCCCAGGGCGGCTGCTACATCAACAACGAAAAGTGCGAAAACGCTGATGCGGTGATTTCGACCGGATCGCTTCTTCACGGTTCGATCCTTGTCCTGCGCTGCGGCAAAAAGAACTACCATCTCGTAACTCTTTAATTCTCTTCAAAAATAGAGATTTTTTCTCTTTAAAAAATAATTTTTTCCACTATAATAATACGTTTTTTATTTATAGGAGGTTGAAATGAAAAGGTTTTCGATACTTATGCTTGTCCTGACGCTTTCGTTTCTGGCGGTTTCATGCGCAGAGGATGAAGATGACACGACTCAGGGCGGTTTCACAGGCAACCTGCCGTGCGACATAGAGACCGACACTTTTACCTGCACGAACGATCTCATGCAGGTGCTCGAGTGCAAGGCCGAGATGGGTGAATCGGGCAGCTTCTGGAAGGTTTCGAGAAACTGCAATTCCAATTACGGCGAATACTGCCAGATCAAGTCAGACGGAACAGCTGTCTGCTCGGCAGAGGACCTTTCGGGAGAGACAACGACTGACGAGGATCAGAACCTGCTCCCGGGCGAAGAAGAACCTGATGAGGCGCCTGCAGAACCCGACAGCGAGCTTCCGGTAGCTGATGCTGACGAAGAGGAGCCGGATGAAGAGGTCGATTCCGAGACCGTTCCCGATGAGACTCAGGATGAGGAAGCAGATGAAACTCCTGAACCGGACGAGGAGGAGCCGCAGACATCAGGCTGCAACTCAGGTTTTGTACAGCTTTCAGACGGATCCTGCAAGCCGGATTGCGAGCACGGAGCATACAACTGCCCGTCGAACAAAAGATGCGCATACGATACCACGACAAACGAACCCGGCTGCATCGCCTGCGCTGACGGCTATTACGGAAACGACTGCATGAGCTGTGATATCAACACCTTCTGCAACGCCCATGCAAACATCTGCGTTTTCAATTCCAACAACAGTTCGAACACATGCACCTGTCTTGAGGGCTATACCGGCGCGACATGCGGAGGCTGCGTCGACGGTTACGTCAATATCGCGGCGGCAGGAGAGCCTCTGAACTGCAAAAAGGACTGCGAGCTTTGCTACGACGGAATACAATATTACATGGGCATTGTGCCTATTGAAGCACACGGTCAGTGCAATTACGAAACTCAGACATGTGTCTGCCTGGACGGATGGACAACAAATGTTTTGGTCTCCGAAATGACTCCATACTGTTCGGTAGATCCGAACGCTTCGAGCGGCGAATAGTTTTGTTTCCCTTTGTTGATTTTGGAGGATGAATATGACGATCCACATTGTTACGGGAACTCAATGGGGAGATGAAGGAAAGGGTAAAGTTGTAGATCTGCTTACGGAAAATGTCGATGTCGTCTGCCGCTACCAGGGCGGGAACAATGCAGGTCACACTATTGTCGTTGACGGCAGAAAGTTCGACCTCCACGCGATCCCTTCCGGAATTTTGCGTGAAAATACCGTCAGCTTTATCGGAAACGGTGTCGTTCTTGATCCGACCCAGTTTGTCAGCGAGTCTGCAAAGCTTGCCGAGAAGGGTGTAAAGGTCACGCCGGAATGCCTGATGATTTCTCCGAGAACAACTGTAATTATGGAATATCACAAGGTTTTGGATAAATGCCGCGAAGAGGCCAAGAAAAACAGGATCGGAACTACCGGGCGCGGGATCGGTCCGGCTTACGAGGATAAGGTCTCCAGAGTCGGTATCAGATGCGGAGATCTGCTTGAAAAGGAGACTCTCCGCGAAAAGATCCAGGCTGCTCTGCAGGAAAAGAATGCGCTTTTTCAGTCGATTTACAACGTCAAGCCCTTCGATGCCGACGAGCTGACCGAGAGATATTTCGAGTACGGCAAGGTGCTGGCTCCATACATCCTTCCGATGGATTTCAGCTTTGCAGAGTATGCGAAGGGCAAAAAGATCCTCTTCGAGGGCGCTCAGGGCGCGATGCTCGATATCGACCACGGAACATATCCGTTCGTCACCTCGTCGAACACGCTTTCCGGATATTTCGGTCTCGGCACTGGCATTCCGTCAACCAAGGTCGACGACAGCATAGGACTTGTCAAGGCCTACACGACGAGAGTGGGCGAGGGACCCTTCCCGACGGAGGATTTCGGAGCTGACGGTGAGACACTGAGAAAGGTCGGCTGCGAGTTCGGGACCACGACCGGCAGACCGCGCAGATGCGGCTGGCTTGACGGAGTTGCGCTGAAATATATCTTCGACATGAGCGGTTTCACCTCGATCGCGCTCACGAAACTCGATGTCCTCAACTCGTTTGCCAAGATCAAGGTCGCGACGGCCTACAGGATCGACGGAAAGTGCTTCAACTATTTCCCGGCTTCGATAAACCTCGTCAAGCGTGTAGAACCCGTCTACACGGAGCTCGACGGATGGCAGTGCGATATTTCGGATGTCAGGGATTTCAATGACCTGCCCGCTGCAGCAAAGAATTATATATCGTTTATTGAAAAGCTTCTCGGCGTTCCGGTCTCGATCATCTCCGTCGGTGCCGACAGAGCCGAAACCATCGTCCGCAGAGAGTTTCTGGCTGTCTGAGAAAAATGGGTACCATCGGAAACATCATCTGGTTCATCTTCGGCGGGCTCATCGGCGGTCTGCTCTTGTTTCTCGCCGTTCCTTTGTGCTTTGTCACGATAAGCGGTATCCCGCCGTGAGTCGATTGCCTCAAGTTCGGGGATGCCTT
>JAEEGL016372608.1_pt1 | contig 16702 bp, 8 predicted proteins | sample 9134231 | NCBI WGS metagenome assembly JAEEGL01 (sample SAMN16246548, study PRJNA631951) | gut metagenome | biome: gut microbiome; feature: rumen; material: fiber-attached | host: Bos | place: Iran: Karaj | collected 2018-10 | reverse complement strand
CGCGGAGCACCTATTCAGGAAATAGAACTCCCCGAAGGATTGGAGTCTATCGGTTGGAGTGCTTTTGAAGGTTCACTTTTGAAGGAGATAATTGTCCCTAAATCATGCAAATTACTCGGAGACTCTTTCTGCGTTTCTGAGAAGCTAAAGACGGCAGTTATCCTTCCTAATGATGTCAAGCCCAAGCCACTCACCGGTTCCTCGATACAAAGCGAAGAGTTTTCAACCAGCCTGTTCTTCTCCAGACAAGTCGATGAAAGGGTTAGAAAAAAACTGAAGATAGACCTTTATTGCAGCGAAACAGTAAAAAAGCGCCTGCCGAAGTGTTGGCATAGCAACTGCAAGCCTTTGTCTGATTGGAACGCAGGAAAAGCAGAACAGAAGGACGATAGTGTTTCATCGGAGGCTATGAAAATTTATGCGTTTTCGAATGAACAGCTGAAGAAACTGTTGTCTGTCGATGATCCGGTCGAAGCCTTGGCGAAGCGCAAATTCCCTAAGAAGTCGAAATATGAAGTGGAGATGCCTCAGAGTGTTATAACTGTCACGAATCAGGCTCATACGGATATCAAGCGCGCGATAAACAACTCATCATATTATGAGTATTGCGACATGTATGTAGCGATGGAACATTTTCTGAGCGCAGAAGAGGTGGCGGATCGCATCAAATTGGCAGACCCGGGCCAGCATTCCGATGCCGCTTATTATGCTGAGCCTGAAATTGACTGGGATGCGCCGAAGCTTTCTGCCGAGCAAAAGGCACTGCGGTTCCTATTATTGGCTAAAGCTGCCGATACGCTCCTTCAAGGAGATTATCTGAAGGAGATTATTGCTGCTATGCCGAAAAAGAAAAATGGAGCGCTGATGAAAAACCGCGTGACCCGAATCGCATCGGGCAACATGGTTTCAAAAGAAGCCAAGGTGTTGGAACTCGCTGCGAAAGCCGATACAGAAACAAGTATAGTCCTATTCGCTGATTTTCGCTCCTTCTCACAGGAAGAGCTGTCTCTGCTGGAAAACGATTATCTTTCGACGCATGTCTCTGCACTGGGACTGGATCTTTCTGAAGCTAAGTCCCAGGGGCAGAAAGAAAAACAGAAGACAAAGACCAGGTCTGCATGGCTCAAGGAATTGAAGAAACAGTATCATACCGGAGAAGGAGACAGAGCAATTACTTGGAAGGAAAAGATAGCCAATGAACCGGAGTTTATGACACTCGCAACGACTTTGCTATGGGCTGTAAGGGATCCAAAACGGAACGATCTGTACAGGTTCAGATTTACTCGGGAAGGAAAATGCTTGCTCCTGGATGGAAGCGAAATCGATATTCCGGATCATTACCAGATTCGTCTAGCGTGTCCTGTTGAAATGAAACTAGCAGAGGTTCAGTCATGGAAAACCGTTTTCATTCAAAACGCTATTCAGCAGCCATTCACACAGATCGATGAGACAGTGTACGACTATGAGTCGTTGAACTGGGAAGAGTTTTCAAGAGGTGATCTTGCTTCGAGTCGTTATAACGGAATAATTGTTTTGTATGATTCTTTAAAAGAAGTAACAGATGAAGGGTTCCGGTATTCGGCATCAATAGACGAAGCAGAGTCAATTTATTTAGACTATGACAAATTGTACGCGCCGCTGTTGGACAGAGGCAATTATCCTATGGAGAAGCCCCGTAAAGGTGCGAGAGTGGAATTGCGCAAGTTGGTTCCGGTTTCTCATAGCACAACTCTTTCCAGGCGGATCAATCATTTGATCTTTTTGATGGACAAGGTCTGCCTGAAGGATGCCATCCGCAAGCATGATCTGTCCCTGCTAAAAGACCGCGCCAAGTTCCTGTCTCCTGCCAACATCGGTGAGTGCATCGAGCTGGCAAAGACAGAAAAAGCCGAAGATTGCCTTGCCTGGCTGGAACAGCAGTCATTTGGTCAGTGATATGAAACAAGTTATCAAAGATAACAAATACCGATTTGTCTCCGCCTTTGATTCGGAGACGGGGTTCTATATCCGTACCGGCATACTGGACGATCAGGGAAAGGACACCGGCGTGGATCCGTTCATGGCCTCCTTTCCCCACCTCATTGACGTGGGCGTCATGGGTCATTGCATCCACGGCAAATCCGGGCTGTGCGTCAAGGCAGGGATTGGCTGTTACCAAAGCGGTCTGTTGGTGGAGAAACCGAACATGACCGTGGAGAATTTCCGCTGGATCTGTGAGCAGTGCAAGGGAAGGTGCAACCAGTTGGCCTTGGGTGGTCGTGGTGATCCAGACCAACACGAGCATTTTGAGGATCTGCTGCGGATCACCCGGGAGAATGACATGGTGCCCAACTTCACCACTTCCGGCTACGGCATGACGCCCGAGATCGCCGCGCTCTGCAAACGATATTGCGGGGCGGTGGCGGTGAGTTGGTATCGCAGTGAGTACACTCTGAAAGCGATCCGAATGCTTCTGGATGCCGGGGTGAAGACAAATATCCACTACGTTCTCGGAAGAAACAGCATCGACGAGGCCATTGATCGACTGGAGCAAAATGACTTCCCTGAGGGCATCAACGCGATCATCTTTCTGCTGCATAAGCCTGCTGGCATGGGCTCGGAGCAGAACGTGCTGTCCTTCGACGATCCGCGAGTCAAAAGAGTTTTCGCCGCTATCGAGGGCAAACACCCCTTCAAAGTGGGCATGGACAGTTGTACCGTCCCTGGAGCGGTGAACTTCTGTCATCATATCCTGCCCGAGTCCCTGGACACCTGTGAGGGCGGTAGGTTCAGCTGCTACATCGGCGCGGACATGGTGATGGTCCCCTGCAGCTTCGATCAGAAGCAGCGGTATAAGGTGCCTCTGAAAGCTGACAGCGGCAGCGGTCAGATCCTCAACACCATCGAGCAAGCATGGAACAGCGAACCCTTTGACCGCTTCCGCTCGATCCTGCAAACATCTTGTCCAGACTGTGACAAGAAAACCTACTGCATGGGCGGCTGTCCCCTTATGCCGCAGGTTGTGCTTTGCAGCAATAAACACTCATAACAAGGAGGTAAACATCATGAAAATCAGAACAGACTTTGTAACCAACTCCAGTAGCTCGGGATATGTGGTCATCACCGTTGTGGATGAAAATGGTAAGAGTGTAGACTATGAATACGAATACGATAGCGGATATGGCGGATATTTCTGGAACGGAGACTTGCCCTACGGTTGTAAGACGTGTTCCCAATGGACTCAATCGGGGTCTGAACTAATTAAGAGGATTCAATACTTGGTGGATGACACCGTCCTGGCAACGCAAGAAGGGAAACGATTCATAAGTGCCGTCAAAGAACTGAAAGCCGTAAGGACATACTCAATAGCGGAAAAGACACATTATGATACAGGCGGCGAGGATTCTGCGGAATACACCCTTCGATACTCTACCCCCCAGCAAATGGGCGATTATTCTTATGCTCGATACTCTGAGGACGAGTTAGGAAAAGTGCATATTGACATTCATGAAGGGAATCCGCGGTTGGACGTCGCCGATGAAATAGACAACGATCCCGCGGAAGGCGAGGATTATTATGAGACGGATCCGCAGATCGATTTTGAAGGAAAGATGTTTGCCTTTGGAGGAGTTGGCGGAAGCGGAGCGGTAGACGAGCACCATCCGGTAGTTGTCCGCGTTATGCAGCGTGGTGGGTTGCTCAGCAAGAAGGTCACCGAAACGACCGACTATCTGATTGTCAACCCTGGCCTCTGCAGGAGCTCCAAGATCGACGGAGCTATTGAACTGCAGAAAAAAGGGTGCAACATCAAAATCATTCTGCTTAAAGATCTGAGAAAGATACTTGAGCAGCCGATTCAGTCAAAAACAACGATTGAAAGCATTATAGATCGAATGAGCTTGTTCGACAAAATCGAGAACATGGAACCCACATATCATAGCACCTGCCTCTACTTTGGGGCGTTTCGAAATGATGCCACTGGCTTGACATGGTTGGAAAAGCCTATAGCGAATATAAGCGGAGGAGATACAGCAAGCTCGACCCCCATAGGACAGTCTTTGCTTGAAAAGGAAGAAAGAAATAAGTTGTGGCGTGCCATGGGAGCGTTGTTTCAGCAATATGGATGGAACCCAGCAGAATTAGAGAGCTACGTGGAAGAAATAAACATGTTCAAATCACCATTTGATCGCAAGTTTATTGTAGTAGGGGATATTACAGTTGAGCGATTTGCTGCAGGTGAGCTTGAGGAAGAGTACCAGAAATTAGAGGAGTACAAGAAGAAATACAAAGTAGGCGTATACGCGGAGAGTGATTTCTTTTCCATCGGCAAAAACCATTATGCGCCTTTCCCCAAGATCCAATTAGATTCAATTGCGGGGTTGACCGTTTGCTGCAAAGGGGAATTCAAAAAAGGACGTGTATTTCAAAACAACTGCATCAAGGCACATGGGGGCATCCATCAGTCTGGTTTCCCGACAAAAGCCACAGATGTGTTTGTGATTTCCGATGAGACCTTTGAATCCTGCTCATGCACCAGTATCCGACTTGCTGACAGCATTGAAAAATGTTGGAAGAGCTATCAGAAAACTGGAAGACCGCTTCTTTTCACAGAATCTGACTTTACAGCATTAGGTTTCTTCACAATGCCGGGCGGTAAGAAGAAACAAAAATAACAAGTGATTATCTTTACGTGAACAGCGTTGTTAATAGAGAATCTGTTTGAAAGATATAGCTGACATCTGCTGAATATGCATTTAAGAATGCCGACTTTGATACGACTTTCATAAAAACAGGAGTTAATCATCATGAAAATCAGAACAGACTTCGTTACCAATTCCAGCAGTTCGGGATACATAATCATCACATTGACTTATCGTGATGGCCATGAGAGCAGCATGCAGACGGAATGGGATTCCGGATGGGGAGATTACTTCTCCAGCTATGGATTGGACGACAAATTAAGTAAAGCAAAGACTGGGGCAGAGTTGCTGTCGATCATTCGCAAATCCATCAGCAATTGGGAAACTCTTGTAGAACAGAAACCATGGCACGCAAGGTTCTGTAATGAGATAAAGAGCCTTCCCTCAATGGACGTCTTGAAAAGCATCCGGATTGAAGAATACGATAACGATCCCGAACGGGAAGATGTGGAGTATACCTATCAATTTGTAAAGGGCTCAAATAAACGCAAAGCTGCGCAGACAGTTTCATTCGCGGATCCCAAAAGCATAGAACCTTCATTCTCGAATAGCATTTCCGGATTCGGAGATTTTGTTGCGCCGGATTATGGCGAACGCGACGAACATGGATGGATGTGCTACAGAGAGTTTCCTTATTTGTTGAAATTGGACGCTTCCTCCAGGTTTGGGATTACTCACTTCAGATTTTTGGTTATTGGAGACAATACAGTTAAGCAATACAATTCCGGGGACACTTCTGTTATGTATGAAGCCGTTAAGCATCAAAAAGAGTATGGGTACATCATTATCACAGAGAGCGATTTCTGGAGTTTGGGTGATTATGTTCAGCCGAAAACAATGGGGAGAGTGGATTCCTGGAATGGGAAGAAAGTCGCATTCTTCGGTCATATGACGCAGATGAGTGACCATGAAGCGGACTCATATATCAAGCGACTCGGAGGGGTTCCGACCACAAGGTTTGGAAAAGAAACGGATATCGTTGTTATTACACCAACCGTATTAGACGATAGACGAGGTTGGAGCGATGAAATAGAAAACGTATGTAAATCTTTTGAAGAAACAGGGAGCCCCGTGCTCTTGAGCGAATCAGCGTTTTGTGAAATAGTGACCGCTTCTCCACTGCCGCAACAAATCGATACATTGCCGTTTGAAGCAGTGGAAACGGTGGATTCCTGGAATGGTAAGAACGTTGCGTTTATCGGGACTATGGAAAGGAAAAACCTTCTCAAGGCGTATTCGTTGGTAAAAAACCTCGGAGGCTTACCATCCACAAAACTCAAAAAGGATACGGATATTGTAGTGTATACGCAGGATGCTTTGTATGATAGGTGGCATTTAGAAACAATAGATCGCGCTTGCGGTTATAATGCTAAGACAGGAAAACCTGTGTTTCTCAGCGAAGAAACATTCTGGAAAATAATGTAACCCGATTTGTTTGAACAATCGAGCAATCCTGATTCTCCTGCACTGCAACAGTTGAGAAGGCTATTTGAATTAGCTTACATATGCTATGGATACACAGGTGCTTGAAAAAACAGGCCGCAAATATCAATAGGCTTCGTTGCAGATGATTGAGAATCCTGAGAGCCTATGTTATGATATATGAGATAAATGTATGATTGGTATCAATCTGCGAGGTGAAAGATGTATTTCGATGCGTTAGAAAAGCGTTCGTTCGAGGAACTATATCAAGTTCACGCGGATGATTTTTACACTTCTTTTATCCAGGATACATGCTCTGATACCAGGCTGAAAAACGTGTTGCTCCGTAACGGAACACTCACTCTTCGGGATCTGCTTATGTCTTCCCCTCAAAAAGTATTTGGGTATTATGGATTTGGCAGACTAACAGCTATAGCATTAAAAGAATACTTGGATAAAATGGTTGCCGCTTCTAATGGAATCGGCAGTGAAGCTCAGGCATCATCGAATACAACCCCGCCAAATGAGAGATTAATCAACAATACAGAATCATCCGCTAAGCAAATGAAAAAAAGTGAGAACAAGTCGATTCCACCTCTTGAACCACTTATTGTGGATATCGTGTCTTCAGGTTCTGTTTCCGTGCAAGAACATCAGATTGAGAGAAGCGCTCCAAGAACCATACCTCTAATTCGAGATAATCCACAGGAAATCGCTCAGCAACCTTATGCAAGCTCTGTAGAACGCTCAAGCAGCAGTTCTCAAAAAGGCAAAAAAATGGATGCTCTGTTGAGTTATATCGGATGGCTGGCCCCAGACAGCGTAGAGACAGTGAAAAAGCTACTCCTGCTCTTTGCGATGATTGACACTGCTGATGAAAAAGGAGTATCTTCGCAAGAACGAATCAAAGATGCTTTCTTGGCAAGGAGTAACATCTCATTGTCTGATCCTGTCAAAGAAGCAATGGAAATAACCACTCTTCCCGCGTTCAAGGCGTTATCTTCAAGCGGATACATCTACAGTGTCATTCGCATGGGGCAGGAGAAATGTGTTAAGTTCCAACGCCCGCTCTGTGATGAACTCATTGAAGATGAGTATCGTCAGTTGCGTTCATGTCTTCAAGAAAAGCTAAAAACAGTTGATACGTATTTGCGCCAGGTTGCCGCACCAAAAACCAGGACGAAAAGCCGATCCCAACTTGAAAAACTCGCTGCGAGACTGAACTCAGAGATTTTTCGGAAAACATATCTAGGCGATATTCAAATCAACGAAGAAGAATATCTCCTACTAAAAGAATACTTGAGATGTGTTGTAAGAGGAGAAAAGACCCAATTTGAAAAGCTGAATCGGCCGTTGTTTTCCGTTGCAGTTGTTCAAGTCGGCATGCGCTGTTACCGAAACGGGAATTTTTGGACTAATTTCTTTCGAGAAATCGATTCGGATGATTATATTAAAAAGATCAGCGTTCAGCAGAACATTGGAGATCTATTTGTGTCCACGCTGTTGCTGTATCGAAAAGCTTGTTGTGGTGAAAACGAATATGTAAGCAACGTATTGCTCCACACTTTTGTATCAAATTACTACTCGGGCAATTATTTTGATTTTCTATATCGGTTCTACAGTTATGATCTGGACCGGGACATCGCGCGACTAGATAGGCAGATGCTCAATGATCTAGTTGATTCCATCTGTTCTGAAGAGAAGAAAAACAGAACATATCTTCTTGTACAGCATACAGCAGATGCGATACGCTCAAATAGAACAGGTGGGAAAATCAGGATCCGGAATCATCTAAAAAGAATCGACTATCTGTTTTGGAACGAAACACAGTCAAAACCTTCCCATCGAATACTTGGATTGATGCAGGCTTGGTCCGAATCATCTTTGCAGTTTACAAACGAAGCGAGGATATCTCGGGTAACTTTTGAACACGGCGCACGTCACTTTTATACTCCTTATCTTCAACGCAATCCATCAACAGGAGAATGCTGTCTTCAGTTCCCCTCACAAAGCATCCGCGAATGTGATACTACAAACGTGAGATGGATTGTCAGTGGAGCAGTTAATGATTCTGTCCCTGTCGAATTAACAGAATCTATCCTCGGGTATCGAGTATTGCCGACATCCATTGATATTCCTCAGGAAACACTATTACAAGCGTACAGGTGCGATCTCGTGGATGGTGCCGAAGAAAGATTGCGGTCATTTTTGATTCCTGCTGAAAGAGTGAGGATGTTTGACCTCCCAACCGGGTATCCATTGAACAACCGGAACCTAAAAGTGGGTGAAGTCGTAGCCCTCTCCCAACCGAAAGATACAATCTATTCCTCTGCTTTATATTACAGCGAACTCGAAAAAGGGCTTCTTGCTTCTTTCTTCCATTTCGAATTTGAAGACATTGTGCGGTTACCGGATAATCGAGCAGTCATTATTGGAAAAAAGATTCTGGAGAACGGTCTGATCGGTGGAGGTCTGATTGAGAATACCGTCTGTCTTTCAGGAGAAGCGGAATTGGCACTTTACTCAAGACCCCCCTACCTTGTGCTCCGTATGCAAGAGAGCAAATCTGTCGGGACTGGTCTTATCATCAATGGTACAAAAAGTAGGCTGTTTGACCATGATACCGTACCTTTTGCGGTAGATGATATGTCGGGAGAAACTGGTTACTATGTAAACTTGACGGACTTTTGCGTGAACAAGGATGGTAAATACGACATATCTGTTGATATTCCTGGTGGAACAATACGTTCATGGTCCTTTGTCCTTTGCAACAATTATCACCACACTTTTGAAAACGGGCCATATATCTATGAACCGAAGGGAACGATCATCTTTTCAGACAATACTCCTATTGTCAAGGCGGAGGGTGATTATCATAAAGAAAAGGGGATTAACGCATTCGAGTTTAATACAAACCAGCCTGATCGAAAACTGCGCTTCTCCATGAGTCTGGATAACGAGATCTTTAGCCTTATTATTCCTATCCCAGCACTCTATATTAAGCGTGCTGATGGTACATGGCAATGTTCTAAACCCCAGCCGATCTGGCATGCTGAGCTCCCGGATGTGCTCGAAGTTTCCGTACCATACCATAAGATCCAATTGGAGCTGGACCGTTCACAAGAAGAATCTGATGAGAGTGAAATCGACAGTGAAAACAGCATATTAGAATATCGCAAGAATAATGGTGCGACTTCAATACTGTGCGAGATTCGAAAGCTGAAATCCTATTTTACCGGGGAACCGCCACTGCGCAATATTCTTTTCAAATTTGGAAACACGCAGGGTACCTTGCTCCAGGTCTTAACCCGCAGTATTGTAAGCTCTTGCCGTTTGTATGGAGAGTTCAAAAAGAATCAAATCCATGTCAGCGCAGATATTATTGGTAAAGCAGAATACTGTGTTGATATTCTCCTGGATGGAATTGCAGTGTGCAATAAAGCCCCTCTCACGGATGGGCACGTGGTGATTCAACTGCCAGGCGCAATTCCCAAAGGGGATTACAATGCGATAATCTATGAAATAGTACGGGATGATAGTGGTTTTGATTTGGAAAGCTATAATCAAATAGCCACTATTACACAGGAGTTGATCAACCCTTACGATATGAATGGCAAGAATCTTCGTATCGTATCTATTATTTCTTTGGAAGATGTAAACTCGGTCTTCCCTGTGTCTTTTGATTACAGACTGGAAAACTTGATCCAGAAGGAAGGGAATGCCACATATTCAGGGAAAATGATCGTATTGGATAGAAGCAAGAAAGGCCGAGCCGTAGCTGCCTACCCTGCAATAGCTATGTTTACGGATATAGAGAATCCTTCAACGATCACCTTGTCCTTCCCCGACGATGAATATGGGGATGAGGAGTTGTTCCTGTACGATACCCGGAGGCATGCAATTCTTAAGAATGCAAATCCATCCATTAAAAAAACGGAGCAATATCGAAGATATGTAGTGTTGGATAGCGATCAATATGTCTTTAGTATTGAGTTTAGCAAGCCGTGTGGGCTTGATGTTTCCAATGTCCCTCATCATTTGATCCTCCCCGAACTAAATTATTTCCATGGCACTCATTGGGCACCAAGTCGGCAACTTAAAGATCTGCTCCCGGATATTGATTTCAAAGGGTATACTTCCATTGATCAGCTTGCCTTGCTCACAAAAACTCAGTGTGCTTCGATATTGCAAGTTGAACCGGACATTATCCAACAAATCGGAACAGTACTGCACGGATTTGGATTGGCATTCAAAGCAGAGCCCCAACAAAGCGTTGTATTTGATTATCCTCGGGCTGCACTGGTTACGAAACTGAGCGATGCAACGCAATCAGAAACAAGAGAGCAGCGGGATTTTGCCTCATTTGATTCTGCACCAGCTAAAGACAATTCTATTACGATGCATCAGGAAGGAGAAGTACAAGCCGCAATGCCGAAGGAAGATGAGTCCGCGAAGCCTCTTTCCTCAGGCTCGGTCAAAGACATGGGGCTCCGTCCCTATGTCTACAATTGCTTGCTAAATGGCGGAGTAAAAACTATCGATGATCTGCAGCGGTTAGTTGATAGGCGAGGTAAAAAGGGTCTTCTTCAGATCCGCAACTGCACTTCAGCGATGGCTGAGGAGATTCTTGATGCATTAAGATACTATACCAAAAACAGGGGGACAAACTGATGGCTTTCCGTCCGATAGAAGCTTCCAAAGAAATTGAAGAGAAGTATGTCCGCTATTTGAGGACGATATTCTCATTAAGCGATCCTGATTATCAATCAAAGCTGACAGCCGAGTTGACATCGGGCAGGAAGTATGCCAACGGACCTTTTCTGGATGTGATCGATTCTTTCCAGAAAGGAAAAAGCGTCGCTGAATTGGTTGCTGACGGTCAGCTTCCCAAGGGGTTTTTGCGGCTGTCTTTCCATCAAACACGCCCTCTGTACCTTCATCAACAATGTGCCATAGAAAAAGTATCCCAAGGAAAAAATGTTGTTGTGTCAACTGGTACAGGATCAGGTAAAACAGAGAGCTTCCTGATTCCCTTGTTATCCCATATCATTCGGGAACAGGAAAAAGGCGAACTGAACGCTGGAGTCAGAGCCTTGCTGATATACCCTATGAATGCCCTGGCGAACGATCAAATAGAGCGTTTGCGGGATTTGCTTAAAGAGTATCCAGAGATTACTTTCGGCAGTTACACAGGTCAAACCAAAAACACGTACAGGGAGGCCCTGGCTGATTATCGCGCATTGAATGATGATGCGCTCCCCTTGAAAAACGAACTTATCAGCCGGGAGCAAATGAAAGAGACACCCCCTCATATCCTGGTGACAAACTATGCCATGCTGGAATACCTTATGGTCCGACCAGCGGATAGCGAATTTTTCCGCGAAGATAGAGCGGTCAAATGGAAATATATCGTCTTGGATGAAGCGCATGTGTATTCCGGTTCTACAGGCATTGAAGTGTCCATGCTGCTCAGACGCTTAAAAACCCGCCTGGGGAATCAGAATATTCAATACATCTTAACGAGTGCTACTTTGGGCGGAGAAGACAGCAATAAAGAAGTTGCTGATTTTGCATCGAATCTCTGTGCAGCTATGTTCTATCCTTCAGATGTGATCCGTGCTTCACGCATTAGCGTAATACCGACACACGCGGACTTGCATCTGCCTGTTTCCTTTTTTCGTGAGCTTGGTACGGCTATCGAATCAGAAAACTATGAACAATCTAAAGCATTGATCTCCTCGTATTGCTCCGATCCAACGAACGAGTTTGAAGCACTGCTATTTGACGTGTTGAGGCGTGATGAGTCCTTTCAACGCATCAAGGAACTGTTAAAGAACCCAAAGCGGATAACAGATATTGCGCAATATATGGGGTGGAACACTGAGGATGTTGGTCTGTTTGTAGCTTGTGCTTCTAAGGCAATCAAGGAAGGGGCGCGTTTGTTTGACGCTCGATACCACATGTTTCTCAGAGCGACCGAGAGTATATTTGTTACTCTTGCTCCCGACAAGTCTCTTTTCTTGAATCGAAAGGAGTACCATGACGATTATAAAACAAAGAACCGTTATAAAGTGTTTGAGATTGGTAGTTGCTCATTTTGCCATACACCCTATATCTTCGGCCAAATTATCGGTGACCACTTAGAGCAATGCAGTCAAAGTGCTGATCCTTCTCGGCAGGAACTGTTTCTGCTGTCGGATACGGTTTATAATGATGATGACGACCACGTTGTTGATGAAGAGAGGATGGGCGTCGAGAAATACGAGGTCTGCCCATACTGTGGGTTTATCCAGCCGGCAGATTTGGTCAGCAGTAAAAGGGGAAGATGTGAACATAGCGCAAAGGACATGGTCACTCTTTGGAAGATTAACTGGAAGAGCACAGATGACCGTGTGCTGCATAAATGCCCCCACTGTGAAAGCACGAGTCCCTTTAGTGTTGTCCGAAGATTTTTTACCGGGCAAGAAGCCGTGACCAGTGTTTTAGGAACAGCTCTTTTTGAATCTCTGCCTTCGTACAAAATTGTGATTGAAAAGGGCTGTTCAGATGATGATGGCTTTGGATTTGATGAGTTTGAAGAAACTCACCAGGAAGAGAATGAGGCAAAACAGTTTATTGCCTTTTCGGACAGCCGCCAGGCTGCTGCGTTCTACGCATCCTATATGGATCAGACCTATAGGGATATTCTGTATAAACGCCTGATTATTGAGACCTTAAACGGAATTCCAGAAGAAAAAGTACCATTGCCCGCGTTTATCGACCGTATAGGCGCAGAAATGGAGAATCGACGGCTGCTCGTTGGTTCAGATACCACGGCAAAAAAAGAATCATGGAAAGCGGTGCTTCATGAGTTGATTGACAACAAGGCTGGCAATTCATTATTCAGGCTCGGTCTCATGGATATTGGATTTTGTGATTCAGTGCATATAGGTGGCAACTCAAAATGGGGATTATCTGCTGAAGAGGTATCGGCGATGTGCAGAGAGCTGGTGCTCTCCATTATGGGCGATGCAGCAATTAACCACGATCCTGTTCCTTTGCAAAAAGCAGATTTAGAGGACGTAACGCCGGGTGGTGTGGAGTATTCTTATACCTATTCGGATTCAGATGAAAAGCGTTATCAAAAATCATTTATTCCTACGCGAGTCAATGGGAGCAATAAGCGTATAGAGTATATCCAGCGCATTGCGAAAAAGTGCGGTCAAGATGCAGATGTGGATTCGGTAGTGCCTTTTATGAATGCAGTGTGGCAGCGGCTCCTCGTTCACCAAACCAACAGGATACTTATCGGCAAAGGAGGCTGCTATAAAGTCAATCCAGACGCACTATCTGTTTCGATTGGGAAGAGTTGGTATAGGTGCAAGAAATGCGGAAAAATCACCGGCAATAACGTCAGATGCGTTTGTCCCGTTTTCCATTGCGACGGAGAATTGGAGCAGGTAGATCCTAAGACTTTGTTCGAGGGAAACCACTACTATGAAATGTATCAAAACCTGGAAATACGGCCTCTCAGGATAGTTGAGCATTCCGCTCAGCTGGCAAAAGAAACAGCATATGAGTATCAGAAGGAATTTAAGCAGAAAAAGATAGACGTTCTGAGTTGTTCCACAACGTTTGAAATGGGCGTTGACGTCGGCTCGTTGGAGACTGTCTTCATGCGCAACATGCCGCCGTCCCCGGCTAACTATGCTCAACGAGCAGGTCGTGCAGGCAGAAGTAAGGATTCCGCAGCTTTCGCCTTAACTTTTTGTAACAAGAGCAATCATGACTTTACATTCTTTAACGCGCCTGAGAGGATGATCCGAGGAAACATCTATCCCCCTGCTTTTAATGTTGAAAATGAGAAAATTGCTATAAGACACGTATACGCAACAGCGATGAGCTTTTTCTGGAAAGAACACCCGGAATTCTTCAAGAATGCGAAATCTATGTTGGGCGAAGACCCTGGTGCAAAAGAGAAAACGGGTATGGCCTTATTCTATGATTATGTTTCTTCAAAACCAGAAGATCTGAAAGCGTTTCTCAAGAATTTCTTACCCCCTGCACTTGTTCGAATATTCCAAGTGGATACATATGGTTGGCTGGATGGACTGATCAGCAAATCTCCTGATGCGCCAGGCCTGTTGACTCGTGCCATAGCTGATTATGAAGGGGATATCCAGGTACTCATAGAAGAAAAGAACAAGCTGAATGAGCAACTTAAAAGCAACCATTTTGTCGTGCAGCGTCTGCGGACATACTATAACGAGCAAATGATAGCATTCCTTTCCCGGAAAGGAGTCTTTCCGCGGTATGGATTTCCAGTGGATACCGTTGAGCTTGCTTATTCTGCTACAGATCGTCAGCTGGGAGGGCTTCAGTTGTCACGCGATCTAAGCATGGCTATCGCAGAATACGCACCAGAATCACAGATTGTAGCGAACGGCAATTTGATCACCAGCCGGTACATCAAGAGAATGCCAAATATGCTATGGAAGATCTACGATTATAAACGTTGTGCTCGGTGCGGAAGCGTTAGCGTCAAGATCCATGCAGAAGAAATAGATGATTCCACGCTTGAAACTTGCCCTGTATGTGGCGACCGTCTTTCTGGGAAAAAAGATGCATTCATCATCCCGGAATTTGGTTTTATTGCCGATTCCGGATCAATACGAAAGCCGGGGCTGGTCAAACCACAACGGACGTTCAATAATGAAATAGCATACATTGGGAACAATTCGGGTGGAGAGTTTAACGAGATAAGCGTTGGAAAAGCCACAGTTTCTTTGCGATTAAGCCAAAAAGACGAACTTGTTATCATCAACAGCTCCAATTTCTTTGTTTGTGAAAACTGCGGGTATGCCGACCTAGACCAAAAAAGATTCACTCCAGTTAAGGTTAAGAAGCATAAGAATCCATCAGGGTATGAATGCAAAGGACAACTAAAGAGGTATTCCTTAGGGTATCGTTTTCAAACCGACGTTGTGCAGATAAGGTTTTTATCTCCTACCCTCTCTGCCGCAGAATGGTCTGTCGCTTATTCTGTACTTCAAGGAGTCCTTCATGGTTTCACAAGCAAATACAGTATTGATGAACGAGATGTATCTGGGTGCCTTCAATACTACTTTGATGAAAACTATGGATCAGGCTATTCTCTTATCCTGTATGACAATACCCCTGGAGGTTCCGGTTACGTTCGCCTGTTACAAGAGCCTTCTGTTTTGGAACAAGCGTTGAAAACAACCTTAGAAATCATGAAAAGCTGTAATTGTGGGGGAGATACGGGAGATTCATCCTGCTATTCGTGCCTACGGAACTACTACAATCAAAAACATCATGACGAACTAAAAAGGAGCTACGTCATCAATTTCCTTAGCAAAGTATTTGGGAATTAAATCAGAGGCGCATTGGGGGCTAAAGTGGGCGAATTGTTTGATTTTGATGATGATGGTCAGGTGTCTCCTGAGGAGGAAGCTATGGCCTTCCTTCTTTTGATGGATGATGAAGAGGAAGAAGAAAACCGTTCTTTCTCAGAGCGTAAGGGTTGTCTGTTTTCAGTATTACTTGCAATAGTAATGATTTCTGGGATAGTAGGAACACTGCTGATATGAAGCACTTACTCGCGCTATCCATTCCAAACAGCTATAGTGGTATCGGTTATTACGCAATTTTCAGGTAAGCCCGCACCAGCAAAGAACGATCCCATTGCACTTTGATCTTACTGGGTCTGACGGTGAAAACCATCTCAGCCAAAAATACGCTCTTTGTTTGCGCAGAGGGACAAGGCGGAGCCCCCCTACTGCGCCAGGGACTTCCGCTTCACCGCGGCCAACGGCTGCGTCTATGCCATGGCCCTGCGCTGCCCCGAGGACGGCCGCTTCCTGATCCGGTCCCTGGGCAAGAGCCCCGACCAGAACCTTCCCGCCTTCCACGGCATCCTCCGGGATGTCACCATCCTGGGCTGGGAGCAGGTGCCCGTCCAATGGCACGCCGATTTGGACGGCCTGCACGTCTGCGCCCCGGGCGTGGCTTCCGATATGCCCATCACCCTTCGGATCGCGGTGGAATGAGCGCCATCGACAAAACACGCGCAGCTCTGCCCTTGCTTTTTCCCTGAGTTGCGGGTAAAATCTGAGACAAGAGCGATCCAAAGGAGGAGACGGATATGAAGACATTGGTGGCCTATTTCAGCGCCCAGGGGACCACGGCGGCCCTGGCCAGGGAGCTGGCGGCAAAGACGGGGGCGGACCTGTTCGAGATCGTGCCCCGGGAACCCTATTCGGCTGCGGACATTACGTGGACCAATCCTATGGCCCGCTGCAACCGGGAGAAGATCGGCAGGAAGGACGTGCCCGTGGCGGGGACCGTAGCGGATTGGGAGAGCTATGATCGGGTGTATCTGGGCTTCCCCATCTGGTACTACGGCGCGCCTAACGTGGTCAACACCTTCTGCAAGGGCTACGATTGGCAGGGCAAGCGGGTGGCGCTCTTTGCCACCTCCGGCGGCAGCGGCATCGGCCGGACCGTGGAGAAGCTCCAGCCCTATGTGGCGGGCGGGGAGATCGTGAAGGCAGAGGTCATCCGGGACGGGAAGAGTCTGAGTGATATACTCTTGTAACATG
>JAEEGL015790075.1_pt1 | contig 16702 bp, 13 predicted proteins | sample 9134231 | NCBI WGS metagenome assembly JAEEGL01 (sample SAMN16246548, study PRJNA631951) | gut metagenome | biome: gut microbiome; feature: rumen; material: fiber-attached | host: Bos | place: Iran: Karaj | collected 2018-10 | reverse complement strand
GTTAGAGCGCTACACTGATAATGTAGAGGTCGGCAGTTCAACTCTGCCAGGGCCTACCGAAAAGCCGGACGCCAGCCCGGCTTTTTTTGTGCCTTCCGCACACCTTTACCGGTGCTGCCCGGCACAACACTCGGGGGTATAGCTCAGCTGGTAGAGCACCTGCTTTGCAAGCAGGGGGTCGCCGGTTCGAATCCGACTATCTCCACCCTTCTAAATCAAGCACTTACGGGAACGTAGGTGCTTTTCTTTTTACTCATGGGTTGTGAAAAGGTTGTGAAATCAGCGTGTTTTAACCCGTTTTAATTCCACTTCTAAATGGCGATGAACTGCCGTATCAGAGGATATAAAAGTAGTCAAATCCGATATAAAACCGAGCATCATACCATGGGCCTGGAGGCAGATGGATTGATCGGGCTTCTCAAAGGTCGTCAATCTCCCCGAAGAATCCAAGATGGCCTTGTCGCTTTTTGCAGAAAGTTGGCTTGTAATAGGATTAGGAATGTGGAAGGATTTCTGTTCCCGTATTTTTCATATCCTATTACATCCTTCGTTCCTGTGTATATGTTTCGTGGAAATATGCTTGCTTCTGGAAGAAAGAAACCTGGGGATAGCGGTCAGATGTGGCTCTCATACAAGGTTAAGGCTCTAAAAGGTGTTCAAATGTAAGTTATTCTGGTCTAGGATTCGGTTATTCATGGGATCTTCATATATTTGTAATTACTTACTGGGAAGATAAATACCCGGGAGTAGAAGGCATTCATTGTCTTTCCGCAACTCTAGATTCTGGTAATATTCATTGTAGGGAAAGGGCTTTGAATCTGCCTTAGCTTGATATGTATTCGGCTCGTCCAGTACATTTAGGCTAGGTGATTCTGTTGTTCGATCTACCTACATCGGGTTTACCAGAGCCTTGAGTTGCTAGGGAGAATGATAGTTCCCTAGCCTTCTTTGTTAAATGATAATGAGCCTTTGGGGAACTTTGGTATTAAACAACTGCTATGAAAAGAGGTCTCTGGCATTTCCTAACTACGCTGATTGTATTTAGCGTCTTAACTACAACGACATTCGCCCAAACCGCCAAAACGAGTTATGACATTTTTGTCCCTGAAGGGAATACGATTCTCTCATATCTTCCTATTTCTGCATTAAAAACCATCAATACGTTGAAGGTCTCAGGAATCCTCTACGAAGATGATATAGCGGTCATCCAAAAATGTGAGAATCTTCGGCATCTAGATCTCTCTTTGGCATACATTACAGAGTCTCCTGAAAAACAAGGAAAGGACTTGGCGGAACAACAGCTTCTAAAAGAATATGTTCAACAAGTATTATCGCTCCGTGAATCAGTTGGCGAGGAGTTGTATAACAGAGGGGAGATTAATGCTAGTCAGTATGCAAGAAACAAAATTGGAGTAGACGCAGCAAACGCGGAACTCTCTAAAATGAATATAACAAAATCAGACAAAAGCTGCTATTTACCCGCAGGGGCTTTTGCCAACATGACTAATCTGGAAACTGTAATTCTTCCATTGGAGGCAAACGGTATTCAGTCCGAATGTTTTGTTGGGTGCATACGGCTTAAGAAAGTTGTTCTACCTCCTTATTTGTCCTTCATTGGCGCAGACGCCTTTGCCAAATGCATTCAATTAACGAGTATAGATTTCCCAAATTCATTGACATCAATTAACTATAGAGCATTCAATGGTTCAGGGTTGATAAATGTTGATCTGAGTAAATGTCATTGGGGGAAAAAGGAGTTGGGGGCCTTTTATACGGATTATTCACAAATAGTAGATTGGGGTAATGGCCGAAGGACTGAAGTCCCCGCTGTAAAAAAGGTCTATAAACTGCCGCAAGGTGTTGAAATTGTCAGATACCGCAATACGGAAGGAGATACAATCTATTTCCCCTCTTCTTTAACCACTTTAAAGAACTCTCAGTTTAAATGTACTGTTCTTTTTGCTTCGCCTAATCCACCATATGTAGACGGCTCCATAGGAGACTGTATTGTATATTGTCCTAAAGGTAGTAAAACAAAGTATTTTGTCGAATTTGGTGACGATAATGTATATATAGAGGTTGATGATATTTACGCGGTTTCTCCTGGTGAAACGATTCTCGAGCAACCCCAGGAAGAGCTTAAAGAGAGTTTGAGCATTATTACGGATGATGGTCTGGAAGTTGAACTTGAAGATATGCCGATAATAGGGCTGGAAGACTTGGACAAAGAGGAAAAGTGCTTCGAATACGGGTCTGAAGAACTAAGTCTAAAACCTTCTTTCCTAGGAGGAGACATCAATAGTTTCTATAAGTGGTTTAATTCACGGCTCGAGTATCCAGAAATTGCGAGGGAAGATGGTATCCAAGGCCGAGTTGATTATTCGTTTATTGTTAATACGGATGGTCATATTTCAGATATCAAGATAATTAGGAGCGCGGAAGATATTCTAAACAAGGCAGTAATGCGTGTGCTTTCTTCTTCGCCAAATTGGGAACCAGGCATGGTGAATAATAAGGCGGTTCAAGTAGAGTGCACAGGATCTGCTTATTTCCTATTAAGATAGAATAACGTACTAGCCATCCAGGTCATAGGTTTCTGGTGATTCCTTCTGATAAAAGGATGGTAGAAACCAATAGCAGGACCTTCATTTCGGTGAAGGTCCTTTTCATTTGTACTCTCCTTTGGCTCATCTCGCACCTATCTTTACCGCCGATATGACCACCTATTACTGCCATACCCTCGAAGAAGCATTGAAGAGAGCCAAGAAAGCCGGGAAGAGACCTGGTTATTGGTATGGTGGAATAGTCTTGAAGTCCGGGAAGAAGGGGTTTGCAATCTATCGGGAGGGTAAAGTGATTGAGCAGTATACGTTTATCGGATAAAAAAAAACGGTCAACCCTTTCGAGTTGACCGCGGCTGACGGGCCTGGGGCGCCATTGCTGGCGCTGTATTTCTTATGCAAAGATAGCGTTTCTAGCCGATTTTTCAAGCGGTGATCATGTGAACGCATCGTTTTACGACGACGAAACCAGGATTCATTCAAATTACACGAGATGAAAACCAAGCTGTGCGGTTGTTTCGCGTTCAGATGATTAAGTATCCGGCCGATGAAATCGAATGGTCAGATGGGTTAGGCTCCTAGCTTAAATGGCTAATTCTTTCGGACTTGATGGGACTGAACGGATGGTTGTGAAGGATACGCCCTCCATTCGTTTGGTATGTTTCGGTAAAAAGAGTATTTTTGTGAAAAGTCCATATAGATATAAATGAATACCCCGAATATAACATTGGAGCAAATGACTGCTGTAAGCCTTTTTTCTGGTGCAGGTGGTTTGGATGTTGGTTTTGAAAGGGCTGGGTTTAAAACGGTGTTTGCAAATGAGTTTGACCATGACGCAGCAGAGACATGGAGGCTTAACCGTCCAGATTATGCGAGCACGATGGTAGAAGGGGATATCTGTCTTCACCTACAAGATCTTGCCTCTTACCAAGGTGTAGGAATTGTTTACGGAGGTCCCCCTTGTCAGGGTTTCTCAGTTGCCGGAAAGATGAACCCTGAAGACGAGCGGTCCAAACTTATCTGGCGGTTTTTTGATGCCGTTGCGTTGTTGAATCCAATGGTGTTCGTGATGGAAAATGTTGCGGCTCTTGGAGCATTAAAGAAATGGAAGGCCGTTCGGGACGGTATCGTTACAAGAGCGAACAGTCTCGGATATGACATTTCGTACAAAATTCACCATACACCTGATTATGGTGTTCCGGAGAATAGGGACCGTGTCATTTTTATCGGTGTGCGAAAAGATATGGGTAGTTTAGATTCATTCTACTCGCAGCTTCAAAATCACCGTGCGAAAGCATGCTCCGCAAGAGAGGTGATACTCTCTGCTGGGAAATACGGTAGTTCAGAGAACCCGCAAACGTGCACGGCTGGTATCTCTTTAGCAACAAATCCAGTAATGCGAAAGTCCCCCTATGCAGGAATGCTTGTAAATGGAGCAGGTCGTCCTATTGATCTCGATGGTATAGCTCCAACTCTTCCTGCATCAATGGGGGGGAACAAAACTCCTATTGTGGACGAAATCGCACTCAATGACTCTTCAGTTACTAACTGGTTTGTGTCTTATCACGAAAAGTTGATGAATGGGAAAACAACACCTTTAACGGCGAAAGTCCCCCCATCTGCTCGAAGACTTACGATAAAGGAATGTGCAGCCATCCAGACGTTTCCCAAAGATTATGTTTTTCACGGAGCTAAAACGAAACAGTACCGGCAGATAGGGAATGCTGTTCCTTGCCTTTTTGCAGAAGCTGTTGCGCTGTCAATAAGAGACGCATTTTTTAATTAACTCTTTCTTATCGATGTCCTTCGTTGTAGATCGCTCATTAGCAACTAAACTGCTTAACGACTCGCTTAAGCGTTGTTTGGAAAATCCGGTTACGATTTGTCCAATAAAAGACACCATCGATTTTGTGATGACCGGAAAGAAATGCTTGACATACCGCTATATTATGCTCACAGCATTGCTGGCAAAAGCGGTTAATCCTAGTATCGATATTCTTTCTCTCCAAGTACAAGATGATTCAGATGGATCTTATGATCCACGTACTTTAGCAAAAGAAGTCGTTTTCCCTTTTCAGAAAAACCTCCTAGGCAACATCTTAGACGGTTCTAATCCTGATCCTTTAGTGAATAATCCGGGGCGGTCTCCACGTCTTACGAAGCAGAATCGTGTGGCAAAAGGAGACACAAAAAAAGCCTTATTCCTTTTATGTGATAGTTTAATAACCATTAACAATGTCAAAGATGCGACATCGTGCGTTGATTATATCGTCTCAATGCTTCTTTCGGAAAAAGCTTCAAGAGATGCCGAACGCGCAAAAATAGAAGATGTTGCTCGAGATCAAGGAATGTTCAGCATTCAACGCTTTCTAAACGAACTCTTGAACCAAGGTTTTGGCGGTGCAGCGTTAGTAATTGCAACTACGGTGATATACAAGATTTTATTCAAATCTGACCATTTTACTATCAAGCCACATCCTGTAAATCAATCAGGAACCTCCAGTCAACAATTTAGCGATCTGGATGTTTTCAAAGATGGAGAGCCATTTATGGGAACTGAGCTGAAGGATAAACCATTTACTGCTGATGAAGTCGCTCATGCTGCCGAGACGGCCTATCAAGCAAAAGCCTCCAGCCTCTTGTTTGTTGCTGGCAGGCAGTCCGCCATCGATGCACAGCCTCAAACTTACTTCGCTGAAGCGAAGAAGGAATATGCCGAGAAAGGAATGTATGTTGGTGTAACATCCATAGACTCACTCATGGATATTGTTTTCGCAAGCCATATGGAAGAAAATCCTTCGGACCTGGTGACAGAGATCACTAGGGTCTCAGAAGAGATTGGCGCTATTGAGGCACAGATCTGGGTTTATAAGCAAATGAACGAATTAATGTCATCCTAATTCATTCCCATTTTTACCGCTGTTTCATTTTCTTGACGACCTTTCTCGGTTTCATCCCATTGCATAAGAGAAACAAGCAATCATCCTATATGTGTGATTGCTTGTTTCATATACTCTCAAGAGTAGAAGAAGCTATTTCTTCAGTACTTCATAATGAGGTCAGTAAAACGCGAGACAAGCGAGGCCTCTCTATCCGAAAGCATCTTTTCAAAATGGACCTTGAACTCATCGAATTTAAAATCAAGGAATTCGAGCTGCTCACGGGAAGGATAATCGATAAGATCGAGGAACTCTTGTTTGAAGGTTAAAGACGGGCGGTCTTCAGCATATGCATAAATGGTCTTATCGCGCTTTGAACGATTGTCTTTAACTGGCAAATAGCACAAATTCCCGAGAGAAGACATAGGGAGATCTTCATCAAACTTCTTGAATTTATCAACTGGTGCAATATGCTCGATATCGAAAATGATCTCATTGCCGCTACTATCCTCTTTCGCAAAATAATCGGCTCGGTTCTTATCCTCGCGTATCAAAAGCTTATAGAGATAATTGAGGACAAGCTTGGTCTCGTTGTCAATCGTCCTTGATGTCGCCGTACTTTTTTTCTTCTCAATGTACTTGTTGAGAGCTTCAATCCATGTATCCCTTGAGATGTTGCTCACATATGTTGCAGAACCCTTTTCATCAAGAAGTCTGCGAAGGTCCGAAGTCTGTCGGTTCTCATTCCAGAAGTCGTTAACACGGTGTAGTAGATACCACTTGTACGCATACTTTCTGAACTTAGCAATCCACTCCGTCGAGTCTGCATCATCTCTTCTTTGGAGAGTTTTGCTCTCCAGGTCAAGCTTGTATAAGTGGTTGAATACACTGATAATCATATGGTACATCTGATAAAGGCTACTATTCTTTATCGGTGTACCCTTAAGGTCAGTAACATACTCTTTGATACAATCATTGACCAGATTAATTGACTCTAAAATGGCATTTTTCAGATTGATAAAGAGCAAACTGTCATACACACTGCCGAGGTATTCGTCTTTACAAATTTGCTCTGCACGATTAACAGGCAACCCACACGCAAGGGCTAGAAGATCAAAACCAGTGGGGTCAGTGCTCTTCTTCGTTTTTGAGAACATATAAGAGAAGGGCTTCTTCTCATCATTTAGTATCTCACTGAACGCAAAGCAGTATTCGAAGAGCGTGATTCCTCCATTACGAATACTATCCTCTGTGGTATCAACATCAAATGAGCTGGAGTTCTTCAAGCCTGAGTATTTGCCCCACACACTTTGAACAATCTCCTCATCATTCATTACAATCTTAGCGCTTGGCCACTGCGATGAGAATACCTCATATTTGCTAAGGGTCACAGATGTAGTATTCAGGTGTTCAAAGACCATTGGTAACCGTTCTTGTGGTCCTTGGTATACGATAGCATGAATAATAATATCAGGAAGTTCCAAATTCTCTAGGAAAGTGGAATAGAATGCGTCGAAAACGGAATAAACGCCGAAGTTGTCTTTTGTGATTTCCAAAACCTCAGCCATAGCGGGCCAGATCTCAGTTGTTTTTGGCGTTGTTTCTCTTCCTTTCATGAAAGATATCATCTTCTTGAGGAAGCTCTTCTTTTCCTTTTCCTGCTTTTCTATCTTTGGTAGCTGTAATCCTTTTGCCTGATACTTGGCTTCAATCAGCTGTTGAAGTTTCGCTACGTCAATGAATTTGTCGTTCTCGTCAACAAACTCGAGAGGATTGGTCATATAGGCCTTAAGCGTTGATAGCCTTTGCAGACCATCAATAAGAATATACGGATCACTCGGCTTAGCTTGCGAGACCAATACAACGCCAAATGGGTCGCCACTCTTGACGGTTTCAATAAAGTCTTTGCGGTGTTCTTTGTTCCAAACAATTCCTCGCTGAAACGACGGGATGACTATCTTTCCACTCTTAGTAAGATCGGACAAAGTCAACTTATCGACTATATAATTCTGGTTCATTTGAAAAACGATATTCGCTTGTGGGTGTTTCAGTTATGATAGAGTCTGCGTGCTATCAACCACAAAGATAATAATTGATACCGAATAACGGTGCTTACGGCTTGTTTTAATTGCTTTGCAACATGCAATCCATCTAATTTATTTACCAGGGAACAAACTTCATGTTCTTTTATTTGCTCGGCAACATTCAAACAAGAGAAAAAAATAACCCGGATACAATGATTCCGGGTAATAAAACTACCCAAAACACTGCATCACGGGTCAAATAATTGGCAGCTAACTATGCCTGTTGTGTTCTTTGACTGTCGTTCCTGTTTCCCAAATAAAAAAAAGTCACCCTTGATTGAGGATGACGTATTATTATCAATAAGAGAAGCTATTTCCAATTCCATTTAATTCTTTGCGTGTTTGATATTGATTCGGAAGGGAGTTCGCTCCAGTATTCTTGTTTATCGGTGATTGTTATATAAGCATTATTATCCTGATAACCCCAGCAATAAGTAATAGGTAATGAGGAATAACGAATCAAATTCGGAAGACCAGTGAAATCTAAAGATGGTAGAACATTATTATGGCAATCAAGATACTTTAATTGAGGGCTCTTTGAGAGGTTAAGGCTATTCAATGAATTGAATGAGCATTTCAAAGTTGTCATTTGATGATTCTTTGAAATATTTAATGCACTTATTTTATTCCTCTCACAATAAAGCTGTTCAAGTTGCGAACATTTAGAAACCTCAAGACTTGTTAATTTATTTTCGGAGCAATCTATAAATGTTAATTGCGTACCAGATACGACGAGACTTGCAATTTGATTCCGCTTGCAATGAAGCGACTGCAATTGCATATTGTGTGATACGTCAAGAGTGGTCAATTGATTTTTGTCACATCTAAGCTCAGTTAATCCAGTAAAGTATTCTATCCCTTTTAAAGATGTGAGATTCGTGGACTCAACATTGATGCTCTTAACTGCAGCTGCCTCAGACATGGATACCTTACTATCATGATTGACGTCAAATCTGTTATAACAGAAACTCATGAATTTAAGGTCATCCATCATAGTACATACATCGTCAACTTCTTGAAGCATAATAGTGCTTTCTTTTTCGCAAGCGCAAATGATCAAAGCAAAAAGAAGTAATGTAAAGAGATGTTTCATAAGAAAAAATCTTGTCAATTAAATGTTTGTTACTCAAGTAGTCACAAAGATATATAATGATTTCCAGAATATAAATAATACTCTAGGGAAAAACAACTACGCACTGTTGCCACTTAGTCGAGCAAAAAATGAAAATGCCCCTCGGAAATCATCCGAAGGCCCTTTTTGAACGATTTGCAGCCTTATTCGCTACAAAAGATTTTCTCGTTTTTATGGCGCCCTGCTGAATAAGTCTTTTTCTTGAAAATGAGATAAGCAGGGATAAGCCCTAAAAATCCTTCTTGGCGAATTTATTTCTAACTCCAAGGAGTTTTCTTAAGCGTTTGAAAAGAAGAATCTTGGAAAGTTTTTTAACTTTGTCTTATTTAAAAGACCATACTGATAACCACTATGAATAGACTGCGTTTTCTGAGTATTCTTATTTTGGGTTCTCTTTTATTTCATGTTTCTTGTGGCGAGAAAGAGAAGGCGAAGGAAATCAATGTTCAATCCGTTGCAATCAGCCAACCAAGTGCTGAGATGGGGATAGGAGAGACCCTTTTATTAAAGGCCTCTATCTCGCCTTCAAATGCCTCTATTCATGGAATGAGTTGGACGTCAACTAAGCCCCAAGTTGCCTCAGTATCAGGGATGGGGCTGGTAACTGCCCTTTCGGCGGGCAATACCACAATAACAGTGATGGTAGGAGGGAAAACTGCTAGTTGCAATATTACTGTTCAGGGTGGGATAGTCTCAGTCTCTTCCATAAGTCTCAATAAAACAGCATTGGAAATGGTTGAAGGTACTACCGAGATTTTGACTGTTTTTGTCTCACCTGATAATGCGACTGATAAAACCGTGGTTTGGAGCAGTTCAGATATGGCAGTATCTACGGTGGATGGGGAAGGAAAAGTGACTGCCGTTAAAGAAGGTACCGCCATCATCACAGCCAAGGCCGGAGATAAGACTGCTCAATGCACGGTGACGGTCGTTAATTCTTCTTGTGATGCAGAAGCAATTGATTTAGGTCTGAGTGTGAAATGGGCATCTTGCAATGTGGGCGCCAGCAAACCTGAAGAATACGGTGATTACTTCGCATGGGGAGAAACGGAACCGAAGGACAGGTATGATTGGTCTACGTACGTATGGTGTGGAGGAAGTGAAAAGACGCTGACAAAATACAACACGGTAAGTTCCTATGGCACGGTTGACAATGAAACGACCTTGGAAGTGGTTGATGATGTCGCTAGATCGAAATGGGGTGACGGTTGGCGGATGCCCACGGACGAAGAGTGTACGGAATTGAGAAACAACTGCACGTTTTCATGGACTACCCAGGGAGGGAAGAATGGTTACAAGGTAACAAGCAAGATTAATGGCAATAGTATATTCCTTCCTGCGGCAGGAGTTTGGAGCGAAACAGCACTTTTCTTTGACAGCTCATACGGTACTTATTGGTCTTCTTCCCTTGATCCGGAAAGCCCTAACTGCGCCTGGTATTTTGATTTCTATTCTTATACCGTCAAACGGTTTAACGACTGCCGTTATTATGGGCGTTCTGTACGACCCGTCCATGGAGGAGATACGGTTCCGGTGTCTGGGATTAGTCTCGATATGGCACAATTGACATTGGAAGTGGGTAAATCTGCCACGATAACAGCAACTGTTTCCCCTTCAAATGCGACGAATAAAACGATAACATGGACATCGTCGAATACGTCGGTTGCAACCGTTTCCTCCAATGGCATAGTGACAGCTAAAGCAGAAGGCAATTCCACCATAACGGCCAAAGCTGGAGATAAGACTGCGACTTGTAGGATTACAGTTGTATCATCAATAATTGAAGTTACCTCAATAGTACTTGATAGGACATCTGTTTCTTTAAATGTCGGAGAGACGACAACCCTGATTGCTACTGTCATGCCTGATAATGCAACAGAAAAGACGATTGAATGGAAATCCTCCAATGAAGAAATAGCAGTTGTGGATGCCAATGGAAGAGTTACCGGAGAACACACAGGAAATGCTGTCGTTTTGGCATCTGTAGGAGGGAAAACGGCTCAGTGTTCTATTTCAGTCGTTCAAGCTCCTTCCGATAATTCGGTCCCTATTCCGGAGGCCATAGACCTCGGCTTACCTTCAGGAGTCAAATGGGCATCATTCAACCTTGGAGCATCGTCACCGGAAGAAAACGGCGATCACTATGCATGGGGCGAGATTAAAACCAAGAACACTTATACTTGGTGGAACTACAGATGGCATAAAGAAACGTATCTCACTAAGTACAATGATAGGGATGAAAGGACTTCTCTTGTCGCAGCGGATGATGTGGCCCATGTTAAACTGGGTGGAAAGTGGCGTATGCCAACTAGGTGGGACTGGATGGATCTTTGGGACAACTGCACATTTACATGGACAACACGGAATGGAGTCGAGGGTCAGTTAATAACTAGTAAAACGAACGGAGAAAGTATTTTCCTTCCCACAGCAGGTTACTGGAATCCTGATTATTATCCTGGCATTACGGGATGGTACTTGAGTAAAACTCGCGGTCAGAACCCCGAGATGGCGTACGGTTTTAGATTCACCACCACACTTAACTCCGTTCTGCAGTTAATACAGTGTTATCGCTATTATGGTTATTCTGTCCGCCCCGTTTACGACGAATAAAGCAAAATTGAAGAATCTCGGAAACCATCCGAAATTCTTCAATTTAATAGACCTTGTATAACGGATTAGTTCAGAATCCGGAGCAAGCGTTGACACCCATGTCGATGCCGAGCTTTTTGCTCTTGAGCCATTTGCCGATTCCCGGAAAATTGTTCTCGTCCAGGAACGCCATGTCATCTGACTGCAGGGGATGGTTCAGGTTGACCGTCACATTCCCATAGAGTTCACCATCCTCCTTGTACATGAGGACTGCGAGGGTGCCGTTGTTGCGGTATTCTCCTTTTTGGAGATACACCTTGTGGCCGTTGAAAGTGTAGGTTTTCATTTTGTTTAATTGTTCCATAATGATTTGATTCTGACGCCTTTTTGCACATAATTCAAGAATAATGTGTGATTTATGCCCACAAATGGCGGTTTTTGACCTTGTTTTCGATATAATTCCGAGGATAGATATATCGATGATAAAAAGGGAGGATAACTGAGTGTAATAGCCCTTTGGGCTCATGGCGGATTATGAGTGCCCGGATATGTCATGCACGCAAGAACAGCTTGTTGTTCTCGTTCACCAAATCCATGATTTCCTGATGGTATTCGGTATGCGTATTACATGGCCCGAAACATTGAAGAATCCGTCCGTCCTTGAGAGAGATTTCCACGGTCTCCACAGGTTTGTCAGGATGGTTACGCATCCTTGCAGACAGCACCAGCGAATCCTTCTTCCCGTAATAGGCATTGGAATAGACGCAATGGTGCTGGAGTTTGCCTTCCTTCAGATACTCCTCGATGGAGCTGAGGACGATTACCTGCATCGTGTCGTTTCCGAAGGTGATGCCGAAGTACTTGGACTTGGATTCCAGCACAGCCAGCTTCTCTTTCTCCTGCTTCTTCCGTTCCTCCAGACGCTGACGTTCGATGATTTCCTCCTGCTTCCTTACAAGCCGGTCATGCTCTCGCTGGACTGTCTCCATGTCCTGGAAGTTGTACCTGTTGGGATCCTTCCCGAAGTACTCCAGCAGTTCCATGTAATCCAAGAGAATCGTGAGTTCATCAGAGGTCATTGGCGGTGTCCGGAGCAAGGCCTTCCAATGCTCGACAATGCGAAGGGCATCTCTTCCGAGATAACGGTCAGCCAGTTCGAATCGGCCAAGCTTCCAGAGCGTTTCGAAGTTGTTGTCAGCGAGCAGGCTTGTAAAGACATCTTCAGCGCAGAAGTCATGGAAGCATTTTCGAAATCCATTGCGCTTCAGGATGGGAGTGTAGCTCATCCTGGGGTAGAACGCATCCGGCACGATGTGATAGTATGCGTTCCTGTAGCCGTATCGGTCGTAATCCCGTTTGATTGACAACTCGGAGTACAGGCTGTACGGACAGATGCGATAGTACGGGAACATCGTGATGCACAAGGCCCTGATGGTGTCTTTCCCGTCATCGGAGATCCAATGCTGGAGGACTTCCGTGAAAGTGGTCTCCCGTTCACGTCCACGCCATTTCACGTCTTGGACATAGAAGATGCGTATGACCGTGAACTCCTTGCACTTCCTGACGATGCCGTAGTATTTCCTTTCGTAGAACTTCCGTTGCTGGGAATCCTCCTTGAAGGTAAGCTTGGCACCGCAGTGAGGGCATGTGGAAGACTTGCCTTTCCATCGATGGCCACAATCCACACAGATACAAGCGTCTGATTTCGTGTTGTGGATAGCGTAGCGTGGAATGACGTGCTTGATTGCCCATCTTGCCTGAGCAGTGGAGATGCCAGGTAAAGAAGAGGCGAGTTTCTCAACCCGCCTCTCCAGTTTATTCCTCGGTCTCATCAGTCAAACGAGAATAGCAGTTGTTCCTCCTCCTGCTTGGCTTGAGCCGCAACGGGCTTCTTCCCCGCAGACCTCAGACGCGACATCTCGTCATGGAGAACCCTCTCCTTGGCTTGCTGGCGCATCTCCTCGATCTCTTCAGGAGTGAGTTCGACCTGATGGTTCACGACGACCTGACACTGGATGCCAGGAACATCCTTGATGTCCTCTTCCACATAATAGTGGACGGCCATGGAGTATATCTCCTCGTCAGCGAATCCGTTCATTTGGGATTTCTGCACCTCGGAGATGATGAAGTTGACGCATCCTTCCAGAGATTTGGATGGATTGGCGTACTTGTCAGCGAACAGTTGGTCATTCTCGGCCATGCTGTCTAGATATCCTTTGATGGTATCCTGGAAAGCTTGTGTGCCTTTCATGATATAGGTGTTTGATGGTTGATGAATCTGGAAGGCTCCTTCTTGAAGGTATAGCCCTTCCGTGTGATGATGGAAGCATAGGTCAGCACGAGAGATTCCCTCGCCCTAGTGGAAGCGACATACATCTTCTTCCATTCGGCATTGAAGAACTCCTCGACTTCATCTGGCGTCTTCCCTTTGCAGAAGTATGGATTGGGGAAGTTGCCTTCTTCCAACCCCATGATATAGACATGATCCCATTCCAACCCCTTAGCGGAGTGTATGGTGGACAGCGTGAGATATCCCTTGTCTGTAGGGAAGGGACACTCCGGATAATCAGCCTCGAAGAACTGCGCGAACCTCTCCTTGTCGGTCGCAAACGCGGCCAGGTAATCAGTGATGGTTTCATAGTCGTATGACCACGCCTGGAAGTCCATGTAATCCTGTGTGATGGCATCATCGTCATCAGGGTCCATCATAATCTCCGATACGATGAGAGCAGCCACATTACCGAATGGCATTGTTGCCGCTTTGTCGCGTATGGAGGTGATGATCTCTCCCAGCTGGGATTCGTAGAACTTGGATTTCTTGCGTTTCCCATCGACCATGATGTCAATTCCGGCATATTCAGCAACCTTGCGGATACTGTATGCGTTCTCGCTGTCCACAATGCGGAGGATGTGGTTCAGGAACCGGATGTGCCTCTTGAGAGACTTCCTTCCTCCGAACACCTTGTAAGGAATCCCTTCATCACGCAGTTTGAGAAGGAGGGTATCCAGATACTTGAGATTGTTGCAGAGGACTGCACAGGAGGAGATGTTTCCAACCTGCTGAATAGATTCCAGGACCAGAGATGCCTCATCGCTCTCATTAAATGCACGCTTGATGGCAATATGCCCTGCATCATCGCATCTTGACTGCAGTTGGAGGTTATCGCAGTCCGTGAAATGGAATCCATTCACATAGTCTGCGATTGCCTGTCCACAACGGTATGTGATGGTGAGCGACTTGACCTCATGGCGAGTATGCCTGGAGAGGAACCCATCGAGATTCTTGTAGGAACCGCCGTTGAACTCGAAGATGTTCTGTCGTGGATCCCCCACAAGGAACACCTTCATTGATGGATTGATCTCCAGCATCTTCTCCAGGATGGAGTAGTGCTGTTCGGAGAGGTCCTGCGCCTCGTCGAAGGCCATGACGGTCACTTCACCTGCGACGTAACTGCGGAAGGCGGGATTGTTGTCCAACGCTTCCTGGAACAGCCGCAGAATGTCCTGCACTGAAATGACCCTGAAGGCTTCCTTGACCGCCTGGATGGTGGTCCGGACTTCTCGAGGAAGGATATCCGTGTCGTTCTTCAGGCAGGAGAGAATCTGGAAGGCCGTGTATCTCTCACCGTATTGGCGTGAGATATCCTCGGCAAGCTCCAGCAGTTCCTCATCGTCCAGGATCGTGTAGTCGAAGGTCTGTGAGAACTTCTTCATCGTCCTGTAGCAGAAGGAGTGTATCGTCCCGCTGAAGAGGGAATACTCCTTCGTGATTCCGACCTGTTCCAGCTTCTTTCGGAAGCGTTCACCGATTTGTCTTGCCGCTGTGTTGGTGTACGACAGCGCGACGATCTTCTCCGGTCGTGTGGAAGTCTGGATGATATCGACCAGCTTGCTTGTAAGAAGCATGGTCTTTCCAGTACCAGGCCCTGCACAGACGTAGACGATGTCTGCCTTGCAGAGTACGGCATCTCTCTGCTGTTCGTTGAGACCGGCGAGATAGGATGCTTGGATTTGTTGTTGATTGTACATATCTTTGTCTTGGATTTAGATGAAGTTGCCCTCCTCCTTAGCTAGCATTAGGGAAGAGGGCTTCTTCCTTTGTTATTAGCCGAGGAACCAGCTATACTCCCTGTCTCCGTAGAGCGCTCTCGCCAATCCGGTTGTCACCTTCGTGGCATTGTCAGCGCGATCGAGGAAGTTGTCGATATACGACGACTTGTTGGCTCCGGTGAAGAGGTTGAACACCCTCCAGAGGTCGATGGACCCATCGTCCGACTTGCAGAAGTCCTGGTCATGGTAGTACGCATTGGCGACGAGGCCAATCTGCGTATCCGTGAGCAGCAGTTCCGGAATCAGCTTCCGTTCTGCGGTGGGCAGATACTGGTACAGTCTGCACCTTCCGAGGAACTGTGCGAACTGCGTTTCGGTCATCCTGCACCCTTGGAATGCCTCCATGAGCTTCAGATGATGCTGCATGTTGTAGCTGCGGAACAGCTCGACTGCGGTCGAGAGCAACGCAGCAATCTCCATCACTCGGACGGAAGCCTTGTATCCGTCTGTGGACACACAGAGGTTACAGCATACCATGTTCTTGAAGCCGATGAACAACTTGAACTTCTCTGGAGACTTGCGGGAGAACAGGTTCTGCTCGTTGTAGGCTCTCACTCCTCCAATGGTGAGATTCAGCCTGCATCCGTTGATGTCCTGGAAGATCGTAGGAACATCGAAGCAGAACATCATCCGCTCGTAGTAGATGGTCTTGTCAGACTCCAGGAGCTGGCTGACTGGTTTGTGAATCGCCTCGGGGATGCGTCCTTTCACCACGTGGGAGACGCGGATGGCAGGATTGGAAATGTCCTCGTAAGGGAAGACCTCCTTGGCGGCATCGAGGACGGTTCCGATGAAGCTCTGATGGGAGATGGTCACCTCGTTGTCCTTGGCGAACACCGGGATGATGCAGTCCTCCTGCAAATGGTTCATTTCGACCTCCTTCGTGTTGGCCTCGATGAAAGGAAGGTTTGCCGGAGTCCTGGGTTGCTCCGGAGCGGCCTGGAAGATGGGCAGAACAGTCACCTCGTGACTAGTCTGCGGGGCATTGACGCTCATCGGCCGTTGATGAGCGTTTACCGGAAGGAATGTGGATTCCATAGTGTGTTGTGATTAATGGGATTGTTGATTGCCAGCGAAGTACTGGCTTCTGGATTGTCTCCAGCCTTGTTGCCGGGGCTGAGTAGCCTGAGCTTGCTGGGGTTGAGAGTACTGTGGCTGTTGCACAGGTTGTTGGGGATACTGGACAGATGGCTGTCCATACTGAGATGCTTGCTGGGAATCCGGAAGATCCTCACCTGCGTAGATGTAGAGACCGAGGCCGTGACGGGCACAGGCTTTCGTGAGCGAGCGTTGGATTGCACGGTTCACGTCAGTGCTTCGGATGGACTCGTAGGGGATGGACTGGTT
>JAEEGL015669562.1_pt1 | contig 16702 bp, 14 predicted proteins | sample 9134231 | NCBI WGS metagenome assembly JAEEGL01 (sample SAMN16246548, study PRJNA631951) | gut metagenome | biome: gut microbiome; feature: rumen; material: fiber-attached | host: Bos | place: Iran: Karaj | collected 2018-10 | reverse complement strand
TCTTATTATCCACCAAATGCATGGATAAATCATTTAAAATTCGTTGTTGATAGTTGCGCCACGTCCCATTAAATGAAAGGATATTTTTCATAGATGTTTATGCAAGCACTCATGTAGAATACCAATATTTAATTTATTGTAACATTTTTCTATATAAGAAATAGTTCTCTGCGTTAGTAAAAGTTGACCCGGAGCAATTGTAAAAAATACAAGAAAATTTTGGCAAAGTTAGCAACGTTATGTATAGAGAACTATGCAAACGATGGTCACTTTTTGGTCACTCACTAAAAAACAATTAACAAAAACCCCGCCGAGTGCGGGGTTTTTAATTTCAATCTGCCAAATCTACGTCAGGTGTGATTTGGACGTTATAACCCGGGAATTTATCCTGTACTTCTTTGGTTAAAGTGGCAAGTGCCTCTTTGCGCTGCACATCAAAACTGAGCACCACATCAAACTGCAGTTTTTTCTTTTCGGTGTCTGCGTAGAAGCCGTGCATTTGCAATGCCCAATCGTGCGAGAGGACAATTTCCTGTACGGTGTTGCGGATGCGGGCCACTTCTTCGTTGCTGGTGTTATAGGCATACACGCCCACCCCGGTCAAAATGATACCTGTTTTGTGAAACACTTCCGCTTCTATTCTGCGCGTGAGTTCGTCCACTTGGGCGACGGTCAGCGTATCGTCCAGTTCCACGTGTAAAGAGGCATAATCTTTATTGGGGCCGTAGTTGTTAATCAGCAAATCATACACGCCATGCACAAGCGGTTCGGCCTGAATAATTTCTTTTATTTGTTTGACGATTTCCGGCGAAGGGCGTTGGCCTAAAATGTCACTCAGTGTTTCTTTAAGCATCTCCACACCGGCTTTGATAATCACGAAGGAAATAGCCACACCCACATACGCTTCCAAAGAGATATGGCACCACAAATAAAGCAGCGCTGTGGCCAGCACCGAGGCAGATAAAATTGCATCAAAAGACGCATCCGAGCCCGACGCAATGAGCGCACCGGAATTTACCTGCTGCCCTTTGGTTTTTACATATTTGCCAAGCACCAGTTTGACCACAATGGCTACCACTAAAATGATCAGCGTAAGCAAGGAATAGTTGGCGGTTTCAGGGTGGATGATTTTTTTAATTGATTCTATGAGAGCCGTAATACCTGCGTACAACACCAGGGCAGACACAAGCATAGAACTTAAATATTCAATACGCCCATGGCCGAGCGGATGTTTTTTATCGGGCAGTTTGCCTGCTAATTTGGCACCGATAATTGTAATGACGGAGGAAAGCGCATCGGAGAGGTTATTTACCGCGTCCAAAATAATGGCGATGGAGTTGGAAAGTAATCCCACCGTGGCCTTAAATGCGGCAAGCAGTATATTGGTGACAATACCGACGATACTTGTTTTTACAATAACTTGTTCTCTGGTAGCGGCCAGGGAGCGCATATCTTGAGTTTCTCCCATAAAATCCCTCGTAGTTTGAAATAGGTCTTACAGGTATTTTACAACATTAGAAAAACAAATATTCTGCGTAATATCTTATAATAAAAGCATGAAGAATATACCCGATCCCAATAAAGTAATCCCGAACGAAAAAATCCCCAGTCTTTGTTATATCAAGAATGTAATAAAGAACCCCAATATTATTGTGGGAGATTTCACTTATTACGATGATGTAAACGGTGCCGAGCAGTTTGAAAAGCACGTCACCCATCATTATCCTTTTATCGGGGACAAACTTATTATTGGCAAATTCTGTGCGATTGCGAAAGGCGTAGAATTTGTAATGAACGGTGCTAATCACAGAATGAACTGCGCGACTACTTATCCGTTTTATATTATGGGTGGGGATTGGGGAAATGCGCTAGCACCTGTTACAAACGAACTTCCCTTAAAAGGCGATACAGTTGTGGGAAATGATGTATGGATAGGGCAAAATGTAACGGTAATGCCCGGTGTACATATCGGTGATGGAGCCATTATCGGCGCGAATTCGGTTGTGGCCAAAGATATTCCGCCCTATACCATAGCAGTCGGTAATCCCTGCAAAGTTGTTAAAAAACGATTTGATGATGAACTGACGGATTTATTACTCAAATTCAAATGGTGGAATAAAAGCATAGAAGAAATAGATGCGCTTATTCCGCTCCTATCTTCCAGTGATTTGGATACGCTAAAGGCCAAACTTCGCTCATTACTTTAAGATTATCTGCCCAAACAAAAACCGTCCTCACATTTCTGCAATGGATTGTTAAAATAGGGTGTCAATGTAGCGTTTTGTGTTGCACAGGATTTGTTCCACATCTGCATTTTCAATGTCTAAATTTTCGGCTTTGATACAATGTATTTCCGGTATCGCATAGAACTTCTGTGCCAGTTCTTTTACATAACCGTAGCCATAGACATCGTTGATGATAGGCCCTCCGGCGGTTGTAATGTAATAAAGTTTTTTTGCTTTGCAAAGGCCATAGGGGTTGCCGTCTTTGTTATAGGCAAAGGTTATACCGATCACATTGATGTTTTCAATATAGGTTTTGAGTAATGCGGGGAACGATAAATCCCAAAACGGGGCCGCAATTACGATACTATCCGCTGCTGCAAATTCCTTAGCTAACTCAAATAAGGGATGATTAAAATCTTGCTTATCCGCTAATGCTGTGCGGCGTTCAAGCATTTCTTCGCTTAACGGCAAAAGGGTGGTTTGAGTAAGATTCCGCTCCTCTACATTGCTGTTTAATTTAGCCAAAAGATAATTTGCAAGGATTTTTGTGCGGGAATCTTTTCGGGCGCAAGCATTGATAAATAAAATATTCATAAATTTATTGTATCACATTATCTGCAACGTTTTGATTATGCCCATTGACATGCCTTTGAGCAGAAAAACCGCCCTTGCGGTTAAGCAAGAGCGGTTTAGATTTACTTCTTAATTACAGTTTCACAATCTTTTTCTGCGCTGAGTGGCAAAGTTGCAGGATAAACCAAAAGTCCAAAATACTGTCCTATATTTCTGGGGGTTTCTTGGGTGGAAAGGCCTTCTCTCAGTTCAAGTTCGCGCCAAACTTGGCTCACGAGCGGCTTTCTTTGAGAAAATGGTGATGTAGTGGCGGGGTGGTTTTCTCTGGTATGGGTGCTTGATTAGGAGCAGTACTATCTTCCATGGTAGTCCAAAAAGTGCCCATAAAGTAGTGGGGGCTTTTTTGTTGCAGAATATTAACTGATTGCATCAACTAAAATTGTCTTTTATAATGCAATGCATTCCGATTTATATAAATCACAATAAGTTTTGTTGGTCGCTTCTGCTGTGCTCGGCAGGTAGGTTTCTGTTTTGTTTACAGTGCCGTCCTGATTGTAGAAAATAGCCTCTGAAAGAGCAGAAGGATAATCGGGAATATGACGAATTTGGTCAGGGTCAAAATATCCGCCGGTTGTCCAAAAACTATTTCGCACAAGTAAATGCTCTTGTGCATCAAAATCTTCCCGAGCGGCAACTCCGCGAGAGGCAACAACATAGACAATACTTTTTGTTCCATCTGCAAATTGTATTTCCTGACATATTTTATCCCAACTTCTATAAGATGTATACCGATCGGGACACGGAATTTCCTTCATGCTGGTTTGTGGTTGCCCTTTTAATCCCTTGATAGCTGTTAACCCAGGCAGGTAAAATTCTTCCTTTTCCTCCGGAGTAGAAACAGACTCATCAGATTGTTTATCCTCTAATGTGCTGTTTTGCCGCAATATCTCAAGTACTTGCTGATGGGCAGCTTGTATTTTTTTGTATTTATCTTGTTCCTCGGCTGAAAGGGATTGTGCGTGCAAATCATCATAAAGGTCGGGCATAATGCGGATGTGATAATCTTTTGCGGTGTAAGAACGGCTCAGTTCTTCGCTTTCAGCTTCCGAAAGCAAGGGCTCAAATATTTTTTTGATTTTGGCACGCATGTCTTCATCAGAGAGAGGAATAAAGGACTTTTGCGTGGGAATATATACCGGTTTATCGAAGGGTTGTTCCTTTGCAGGGGGAACAGATTGTTTATGTGCCTCGGCAATTGATGGGGTGTTTTTGGAAGGAAACAATAAAATAAACAGTAGTAAACCGGTGAAGAGTAGAATTGTAATCAGCCCTAACAATACCCATAAATTACTTTTATTTTTGTTCATAGTTTCCTCTCGCAATAAGACACTATATTGTAACAAATAAACATTTTGCATACCCAATCGGTTCCCACACAAGCAGGCTCCCCGGCGGAGGAGTATGCTTATCTGTGATGGTCAAAAAAGGTTCATAAATTAATGGAGTTTTTTGTCTAAAGCGCACATATACCCAAAAGCAAAATAGGTCTTTTGGCCCTTGTGGGTAGGAATGAAAAAGATTAGAATAAAAACGTTGAGATTCATTAAGGAGAGAAAATATGTACACAAAAGTAACATCCGCATTAGCAGTCGTTTTGCTGGGGGGATTTTCTGTTTATGCAGGGATACCCGATAATTTTGCCGAACAAATCCAACCACAGGTCGCCCGAGCTGTTGCACAGGCTGCACCCTTAAGTGCCTATAGGAATGCCTTAGAAAATATGCAAGAGCCTTCTTACCAAGAATTTCGGCCGTTATTTGAAAATCTAACCGTTTACAATACGGCATTTGCCAAAGAAACAGTTCCTGCTGAAAAAGAAGCATTGGCTAAAACCTTAAATCAGCCGGTGAAAGTCGGATGGAACTCGTATCGCACGGTAGATATGCTGGAAATTTTCCGTTCTTATTTTCCGCAAGAAAATCGAGACGAAGACATTTCCCTGTTGGAATACAACGTTAAGAGCAATCTCTTAAGCCCCTTGCAGCGTGCCGAAATTGCAATGTTGCAAAATACGCAACAACCTGAATTAGTTCAGTTTTATAATTCATACGAACAATTTGCCCAAACGCTGCAACGCACTTCTTCTTATAATCCAAAAGAACTTGCCGCGGCATTTGTGACATTGATAAAAAATTGCAACGAAGCAAAGCAAGCCCTCCCCGAAGTAATGGTAATGGCTAAAAATTCACTTTTCCGCAAAGCTATTTTAGCCGGTTGGGGGCGAACGACCACTGTAGAAGAAATGCGCAGACAACTGGGCACGCAAATAGAAGCCGGTGGAGACGGGGTAAACCTCTATTCCTCCCGAAAACTTCAAGAGATGTATGGTTTATCTGCCCAAGATGCCGAACTGATGGCTGTTTTTGTAAAAGAATATTATATGGATAAGTAAAAAATTTATAATGTTCAAATATGCGCGGAGCCTAAAGTGATACTTTAGGCTCCGTGTTACGTTAGCCCCCATAAACAAATATTTTGACTTAGATGCCACCGGTTTTTCTAAAATGTAGATATGCTTAAGGTTATTCAGGGGGATATCACTAAACTGGAAGTAGACGCTATCGTAAATGCCGCCAATCACACTTTGTTAGGAGGTGGCGGAGTAGACGGTGCGATACACCGTGCCGCAGGGCCGAAACTCCTGGAAGAATGCCGAACGTTAGGCGGTTGCCGGACCGGAGAAGCCAAGATAACTTCGGCCTATAATCTGCCTTGTAAATACGTTATACATACTGTTGGCCCGGTTTGGTATGGCGGGAATAACCACGAGGAAGAAAATCTATACAATTGCTATGTCAATTCCGTAAGGCTGGCGGATTTGTATAACTGCCAAAGTGTAGCATTCCCTTGTATTTCCACAGGTGTGTACCGTTTTCCTAAAAAACAGGCTGCGCAAATTGCGTTAACTGCTGTAAAGGGAGTGTTCCCTTCCTTGAAAAATGTGAAGGAAATCATCTTTGTATGTTTCGGTGAAGAAGATAAAGAAATCTACGCGCGTCTTATAGCAGATAATTAGTATTTTGCCGGATATAATTTTCTAAATAAAAATGTATACTTTATTAAAGAAAAAGGGGGGATTTTCTGTGAAGAAATATATTTTTTTAGCAATAGCGTTTTTCCTTATTCCTTTGTGTGCACACATCTCTTTTGCGCAAATTGATTCCGCATTTGACCCGGAAAAAATATATTTGTTTGATTCAAACATTGTTGTAAATACGGATGCTACTATTACCGTTACCGAACGCATTGTCGTAAATGCACAACATAAAGATATACGTCGCGGTATTTATAGAGAGTTGCCTCTTTCTCATTTGGAAAAAATTACCCCGATTTCGCTAACCATGGACGGCCAAAAACATCCTTTTTTTACCGAGCGAACGGGGGGAAACCTGCGCATCAATTTTGGGAATGACGATTATATTTCTAAAGGGAAACACCAATACATCCTTAAATACAATTTTGAAGGTGCCATCGATTTTTATAAAGATTACGATGAAATCTACTGGAATGTTACCGGCAACGGATGGAATTTTACCATTGATAAGGCAAGGGCGGAGGTAATTTTGCCCCCTGACGCTCACGTGCAAGAGGAAGGCATTTCTCTCTATACAGGCGCGAGCGGAGAGAAAGGAACTCAGGCGCGGGCCGTAGGCCATTTAACCTTTGAAACGACGTCTCCGCTTTACGCGAAAGAAGGATTTACAATTGCCGTTCCGTTCGATAAAGGAACGGTGCAGCCGCCCTCTTTGCTGAAATATTTGTTATCATCCCGTCATTTTTTGTGGTCCTTGGCGTTACTACTTATTCTTGGTGTGTATTGCCTGCTCACTTGGCGTAAGGTGGGGCGTGATCCTTTTTATGTGGCTGTGCCGCAATATGAGCCGCCGAAAGGCATTTCTCCCGCTTTTGTGAGTTTTCTTCAAAAAGGGTTTAAAAGTTCAGAGGTCGTTTGTGCAATTTTGGACCTGTCCATGAAAAAGTTTATTGAAATACAAAGAGAAGGTGAAAACATTATACTTCGCCGCAAGACGACAGAGGAATTGACCTTACCCCAGGAAGAGGATTTGCCGCCAGAAGAAAAAGCGGTATTGGACAAATTATTCTCTTCTTCCGATACCTGTGTGTTGAATAGAAGCATTGGAAAAACATTGGAATCTATAGAGTCAGAAGCGCGGAAAGATTTCTGCAAAATGTACGATAAATATCATGTTTCTAATTCCAAATATATGTTAAAAGCCGCTGTCTTATTGCTCGCCTTAGGTATTTTGCCTTTCCTTGGTTTAGATAAGCCCTTTTGGGGAATAAATATTTACTTGGGGGGGCTATGGCTCATTATATTTTTGATACTTGTTTCTCTGCTATTTGTTTCTAACGCTTCTATGACCCTTACTTTTAACGTAAAATCTTTTTCCATCGGAGCTATTCTGGGAACGGTCTTTCTATTGGTGTTTGGGATTATGATGAGCTTCCCCGGAATTGCCTTTTTCGCTGAAAAGAGTTGCCCTTTGGACATAATTTTTTGCGAAGGATTATTCCTTATCGGGATATTTGTGACCGCACTTTATATCCAGTTTATCCCCAACGTGACACCTGCGGGAAAAGAGCTTTATGATTATTTAAAAGGTTTTGAAAAATATATTAAAATAGCCGAATCCCGTCGTGTAGAGGCTTCCAATCCACTGGATAATGAAAGAATTTTTTGTAACTGTTTACCTTATGCTTTTGCCATAGGAATGTATAATCAATGGATGCAAAAATTTGCAACCATCCTATCCGACGCAACCATCCAAAAAGCCATTGAGTGTGCCGGCGGAAAAGATACCATCTCACGATACTTAACAGAAAAAGTTATTTCTTCTTTCCCTGTACACACTTCCGGTGGTGGCGGTGGAAGCCATCATAGTAGCGGTAGCTATGGCGGCGGCCATAGCGGTGGCGGCCACGGTGGCGGTGGCGGTGGCGGTCGCTAATTTCTCGTTTCAGTAAAGAGTCTCTCCCACAGATTTCTCTGCGTAAAAGGCCCTCCCGGGCCTAGGCCTTTTTTCAATAAAAAATAGGTCTTTTGGCCCTGGTATTCGAAGGAAACATTACCTATCCTAATAGTAGAGGGCTTGATGAAACATACAACAAAACTCTTTTTATCTTCTTTACTTTGTGTGGTCTTGCACACTGTTGCCGGGGCACAAGTGCCCGGTAACGTTTTACCGGCCGTAGAGCGCGCTGCCACTCAGGCGGCCCAAAGAGCTGCCGCGCAAACAGCCCGTGCGATTGTTCCTCAAGTTACGAACGCCGCCGCTCAGACCAATTTACTAACACTCGCTAACGCAGATATGGCTCTTCAATCTGCCACCCAACATGTGGAGTTGTGGAAAAAGTCGAATCTCTTGCCGAAAGGCCAATCGCCAACGTTGGCCGCCGCTATTCGCGCCCAAGAAATATTGCATACAGCATTTGAATCTAAAGAAGGGAAACCCTATGAAGCTAAACTATCCGCAGTAGAGGAATATATGGATATTTATCCAATAGATGGCTATCGAGCTGCGAAACACTATGACATGCTGGCCCAGGCACTCTACCCTTCGGAAGCGGCAAAAGGTCTTCTTTCTTCAGGGGAAGATTTGATGAAATTTATGACGGAGAGGAGTAATAAATACTATCTTTACACGATGTTTACGCACGCTCCGGCCATCCGGCGGGTTATTTCAGAAAATTTGACTAAAATTAGACGAGAGATCAGAGCGCAAGAATCTTTCGACCCCGAAAAACCTTTAGTATGGGCTGTTGAGCAAATCCCTGCTGATACGGATACGCTGTTTTTAGGTGAACAACACGTTGACCGTGTAGTAGAACAGTTGCCTTCTATGTTAGGTGCCCTGAAGAAAAAAGCAAAAGGCCGGGAAATTATTTTCCTAACCGAATTTTTGAGCGAAGAATACAGAGCGCAATTGCCTGATGACGAAAATCACATCCGAAAATATAACCACCGCCCCCTTCCGGTGTGGAAAGCACTGGAAAAGAAAAATATTCCCGTCATTGGTTTGGAACCGGAGTTCGTCGGCGGGAGGGTAGGGGAAAAAGATCCGATTAACACCAATTACATGATTTTTCTCAATGAATCGTCCCATTTAAGTGGTTTGTGGGAGAGCTTGGAAGGGATGCGTGTGCGCAACCAACATTGGTTGAATTTGTATCAAAAAATACGTGCGGAACATCCAAACGCGCTAATTGTAATTTACGCCGGTTATCAGCATGTTTCCTATATTGAGCCCTTTTCTCTTGCCAATGCTATTCCGGGGAATAAATTTGTGATACACATGTTGTCATCGTGGCATTCGTCTGGTTCGGATGCTTTTGTTGCACCGCTTAAAATCCCTGCGTTTGTAAAATGGTCCGATCCTAAACTTAGTCAAGCCATCGGTTTTGATGTACGGGTTAAATTGTAAACAATGAGATAGTAAAAATGATGAAACATACAACAAAGCCCTTTTTATCTTCTTTACTTTGCGTGGCCTTGTACACTATTGCCGGGGCACAAGTGCCCGGTAACGTTTTACCGGCCGTAGAGCGCGCTGCCACTCAGGCGGCCCAAAGAGCTGTCGCCCAAACAGCCCGTGCGATTGTTCCTAATGCGGGTACAAACACTATCAGTGAAGCGGTGCATGCCGCTACTGCTCCAGTTCCTCGCGTCACAATAGCTACACAACCAAATTTACTTACACTTTCCAACACTCGAAAGGCTTTGGAGCTATCCACACAACGTTCCTTAAAATGGCAAAAACTTGGTTTGTTGCCTGAGCATCAGCCCTTTGAGTTAGGGACTGTACTGGTCACAAATAGGGCACTTCAAACAGCGCAACGACACACCCCTAGAGAATACGCATCCAATCTGGAAATTATTCAAGAACATATGGGGCAGTATCCTCTGGTACGCAAACCGGTTTCCTTTTCCCTCCGCCCGCAAAATTTTTATCCACAAGAAACGGCACAAGGGTTATTTCCATCACAGAATGATTTTATCAAGCATTTTATGGATAATAACAATCAGCTCTACACGTATCTTGCGGCCGAACATCTGCCCGCATTAAGAAGGAGTATCATGGCTCATTTGGAAGAATTCCGACAGGAGGCCAATGCCATTGTTCGCCCTGAAGCGGGGAAAGAATTTATTTGGGCCGCTCAACAGGTGCCTGTGGATACAGATATACTTTTTTTAGGTGAAGAACATGTAGATTGGATACCGGAACAAATGATTCCCATGATAGATATTTTACGGAAAAAAATGAATGGCCGCGAAATTATTTTTCTGACAGAATTTTTACCTAAAGGGCATGTGCTAAACTTAGAAAAAGATGGTTCTTTACTTGAAAAGGTTCGTGATCCTTATTTACCGCTTTGGTCCGTACTGGAAGAAAAAAACATATTAGTCATTGGTTTGGATTTTATGGATGGTTCCTTGAAAAAAGGGGCGAGTTTTTATGAAGGGAAATTTCTTGTGGGGGAAACAGACCCCCAAATGTCCAAAAGTGTGTGGACTACCTTGGAAGGATTGCGAGTACGCAATCAACATTGGTTGGAAGAAATCCAAACACAGCGAGCCGCACACCCCGATGCTTTGTTTGTTGTCCATGCCGGTTATGGACACACTTCTTACATTTATCCGTTTTCCGTTGTGCAAGAAATATCGGGGAAGAATTATGTTGTAGAAATGATAGATGGGAGAAACATTGATGAATTTGACGCATTGATTGCACCGCATGAAATGCCCGATATATTAAAATGGTCCAACCCGGAACTGGGCCGCGCTGCCGGATTTGATTTACGAATTAAACTGGATAGGAAAAATTTTTATCGATGAAACATACAACAAAGCCCTTTTTATCTTCTTTACTTTGCGTGGCCTTGTACACTGTTGCCGGGGCACAAGTGCCCGGTAACGTTTTACCGGCCGTAGAGCGCGCTGCCACTCAGGCGGCCCAAAGAGCTGCCGCGCAAACAGCCCGTATAGCCGTTCCACAGGTTACGAACGCCGCCGCCCAGACTACCCGTGCCGTTGTTACACAAGTCCCTCGCGTTGCAACGGTCGTACCTACCGATTTACTTACATTTTCCACCATGGACAAGGCTCTCCAGGTATCTGCCCAACGCACTTTAACATGGCAAAATATGGGCCTTTTGCCCAAGAACAAAACCCTTGCATTGGGAACGGCACTTGCTACAAATAAAAATCTTCAAACTGCACATAAATTCACCCCCGATAACCATGTCACTAATTTGCAAATTATTGAAGAAAATATGGAGTGGTATCCGTTAGCACGCCAACCGATATATTCTTCCTTGCGGATGCAAGACCTCTACCCGAAGGAAACAGCGCAAGGGCTTTTCTCATCAAGGGAAGATTTTCTCAATTATCTCATGTATAACAATAACCGTTTCTATACATACGTTGCTGCCAAACACGTACCCGCTTTGAGGCGCAATATTGCGACGCATCTGGAAGAATTTAAGCGGGAGGCCCGTAACATGCCCCAACCTAAAGTATGGGAAGAATTTGTTTGGGCTGCCCAACAAGTGCCTGTGGATACAGATACGCTTTTTTGGGGCGAGGAACATACGCAGTGGATCCCGGAACAGATGATTCCCATGATAGACGTTTTACAAGAAAGAATGAAGGGGCGTGAAATTATTTTTCTTACTGAATTTTTGCCCAAAGGGCACGTATTAAATTTGGAAAAAGATGGGTCTTCCCTTCGAAGCTTTCAAATGGAACTTGTACCGCTTTGGTCCGCACTGGAAGAAAAAAACATTTCCGTTATTGGTTTGGAACCGGTTTTTAAGGCTGGAACTATAGAACAAAAAGGCACCCGTTGTGAATTCTATGTTGACGAAACTTGCCCGAAAGGACGTTCTTCGCAATCTTCCAAACGTTCTACTCAAAATGTATGGGACACTTTAGAAGGAATGCGCATCCGCAATCAACAGTGGCTGGAAGAAATCCAAAGACAACGGGCTGCGCATCCCGATGCACTGTTTATTATCCACGCCGGGTTCGCACACACTTCTTACCTTTATCCGTTTGCTATTGTGCATGAAATCCCGGGGAAAAACTTCGTTATGGAGATTGTGGAAGAAAAAGGTACAACTGATTTTGATGATTTGGTTTACCCGCACGAAATGCCCAATATACTGAAATGGTCCAACCCGGAACTGGGCCGCGCTGCCGGTTTTGATTTGCGCATTAAGTTAGACGAATGGCGCGGATGGGGCCGATAAACGCACGAAGCCTTCTTATCCACTTTATGTGGCATTCCCTGTAGTATTCTTGGTGTGAAATAAACTTTTCCTAGATTGAATTTTGAGTTTCGTTTAATCTGTGGGCTTATTTTAACAACCGCGCACAATAGGGAAATAGCATGAGCAGCACGTAAACCGAATCATACCAATAAATAATGGCCGGGGTTTGAGTTGGGCGAAGGGCCTTGTCCTTATTAGAGAGTATTTCTTTGGCGGCATGATACACTTCGTAAGAACTATAAATAGTTAAAGTGAAACTGAATATGAGTAGCGCAACCAGTAAAATTGAGGCTATTAAGGTAAGGGCCGAATTATGTTCCCGGGTGGCTGTAAGCACGGTATAACGCATAGACAAACTGAGAATTATGTAGAAAAACCATCCCAATGTAACTTTTTTATAAGTAGGAGATGTTTTACGTTTTTCCCATAAAGATTTGAGAATAAACCAAAAAGTTGAGTAATTCTTTTTTGTTTCTTGCGGGTTGCAAATGTAGTTAATAAGGATAATTGCCCCACAAATAAGGATAACAATCCCAAAAAAGTTTCCGGTCATGCTTTTCTCCTTTGTTTAGATATTTCATTATACTAAATAGTTAAATTTTTGATATGTTACCTTGCATTTGCCCGGTAATGATAAAAGAGCTGCCCTTTCAAGGCAGCTCTTTTTTAACCCATTATTCCTAGAAATCAACTTTCACTACTTTGCAGCTTCTTCCAAGAAACGTTTTACTTCAGGTCTTGCTTTTTCTTGTTCTGTTAAATGCTTAGCCATTTCCTGTATATAACCCGTTTCATGGTATTCGGCTGCTAACGCCAGCGGGGTTTTGCCATTGCGAGCCGGTTGTAACGGATCTGCCCCAGCTTCAAGTAAAATCCGGACTACGTTTGCATTATGTTCCCGCGTTACTGCATAATACAAGGCAGTGGATCCGTTCGTGTCCGGCATATCAATGTAATCTTCTCTGCTGATGCGTAAGTTCCGCGGGTCTACGTTTAACAGATAAGTCACACTGGTTACACAGCCTTTTTTTGCGGCGTACATTAGGGCGGTTTTCCTAACTGCAGATTCATCCGCCAAATCTGCCCGAGCCCCATACGCAAGCAACTTTTCTATGTTGCCAAAACGGTCTTTTTCTGCGGCAAACATCAGCGCGGTTTTTCCTCGGCCATCTACCTGCGCATCAGGATTTGCCCCCCTTTGTAATAACTCCTCGGTAATTTGTGGAAAGTTTTTGGCGGCTGCCCGCATTAGAGGCGTTTCTCCGTTAAAGAAGAAGTTAGGGTTTACTTCCCCTAATAGGGATTGTACCGCTCTTATATCTCCTTCTTTAATAGCCGTCATCAAAGCTTCCTGCTTCTCCTGTTGTGCTTGAGCAGAAGTGGCGAATGTAGAAAATAAAACGGCCAAAAAAACACTAACCAAACGTAGTAGAGAACGCGTCATAAATACACCTCCCAACTAAGATATAAATAGTGTAGGGGTTTTTATAGAAAAATCAAGGGTTTTTTGTAATCAGGGTGGAAATAAAGAGATCTGAAGGAGAACGGGCCGCCACGGTTCGCACAGGGAGTTGTTCCTCAGCAACGGAAGTGGCTGCTGTTTTGCTCCCACTAAATATTTTCAAGGCGGTTTCTCTCCAACCGGCGTTTGCTATGGAAGGTAGTAAAGAGCAAATAAGTAAAAGTAAAATAATTTATTTTGTTTGTGCATATTTTTACTTAGGTTCGCCCAATTTTATTCTTAAGTTAAACCCGACGGCGCGGGCCAGTTGTGGGTTCGGCAGCGCAAAACAATCCGGCATTTGCGTAGGGGCAACCAGTAAATCAAAGGAGTCAGATGTACCGGAAGCATATATTTCCATTACAAAATTATTTCCTTCTGCTTCTCGTGCAATAGAGAACGAATCTCCCATATTGGTATGTCCTGCGCCGGCATGGATGATAAATAAGGCATTGGGATGTGCAGCCCGCTGCTTGCGGATTTCCTCCAGCCAGAGTTTATTGCGGATGCGTAGCCCTTCTAAACTGGTCGATAAGCGTTCGACCGTAGCGTTACAGGGTTTTCCTTGTAATGTAGTGTAGAATTCACAAGCTTTTCTTGCATTTTCGTTTTCTACGGTTCCGGCCACAAAATCAGGTTCCAGGCCAATGACAGGGATGTTTCTTTCTGTTAGTGCAGTCCAAAGTGGGAAGTTGCGCGGTTGGTGTGTAAATTCGCGGCTACTATACGCTGCTATATCGTGCTCCAAATCTAACACGTGCCCTTTGGGTAAAAATTCGGTTAAGAAAAGGATTTCACGCCCTTTCATTTTTTCCATGAGCACGTCAAGCATGGGGAGCAGCTGTTGCGGGATATACTCCGTGTGCAGTTCCCCAATCATCAAATTATCTGTATTTTCCGGCACCTGTTGGGCAGCCCAAATAACCGGATTTTCCGGTTGGTGCGAAGCCCATTTGGCGGCTATTTGCTCAAATTGGGGACGCAGTTCATTGATTTGGCGCCTGATCGCCGGGGCCACTTCCGTAATATAATGGGTATAGATAACATTTTGGCGATCGGCAATTTTTCGGGCCAATCTGTGGCGTTGCAGAGGGGGGATTATCTTTCCCATTACGTTATCAAATAAGGTTTGTTCATCCGGATAAATGTCTTTTGTGCGCAAGGCGTTTTGACTGGTTTTGTACGTAAACGGCGTTGCCACCAAAGGAAGGTTTACGAGGAGGGGATCCTTGTATCCTTCGGGCGCTGCGGTAATAGCTCTTTTCAAATTATATTCCGTAATAGCCGCCGCAGCCATAGTGGGTGGCATCCCGGTAGGGAGTTGCCCCGCTTTTTGTAATTGTTGTGCCCGTTTGACAGTGGCTTCATAAGCAACCGACAAGTCGCTTGTGGTGGGCATAGGTGGTAGTTGCAAGTGCAATGGCGCCAACGCTGCGGAAGTGACGGTGCTTGGAATGGCAGTAGTGGTTACTTGCGCCACGGTAGCACGTGCCACCGCAGCTTGCACAGGGAGTTGTTCCTCAGCAACGGAAGTGGCTGCTGCCTTGCCCCCACTAAATATTTTTAAGGCGGTTTCTCTCCACCCAGCGTGTGCTGTGGCAGGTGGTAAAGTGCAAATAAGTAAAAGTAAAATTAATTTATTTTGTTTAAGCATATTATTTAGGATTATTCAATTTTATTCTCAAATTAAATCCGGCGGCTTGGACCAATTGCGGGTCCTCCAGTACAAAACAATCTGGCATTTTCGTAGGGAAAATGGAATAATCGAAATCATCTTTTTCTCCTAAAGGATGAGATTCAATTGCAAAATTCTTTCCTTCTATTTCCCGTACGATAGAAAATGGTTCCCAAGTAATTGTATGACCTGAACCAGCGTAGATAATGAAGAAAGCATCAGGGTGTGCGGCGCGTTGTTTACGGATTTCTTCCAACCAGTGTGCGTTTCGAATGCGCCTTCCTTCGGGTAATCCCCATATTCCATAGTCTGCCATACTACAAGGTTCACCTTGATAAGTAATGCAAAAAGAAGCTTCGGTTGCTAGGCTTTTATTTTCCACTGTTCCATCTACAAAAGCAGGTTCCAAACCAATGACAGGGATATTCCGTTCTGTCAGTGCGGTCCAAAGCGGGTAGTTGCGTACATTGACTGTTCTTCCTTGTTTCTTAAACTGGGCGATGTCCCGCTTTAAGTTTAACACGTGCCCTTTGGGTAAAAATTCAGTGAGAAAAATGATTTCACGCCCTTTCATTTTTTCGATGAGGACGTCAAGCATAGGAATCATTTGCTGGGGGATATAGTCTAAATGTGTCTCTCCAATGATTAAATTATCTGTATCCGCCGGCACTTGCTGGGCAGCCCAAGCAGCGGGGATAGCCGGTTGGTGCTCCGCCCAATAGTTGGCCACTTGTTCAAATTGAGGGCGTAGCACATCAATTTGTTTTCTCATTTCCGGAGCCACTTGTGTCGTAAAATGCGTGTAGACCGCATTTTGGTTATCGGCAAATTTGTGGACCATGCTACGTTTCAGTATCGGAAGAATCCTTTCTACGAGAGGTTGTTCACCAGGATACATATCTTTTGGACGCAAGGAGTTACGTACTGTCTTGTATGTAACAGGGTGGCTAACCATACTGCCAATAAGAGGAAGCTTCTCATTATCCGACTTAGCAGCCATGAGTCTTGTGTCAAAATCGTATTTTATGGCAGCTGCCGTGGCCATAGCAGGGGGCATTTTGGTAGAAAGTTTCCCTGCTTGACCAAGTTGTTGTGCTAATTTGGCGGTGGTTTCATAAGCAACCGACAAGTCACTTGTAGTGGGCATAGGCGGTAGTTGCAAGTGCAATGGTGCCAACGCTGCGGAAGTAACGGTGCTTGGAATGGCAGCAGTTGTTATTTGGGCTACGGCAGAACGAGTGGCCGCGGTTTGCACCGGGAGTTGTTCCTCAGCAACGGAAGTGGCTGCTGCCTTGCCCCCACTAAATATTTTTAAGGCGGTTTCTCTCCACCCAGCGTGTGCTGTGGCAGGTGGTAAAGTGCAAATAAGTAAAAGTA
>JAEEGL015590953.1_pt1 | contig 16702 bp, 12 predicted proteins | sample 9134231 | NCBI WGS metagenome assembly JAEEGL01 (sample SAMN16246548, study PRJNA631951) | gut metagenome | biome: gut microbiome; feature: rumen; material: fiber-attached | host: Bos | place: Iran: Karaj | collected 2018-10 | reverse complement strand
TTGGGAAACATTCCGTTATGCTTATCACACCTTCTGCAGAGGAATACAAAACAGGAGCTTGGGGCTTATGAAGGAAGAAGGAAAACTGATAACATTGCGGTTTGATGGGAAAAAGAAGGAAAATGATCCGTATAGGCGTAGCAAGGATGCGATGATGGTTCGTAAGTATATGGAACTTCGGGACAGCGGACTGTTGTATGAATCGCTGTTTCCGGCAGGAATCAAGTATCATCCGGACATTTATTATGATTTTGAAAGTTATATGTGGCGAGCTATCCTACCAAACGGGGAATTATGCCAGGGGGATCTCCGTTCCATGGTGCGGATGTTTACTGGCGAAGATGTCCGGTACCATTACATGGTCGATGGAGAAGAGCGAGTGACGAGTATGTTCGAGACGGTTGTCCGGGATGCGGTCGAGAATCCGGAGTCGTTCGGTATCAGCCTGTATTTGAACGATTACAGTGAGCAAGAATGGAAGCTGTTGCTGCATCTTTGTGAAAGACTTAACGTCTGCAGGGGGCAGGAACGGTATTCCGGAGCAAAACTGGAACAATGGATGAATGGATGAATCAAGGGTGTCTTCAAACCGAAAGGTTTGGAGATGCCTTTTTTTGTTTGCTGTCGTAACATACCAACAGTATTGCTAAAATGCAATATATTCCGTCGCGGACACGTCATGTTTTTCAAAAGGATATGAATTGGTTGCGAAGATGATGAAAATAGCAGATTTCATGTAGGATTTGCGGTTGCTATTGTTCCTCAAATCGTATAGAATAGAGTATGGATTTGTGGTGCCTGACCCTTGTGCGTGGTCGGGCTCGAAGAGGGTATTGTGAAGGAGGTATTTCATGGATTATTTGACGACATCCGAGGCTGCAGAGAAATGGAGTATTAGCCGCCGTCGCGTTACTGTTCTCTGTTCCACGGGAAGAATTCCTGGTGCACTTCAAAAGGGTGCCATGTGGTTGATCCCGAAGAATGCAAAAAAACCATTGGATGGGAGAAAAGTCCGGAATAAAGGACAACAGAAGAAGTATTCTGAGAATAAAGGAGAATAAAGAAAAGTAGTAAAAAGAAAAAGTGATGAGAACTCTGGTTGTATTTGCCATGTGAGCCCTGCTTAGCGTTTGATAGGTTATCCAAAACAAAAGATGAATGTGTGAAGATTAGTTCCCGAAAGAGGTGCATCCGAATGGAAAAAGAAAACTGGAAGCAATTAGATATATTCAAAGATTTAATACTAGAAGAAAATGGGGACACCGATGCTTTGCTTAACGATATCGGACTGACCTTGGTAGCCTTATATGCCTTTTATCATTACTTTAATGCAGATAATACTAAAATTGAAGAGATGCTGTCTGGAATAGTAACTAAACCTAAAGGAAACTTGCACGTCCTGGGTGTTTTTCCCTCTTTGATAGATGATGAATCGGTTGATTTTTTATCTGTGATGCAGGAAGACTATTTTCGCGGGGTTTTTCAAAACAATGTGGAGGAAAACTTAAATTCCTTGGCGCAAAAAATGGCGCACATAGTGGTGAAGACTCCGTACATGGAAAATGAGGAAGCCATCGAAGTGTATAAAAACCTAAACCGTACATTATCAGATGTTAATGTATATACCAATAGGATTCTATGCGATTTTGATCTTCCCATAGAAGAAAAGTTGGAATTCCAAAGAAGGGTTTCAAGTTTTTCTGTAAAACATACAGGTATCCTTTTTGAAATACTATTTAGGAATGATATTCAGAGTGAAATTGATGATATTGAGAGCCCTAAAGAGTATGTGGATTATGGTCAATTAATACTATTTGACCCCAAATCGATTTGCTTCTTTGGCGAAGAAAAGTCATTTCTCTCAATGATTTCGGCTAAATCGTTAAAAAGAGTATTTCTTGATTATGGTAATAGAGGGCTTTTAGATAGTAACTTGCGTTTTTTTGTATCGTCAAAGAAGATAGATCCTAAAATTGTAAACACAATACAAAATGAACCGGATCAGTTTGTATACTATAATAATGGGATTATTGTGACTTGTGATGATTATTTAATAAAAAACGAAATTGTTGAATTGAGCAATTTTTCTATTGTCAATGGAGGACAAACTACTAGCCTTATTGGAAAGACTGAGTTTCATGATGACTTTCCAGTCATTTGTAAGGTTATAAAGAATAAATACGAGAATGTTGAGCACCGGGTGGAGTTTCTCTCGAAGGTAGCAGAGGCAAGTAATACTCAAAAGCCCATTAATGCAAAAGACTTGATTGCAAATAGAAAAGAACAGAGACTGCTCAAACTTCAATTCGAGAGAGCCGGTATTTTTTTACGGATTAAACGCGGAGAGAAAATAGATAAGAGCGTTTATAAGGAGAGTTGGCAGAACGCTTCTAATGATGAAATTGCTCAATTTATTTACTCCATGGTTTTTCAGTGCCCGGGTGCCTCAAAAAACTCCAAATCAAAACTTTTGGAAACGGAACGCATCTATAAGATGATTTTCGAATCTCCATATACTGATGGATTTTTTATATCAATTCAGTTTTTGAAGGTTGCATATAGCGAATGGATAAAGCGGTTGAGAAAGAGTGAGCCTAAGTCCTCAGTTAAGTTTGCACTGGCGAAAAACGCATTTCTTTTCACGTTAGCATCATATGGGCTGATATATAAAACGACGATAAATGACGAGATGCGAGAATATCTTTTGGCTGAGAAAGATTTTTCAAATGGAAATGCAACTTTGCGGGTCCATATTCAACAAAATGACATTGGCCAAACTGGTTTGTTTTCAGAGGATACGATCGAAAAAAGAAAGTGGAATCAATATTATGCTTTGTTTGAGAAGATTTTTGGATACGTATTGATTCCAGCTTATGAGACATTTAAAAAACAGAATCCTACTTATGCATATTCTCACTTTGTAAAAAGCGATACGTATTATTACAATTATGTTATTCCCAAAGTTGTAGAGCTTCTACAGGAAAAAAAGGTTGTTTCGGATTTGCTTGTTGGAACCGTCCAGCAGAAGATATCAATTGATTACTCCAAATTAATAGATGACGAAGAAAAGTCATATAAACCAGGGCTAGAGCAAGAACTAATAGAATTGCGGAGAAGGATTTATCATGAGTCGAATAAGCAAATACAAGCCTATGAAGTAATCTCTAATCGTCAATTGGCAAATGTTATGAAGTACTTGCCTAAAACTATAATGGATTTGAGCAGATTGTGTGGTTTTAAGACGCCTCAACTTAATATGTACGGAGAACAGATACTGCGGATTATTTGCAAGTATACTAATACTGATGACATGGTGTGAAAATGAATGAGTTAGAAAAGTTTCATCCTCAGAGATTGGGAAAAAATCACCTTTATTTGGCAATTGAGAAAGTGGCTAAACAATCGGGGTGCGTTATTCGTAGGCTTGATGAAGAGCAGACGGCGTCTCCATTTGTACCATATGAGATACGCCTAAAAGATGATATATCGCTAAGAGTACACATATACGCAAAAAACATATCTGGCGCAGGATGGTCAGATAAGCCTGAAATCAAACGCATACAGGTGAAAAAACTTCCTGAGATCCCAAGACAGAGGTGGAATGACTTTTATCTGCTTTGTGGTGTGTGTGATTATGACTTTCAGAGTATAGTTGCCGTGTGGGATCCTTTGAATTATACGACACATAATACATGTTGCTCTTGCTATGTTTATGTTTCATCTTTGGAAAAAGCAAAAAACAATGGATTATTTGTTGGTCTAAACAAAGGGAAAGAAGTAATGACATGTTCTGATCAGAGTTTTGGAAATCTTTTGAAGGAAGTTTCGTCCAGATTCTATTAAAAGGAGGAAGAGAATATGCAACAGAAAGCCAAAGCTAATATGAAAATAGGGACCGGTATTATGGAAGCATTTACGAGAATGCCGGTTGAAACTGAGCAGTTGTTGAGAGAGTTTATTGATAATTCAACATCAAGTTACTACGATCATCAAGCAGATTTGAACAAAGTCGTTGACCAGCAAAAGTGCATTGTCACTATCGAATGGGATGATAGTAGAATTGTAATTGAGGATAATGCCTATGGAATGAACCAAGAAGAATTCTATAGGGCGCTTCGGCCAAATGCAAAGGCCGAAGTGTATTCTGTGGACGCTAGAGGAAAATACGGATTAGGATTAAAGTATGCTGCACTAAACCTGGGCAGTAAGTATACGATTGAAACTTCTGCTTTTGGTAGTGATAAGTTGTTCTTTGCTGAGATAGATCTTGAAGTGTTAAAAACGGACATAGATGAGATAGACTATACAATTTCTGATGCATGGATATCAAAACACTTTACAAGAATTACTATTACAAATCTTTCTAGAACGCTTAAAGAAACACCAAAGAAAGGCGCAAAAAAGACCGGAAAAAGTAAGGAGGAGCGTTTGCGTGAGGCAATTGCGCAAATATACCAATACGATATAACACAAGGAAAATTGGATGTATTCTTAAATGGAAAGAAAATAGTCTATCATGAGCCGGAACTTTTGCAGAGAAAAGATGGAGGGGAGTTCTTTTCTACTTTTGATGATTCTTTTGACTTTGGAGGAAAAGAATACCCTTATCATGGTTGGATAGCAATTTTAAAGAAAGGCGATGTTTCCAACGCCGGCTTTATGTTGGTCCAAAAGGACAGAGCTATACAATTAAATTACCGTCCCGAAGACCTCTTCGGTAAAAGCAATGATTTTCGTTATCAAAGAGTCGTTGGAGAGATAAGTTTGGATGGGGATAATTGGATTGTTACGTTTACTAAAAACGCAATAAAGTGGGATGATTTTGGGCTGGAAGATACGTTCATTCAAAGTCTTAAAGATAATAAAGAGATAACGGATATTTTTAGATATGCTAAGGATTACAGAAAGAATAAAGAAAATATCACAGTTGAAACGGTAAAAAAATGGCAAGAGGATATTAAGAAATCTTTTTCAAGTGCGAAAGTAGATGATAGTGCAACTGAAAAGAAAGAGAGTTCTGCGGACAAAAATGAGGAAGTAAAACCTGCAAGCGTCTCGAAAACACACGAAACGAAAGAAGAAAATGTTTGTATTCCAATCGCATACTCAGGTGTTGACTACGAATTTGAGATAATGCCAGCGGTGGATCCTACGCCTGATACGCCGTGGATAAAGACTCAAGCAAAGGATGCTGAAAATAATAAATACCGAATCGTGATAAATGTTAGAAGTCCCTTCTTTGAAGAATACAGCGATCAAAAATCGAAAAAATTGATAACCAAAATGGCGCTATGTGTAGCGTTGGCACAGTTGGCAAGTAAAAAAGCTGGCTTAAGCGGAACGGAATCACAAAAGTTTATCGAGGAGTTAAACTCTATATTATCATCGATGGGAAAGGTAGAATAGATGCCTAAAGAGATACAACTGGTGGAATATGTAAGCGAGGATAGCGACAAGTTCTTGATCAGCCCGAAGGTGGACGGTTATCATAGAAATACTCTTTTCACACACATGTCAGAAAAGCAAGGAGAAGAGACAGCAAATGCTATCTTCTCAAACGCTTATAAGGCGATGGACTATTTTGCGAATCCCGGCATTGGCCCAAATGTCACGAAGATTCTTTGCCTGGGAAAAGTACAAAGTGGAAAGACAGCCTTTTTCATATCGGTAATTGCTTTGGCTTTTGATAATGGATATGACGTGGCATTCTTGTTGGGCGGTACAAAGAATACGCTGAGGGACCAAAACTATGAAAGGGTGGTAACAGAGTTTTCGAACAACCCTAAAGTTAAGGTGCTAGAACTAAATGAGGTAAATGGGGACGATGTAGCAGCATATGTAAAAGATGGATATAAGGTTGTGGCGGTCGTTCTAAAAAACGCAGCAGAGAGAAGAAACATCGGAAGAATGCAATCAGTGATGCAGTATAATGCGGGCTGCCCTATGGTGATTATAGACGATGAGGGGGACGAGTATTCTCCGGGAGCGCCTAAACTCAAGGCGAAGAATCCGAAAGCAGGGAAAACACATGATGCGATTGTTGATTTAATTGGAAGCGCTTCTTGTGTTACATATTTGTCTGTTACTGCAACACCTCAAGCAAATCTGTTACTTTCGACGATAGATGAATTGTCGCCGGAGCATGTTGTGTTGGTTGAACCAGGCAAGGGGTATACGGGAGGGAATTCCTTCCATGACACTATCGATAATCCACATGTTGTTCAGATTAAGGATTCCGATGATTTCGAGGATTCTATTCCTGAATCGTTTAAAGACGCCCTTTACTTCTTTATTTTTGCATGTGCGCTTAGAGTTACAAAAGGAGATGATTCGGCCTATTCTATGTTGGTACATCCGTCTTCGTTAACCAAGGTTCACGAGATGGTGGCTGAGAAGATAAATATAGCATATGAATATATTTGTGGAAACCTATCAAATCAAGACAACGTTGCATATGAGGATCAGTGTGAAAAACTAAAGAAACAATATTGCGAGTATAAGCAAGAGTATGAGATAGAGTATTCTTTTGAAGACATTCTGAAGAATATTAATGTGGTGCTGGAAAAAATGCAGGTGCTACAAGTTAATGCAGTCTCCGGCGATGAACTGTCAGAAGAAAAAAAGTACGTGATTTACGTGGGTGGTAATATGCTTGGCCGTGGATTAACGATAAAGAATCTATGCGTAACATATATCTATCGTGAATCGAAAGAGACTGCAATTGATACTTTGTACCAACGAGCAAGGTGGTTTGGATATAAAAGACGGTATTTTGATATTTGCCGTGTGTACATGACAGCCAAACTGAAGCAAGCCTTCATTGATACTGTTGCTAGTGAAAATGATATGTGGAATGCGATAAGAGCTTTTCTGCTGACAAAGACAGATCTCAAGAAATTACCTCGAGTCTTCAAGTTGGACAATGACAGACTAATACTTACGCGAAAGAGTGTAGCAAAGACAATAACTCTTCAACGAGTTAATCCGGGGTATTCGTATAATAAAAGTGTTTGGTGGTCGGAAGAATCTAAAGAACACAACAGAAAACTATTTGAGGCCTTTTTATCAGAGTGGAGAGACAAGGGAGTGGAGAGACAGTTCGGAACCTCGGACCGTCAAACTCATTTTATCATTGAGATGCCATTCTCTGTTTTCTTGGAGTCATTTCTGAAAAAATACATTTATCCGCGTGAAACGTCATTTGGGGTCAAGGGTTTTGAGAATATATTGGAAACCATACGGTTGGGCGCAATGAAGGATGAAGTTAAGGTTGTTGTTATGAGGTATAAAACAATGCAATATCGTGCATTGAGTGTTTCCAAATACACTATAAAAGAGTTGCCACAAAGTTGGAATGATGGAACATCATATTCTGGCGATAAGTTTTTGGACGGATTACAAGATGCATTTCATTTTCAGATTCACTTGGTATATGTTGATGAAGAGAGAAAGAATGAATACATGCCAATGATTGCAATGAATAATCCAATAACAGAATTTAGTGCTAGATATGTGACTGGAGACAATTATTATGAAACAGTTTAAGTATATTAGTAACATTTCGGAAGATGAGTTAAATACTAATATTGTTCATGCCTGTATCAATGAGGATGGATATAGATGTATCTTGATAAAAAATGCTGTAAAAAAATCAGTTGTATCAAAATATGATACAGATAATCTGGGAATAAGATTGAACACGGTCCTGATGTTTAATGATGATGAGTATTTCTTTCATGTAATTACAGCGAAAAAGAATGATCTAGATTCAAATGATGGATTTGAACTAGTATATGAATACATTTTTAGGAAGATCCAAACCCCAGTGCTGGATAGTGAACTTGCTGGGTTGATTTTGTCAATTGAGGAGTATTTCCGAATAACGCCGGAAAGGAATAATAGAACGCTTCAAATTGGAGTATGGGGGGAACTGTTTTGTATTAAGTGGTTGCATGATCATGGGTGTCCTGGGATCATACAAAAGTATCACAATAATTTCTTCTTAAAACATGATGTAGAGTTTTCTGAAAAACTTAGGATGGAGATAAAAACATCCATAGATCAAAACCGTATACATCATTTTCGGCATGATCAGATTTGCCGGAAGGACGTTAGTGTCATAGTGGCCTCATTAATTGTGGAAGAAGCAATGAAGGGGACTACGCTATTCTCTTTGTTTGTTCAGATCTTGGAACTGATTTCGGATGTTGAAGATCAATTTGCATTACGCAAATTGATGAAAATGTGTGGGGTTGATGAGAATAAACAAGGATTGGCTTTTACAGAGGAAAAAGCAGCCAATGATATAAGGTTTTACGAGGCGTGTTCTCTGCCAAAACTAACTGTTGAGTTGCCTCAGGGAGTCTCAAAAGTGGAATACAACGTTGACTGCGCATTGGGGATTCCGATGAGTATTGATTTGTTAATGAATGTATTAAACTGTGCTGAAGATCTGGGAAAGAAGGAACAATAAAGATATGAAAAAGTTTAAGTATGTCGATCTGTTTTCTGGAATCGGTGGTTTCCACCAAGCCATGTCAAATCTTGGAGGAGAGTGCGTCCTGGCTTCAGAAATTGACGAAAGTGCCATTAAAACTTACATGAAGAACTATGGTATTAATTCTGCTCATGACATTAATGACATTGAGGATAAGGATATACCGGACCATGATGTGCTTTGCGCAGGGTTTCCTTGCCAGGCTTTTTCTAAAGCAGGTAAGCAGATGGGATTTAGTGATCCGACAAAAGGAACATTGTTTTTTCAAATCAAAAGAATCTTGCTTGCAAAAAAACCAGAATACATTGTCTTGGAAAACGTGAGAAATCTCTTGTCACACGACCATCATAATACATGGAAAGTGATAGAGCAGGAGTTGGACAAAGCTGGATATAATATAAAAGCCATAGTTATGAGTCCCCATCAACTAGGTATCCCACAGTTACGAGAAAGAGTATACATCCTTGGAATCAGAAAGGATGTGTTTAACGGTAAGTTGGAGTTCGATATTCCTAACAAGAAAGATAAGAGTTCATTAAACGCATATGAGGCGGGGATTTTCGATGTCGATGTAGATAAAAAATATAGAATTAGCAAACAGGAAGAAGAGGTCCTGGAATGTTGGGATGAGTTTTATCACGGTATCAATCTGAAAGTAATTGGTTTCCCTATTTGGTCGAGTGAGTTTGGTGCAACTTATCCTTTAGAGGACTATCCTGAATGGAAGGCGGAATTTTGTAGAAAAAACCGAAGGTTGTACGAAGATAATAAAACATTCATTGATAAGTGGATGAGGAAATGGGATAATCTTAATCGTTTTACTCCGACCAACAGGAAGTTTGAATGGCAAGCTGGTACATCTATTACTTCAATTTGGGATGGGTATATACAATTCAGACCTTCAGGAATTAGAGTGAAAAGACCGGATGCATTTCCTGCCCTTGTGGCATTGGTACAAATACCGGTTATTGGTAAATATAGAAGAAGACTTACTCCGCGTGAAGCTGCGAGGTTACAGAGTTTTCCCGAGTCGTTTATTCCAGATGAGAATGATTTTCAAGCTTATAAACAGTTTGGAAATGCGGTAAATGTAAACTGTGTAGAGTTTTTGGCTAAACAGTTGCTACAATATGGACACCTTAAGAATGGTAGAAAGTGATGAAAAAATGCCAAATGCGACCCCAATGCAAATGTGTTTCTTGGACGGAGAACTCAAAATTGAGTACGCCGAAGATAGTATAAAAGGACGTGAAGATATAATGGTTCTGCTGAAAACGGAACTGGGCGATTCTTTCTCCGAGATCTGTTACAGAAAAGGACAACGGGTTGCTACTGGAGTTTATGAAAACTTAAGTCATCAAAAAACGTATGTGATTGTTGCCAATCTTACATTTATGGGTGGAAAGGAAGGACAACATCCGAAAGACTTAAAAAGAATTCAGTATAATTCTATGTGGCGGGAATTCTATGAGGAGTATTCGTCAAAGGGAAGAGTTTTGTGGCTAGGATTATACTCTTATAAAGACTTGAATGTTTGGGCTTTTTTTGAACCGAGGACTTATTTGGACAAACATGCCGGTTCCGAAATGCTGTCTAAGGGAGGACATAAGGCACAATACTCATGCCATATCTTTTTGAATGACTTATACCAAGGCTATGTAAATGATAGTTTTAGTAAGGCTGACAAGAATAATAATATTGTTGGATCCGTGAAGAACGGCTTTTTAAAAACCTTTTTCGATAATGATAAACCTCTGCTAAACCCGATAATTGAAACCATTATCCGTATAAATGAAGAAAAAGTTGATTGGAATAAATGGATAACAGCTGAACGTGCTATAACGTATATGCGAGAATTGCAAGGTGTGACAGGTTTCATGCAATGGAAACAGAATATGTGGAATGGATGGTATATTGAGGCGTTATATAGTGAATACTTGTATAGAAATCCTTCAGGTTATGTGGATTATATTTCAACTAGCAATAATGCCAAGGTTAGAGAAGAATACAAAGGTTGCGGACTTGATTTGGCGTTTCCGGATGAGAATTACCATTTTATCGGAGACCTAAAGGCCGTGTGTGAAGGCGACGGTAATACTTTGCTTAATGATGAGAGCAAGGTGAAAAGTGCTCTGCAGAAATACAAGAGGGTGTGGTTTGTTATTTATATTCATGATAAGCGGCAAGGGAAAATAAACGATTATGAGATGGTTAAATGGAGAAATCAGTTCATCCTTGAACAAGGAGCATGGGATTATAGAAATCACCCATCCTTTGATCCGCTTTCAGCTCCGCGAACCCCTCATTCAGTGTCATATACCGAAATGGTAATCATAGAACTCAATGAAATCACAAAAAGTAAGTACTTCTCAATTGGTCCTCAATGGGGGTTGAATAGTGACGGAAACGAAAGAAACGACAAGTATAAAATAAGTAAAAAGATGCTTGAAGATATTACAGACGATAGTTTTGTCGTGTATAGGTATCGCCCAAACGGAAAAGTGTCATAAAAAGAATAACAGTGAATGGTTAACAATTATGAACAAATATACATTCTCAACTCAAACAGGGAAAGCCTATTATTGTAATTCAATCCCGGGATTCATTGTCGATCGAGCGACTGATATTGTTGGTCGTCTTGTGCGTCATGCGTTTGACATAAATAAAGAGCAAGCCAACGCATGGGAAAACCAAATAAGTGAACTTCAACGGCGTTTGGAAGAATGTGGAATGGAGGGTGATATAATATTTGAATATGACATCATTCGATTGGGAAAACGTATTGATGTCATATTGTTAATCCGTCATATGGTTTTTTCATTAGAATTCAAAAATGGAAAAGAAATGTTTACTGCACAGGATGCACAGCAGGCGGAAGATTATGCCATCGATATCAAGAATTTTCATAAAGAGTCCGAAGACTTATATGTTTGCCCAATTCTGATAGCTACAGATGCAAAAGAATATCCCAAACCTCAATCTAAAGGTTGTTATCCGGATAAACAAGTTCACCTACAGCGAGAAAATATAGAGACACTTATTCCCAAAATAACTGAGATCTCGTCGCTTTATGGCGATGATGGAGAAATTGATTTCTCTAAATGGTTCAACTCTCCTTATTATCCGACGCCAACGATTATAGCAGCGGCTGTCGAGGCGTACAGTTCCCATGATTTAAGTCAGATTGCCCGGTCAGAAGCGGGGCAAGAGAATATAAATCTTTGTGAATCAAAGATTTATGACATCGTGGAATATGCAAAAAACCAAAAGAAAAAGTGTGTATGCTTTGTCACGGGTGTCCCGGGTGCTGGAAAGACTTTAGTGGGTTTAGATGTAGTGGCAAAGAGTTTGGATGAAGATAAAGACAGTCTTAGTGTTTACCTTTCAGGTAATGGCCCACTTGTAGAAGTACTGCGAGAAGCATTGAAAAAAAGTGTTGAGGCGGTAGATAAGGAACGAGAAGAACTATGGAAAAGAGCCAAGAAATCTGCGGGAAAATCGTTTTTTGAACCTCGACCAGAGAAACTGTTCAATAAGTATACACAGGCTGCTATCAATTCGTTGATACAGAGCAGTTATGCTTTTAAAAAAGATAATGCTTCACATAATAGGCCAACACCAGAACGAATTCTTATATTTGATGAAGCGCAACGTGTTTGGAATCAAGAAAAAATGGCTCAAAAACATGATAATCCAAGGATGGCGGTAAGCGAGCCCAAGTTGCTATTCAGTATCATGGATCGACACCAGGATTGGGCTGTTATGATTTGTCTTGTTGGGTTGGGACAGGATATTTATGACGGAGAAGTGGGAATAAATGAGTGGATCAGGTGTGGAATTGAGGAATTCCCTGCTTGGGAGTTGTTCTATTCCCCAGCAATCTTTGGTCAGATCGAAGACAAGAGTATTGATGAGGGGATGATTCTCTCGTGTGACAGATGTCATAAAGTTCCAGAACTTCATTTAGCGACTTCTATTCGCTCCTTTAGGGCCGATAAACAAAGTCAGTTTGTTGATTCGCTTTTGGATAACGATCCCCAGAAAGCTGCGGAGGTATACGAGCAAATAAAAGATAAATACCCAATATACATTACGAGAGATTATAATCTCGCAAAAAACTGGATCCGTACGCAAGTGCGGGGGTCACAGCGATCTGGGGTGTTGGCTTGCAGCAGTGCTCAGAGATTAAAACCAGAAGGGATATATGTGCCCACGGAAATTGATGTAAAAAACTGGTTCTTGGCACCGACAGATGATCTTCGAGCCTCTAATATGATGGAAGTCGTAGCTAGTGAGTTCAAGGTTCAGGGCCTTGAAATAGATTGGGCCATTGTATGCTGGGATGCTGATTTAAGACGTAGTTCGAATGGTAAAGAATGGGATCACTACTCATTCAGAGGAACTAGATGGAACAAAAGAGGTAAGCCGGAGCAAAAAAGATATCTAGTCAATTCTTATCGAGTTCTTCTTACCAGGGCACGACAAGGCATGGTTCTCTTCGTTCCTAAGGGCGTCGATCCAGAAGAAGATGTTACTAGAGACTCCTGCTATTATGATGCAATATATGATTATTTGATTTCATGCGGTGTTGAACAGTTGTATTTAGGCGATGATTGAGTCGCATTACCAGTGGACAAAGAATGGAGAACTATTTTTTTACCTAAAACAGTGGTGTTTTGGGCTACAATTGTGGAAAACAAAGGGGACAAACCAATGATTGATTTTTCTAAAATTCGAGTGGGAAGTGTGGCTGAGCCTATAGACCCTAGGGATGTGTTTATGGGATTACTAAACAGATCAACTAAGTATTCGTATCCTCGGGATGTTCAAAGTGAGGTGTGGAAACAATGGTTTAGTGTTCGAAACGAAAAAGACTGCATCATTAAGATGAATACGGGAAGCGGGAAAACAGTTGTAGCACTACTGATATTGCAGAGTTGCTTGAATGAAGGGTTTGGGCCAGCATTATATGTTGTTCCAGACAAGTATCTTGTAGATCAGGTTGTGGGACAAGCTAAAGAACTCGGAATTCGTGTTGTCACTGCTGAAAACGATAATGACTATATTCGCAGCAAAGCGATCATGGTAATTAGTATCCACAAACTGATTAATGGGAAAAGCAGATTTGGAATGCAGGGGAATAATTACTCCATTGGAAGTATTGTAATTGATGACGTTCATGCTTGTGTTAACACCATACAAAGTCAATTCTCATTAAGAATCGTTAGGGAGAGGGAGAGTGAATTGTTCGACGGTCTCTTGGACATTGTTTCGGAGGCTTTAAGGCAACAATCACAAGAGCATTTTGAAGAAATAAAGACAGGCGCATATTGTGGGGACAACAATATGCTGGTTCCTTTTTGGGCGTGGCATGATTGCTGCAAGCAAGTCTATGAGTTGCTTAATAACAACCATGAGAGTGAAAATCTTTTGTTTAGGTGGGATTTAGTAAAAGACTGTTTAAAGTTCTCTCATTGCTATGTATCGAATAAAGAGATAGATATTATTCCTAATTGTATACCGATTCACGTTATAAAAAGTCTAAATGATGCGAAGCGAAAGATATTCATGAGCGCAACTCTTCCTGACGATAGTCCATTTATTACTGTTATGGGGGAGAGAAGCGAGGAAAATATTAGTATCATCACCCCAGAAAAGGCAAATGACATTGGTGAACGATTGGTTATTTTCCCAAAGATAATTAATAGTTCTTTTTCTGACGAAGAGGTAGAAGATGTAATTGTTGAAAAATCGAAAGATTATAATGTAGTTGTTTTGGTCCCATCAAATGTACGTGCTGCAAAGTGGAAAGAAAAGGGAGCTGTTGTTCTATCATCTGAAAACATTAATGAAGGAATAGAGCAGATTAAAAATGGAAAAAAAGGGCTCTATGTCTTTGTAAATCGATATGATGGAATAGATCTTCCTGATGATGCATGCCGAATACTTGTTATAGACGGGTTGCCTAACGTTGAAAACTTAAATGATAAGTATGAAAATGAAGTGATTGGAATAAGAGATCGAATTCAGCGTGAACAGATTACCAAAATTGAGCAAGGTATTGGAAGAGGAATAAGATCGAATAACGATTATTGTTTAGTCTACTTGCTCGGGAATGAATTGACAAATGTTTTGTATAGCAATAAGGGGTATGAATATTTTGGAGAGGCGACAAAACAACAATTCTTATTATCTGAACAGATGTGGGATATGATAAAGGATGCAAATATAGAAGGCATGATTGAATTGGGGGACTACCTCTTAAAAAGAGACCCAAACTGGATGAGATTATGTAAAGAGGCGATAAGCGCGGTTACTTATAATCAAAACTTTTCTGTTACTGATTTTGCTGCTGCAAACAGGGAGGCTTTTGATTATTGCCTCCATGATGATTTTCAAAAAGCACATCAGAGGATGAATCAACTGGTCAATAAAGAAGAGAATACACGTATTCGGGGTTTTTATCGTCAATTAGTTGCAGAATATATGGATCTTGATAATCCGGTTGAAGCGCAACTTATCCTTAAGACAGCGAAGAGTGAAAATATGTATGTTTTGACACCGCGAGAGGGGATTCACATTCCTGCCATAAAGGGGCAGTTGTTAAACCAAGTGCAGAATATAATCAACCTACTTGACGGAAAAGACAAAAATAGCATTGTCATAAATATTGATTCCATTCTTGATGATTTGAGATTTGTTGGGCATTCTTCTACACGATTCGAGCACGCCATTCGCGAGGTGTTTTCATGGCTGGGGTATAACGCTAGTGAACCAGAGCGTGAGGATGGTAAGGGCCCGGATGATTTTGTGTATTTAGGTGAGAATAATTATCTTATTATTGAATGTAAAAATGAAACGACAACAGAAACAATAAACAAACGAGATTGCAACCAACTGAACGGTTCAATTCAGTGGTTTAAGGGAAAATATCCTGATGCGACCGGAGTTCCTATTATGATTCATAATAGTTCGTTATTTGAATATGCCTGTTCGCCAGAGTCGACGATTAGAATAATGAATCCGGATTGTTTAGAGATGTTTAAGCAACAAGTTAGAACTTTCTTTTCAAACCTGTGTAGTGCGGATTGTATTAAAGATGCAAAGAAAATCGGAATGCTACTTAATGAATACGGGCTCACAAGACAGAGTATTGTGGAGCGTTATACTGTGAAGTATAAGCAAAAGAATTCATGATACCGTTTTGTGTATTCAATTAATATTGGTGATTATATGAGAAAACGCATATACGAGATAATTGAGAAGTCCGAGGGCCGTGATATAGCAAGTGCTATTTACGACTATGCGATGATTGTTGTCATTATTTCCAGTCTGGTTCCGCTTGCGTTCAAAGTAGATACGCCTACATTGAATGTGGTTGACAAATTAACGGTTACGATATTTATCGTAGATTATTTGCTCCGTTGGATGACAGCTGACTATAAGTTTGAAGAGAAAAGTGCCAAGTCCTTTATTCGATATCCGTTTTCTATCATGGCAATAGTTGATCTGTTGTCGATACTGCCGTCATTAACTATAATCAACAGTGGATTCAAAGTGCTTCGTGTCCTTCGAATGATACGAGCAATGAGAGTGTTTCGTGTGTTCAAGGCAATACGGTATTCAAAAAGTTTTGAGATTATCGGAAATGTTCTGAGAACTTCGAAGGATTCTCTGATTGCGGTATGTGCGTTGGCTTGTGGATACATTATGGTGTCGGCCCTCATCATTTTTAATGTGGAGCCTGATTCCTTCCGCAATTTCTTCGATGCAATATACTGGGCGACTGTTTCGTTGACAACAGTTGGTTATGGAGATATCTATCCCATTTCAACACTTGGACGGATTATAACGATGATTTCGTCAATTTTTGGCATCGCCATTGTGGCTTTGCCTGCCGGTATCATAACGGCTGGATATATGACTGAAATCAATAAAATGCATACTACGGAAGACATACAGCAGAAGAAAGACAAAATAGAGGAAGAGGTAAAGGAGGATGACCATGGGAATGTTTGATAAAATGTTTTCAGGATTATTCAGTAAAAAACCGACAGCAGCAGAGAAAAGAGAGATTAACTCAATACTGTCAAGAGTTACAACGTGTGCAAAGCGTTTGGAATCAACCGATTCTATTGACCGCTACATCACAGAGTGGGATAAGTATTCGGCTGATTATGAGCGACTACGCTATTATGAAGATAA